>WPCK01309471.1_pt1 | contig 22952 bp, 26 predicted proteins | sample 5399851 | NCBI WGS metagenome assembly WPCK01 (sample SAMN12869471, study PRJNA574797) | sludge metagenome | isolation source: wastewater treatment of pH11 | place: China:Beijing | collected 2019-05-20 | reverse complement strand
ACCAAGACCACCGCTGTGCGTTTGAGCCCCGCCGTTTTGACCTGCCGCAGAATATCTGCAAACAAATCGGTGTTGCGATTGATCAAATCCAATCGCGATTCATCGGGCTTGCGGCGCAATCCGGCAGTTATGCACACGATGTCGCTGGACGGGATATGTTCATACGAGCCTGAGCTGATGATTTGATCGGCGACGCTGGGCGAACCATGCAAGAGGTCCAGCGCGTGACCGAACGCCAAATCTGCATTGACGTCGACTAGCGCGATTTCGCGTGCAACGCCGCCACACTGCAGCGCGTAAGCCGCACAGCTTCCAACCAATCCGCCTCCACCAATGATGCTGACTTTCATGCTTTCGTGCTCTCGAGTTGTTTGAGGACTAGGTCGGTAATCAAACGGACCAATTGATCTTCATCGGTGGAATTCTTGCTGCTGGTTGCCACCATCGACGGTGGCGGGTCAAATGCGCGGCGAGCTACCCCGGCCGAATCCCAGCTATCGCGGAATATGTCGTTCGCACAAATGTCACAGTTTTTGTACTCGTCGGTCAGCCTTGGGTCCGAAAAGCCCCATTTGTGTTTGAGGTCGAGCAACTCTTGACTTTGCTGTTGATCCAAATAGTTGACATGACCGAGCTGCTTCGCCAACATCAGAATTCGGCAATAGGCGTCTAGGATCTCCGTCCACCAATAGGCGCGCTCGACGTCTTCTCCGAAGCTCACGGTGCCGTGATTAGCCAAAATCATCACGTTGCATTTGTTGACGAACGGAATGATCGTATCTGCAAAGGTCTGGCCGCCAGGGGTTTCGTATTTGGTGATCGGTACGTCACCTAAAAATACTTCGACTTCTGGCAGCACGCATTGCGGGATTGGCTCGCGCGCGACCGCAAAGGCGGTGGCGTGCGGTGGATGGCAATGCACGACGGACTTGACGTCGGACCGCTGCTTGTAGATTTCCAAGTGCAGCAAGGCTTCGCTGCTTCGCTTCTTGTGTCCGGCGATTTGCTTGCCCGTCATGTCGATGGTGCAAATATCTTCGGGCTTGAGAAAACCCTTCGAATGCATCGTCGGAGTGCACAGCACTTCGTTTTCGCTCACGCGGACAGTAATGTTCCCATCGTTGGCAGCCGCAAATCCTTTGTTGTAGATTCGCCGGCCTATTTCGCAAATATCTTGTTTAATTCGGTGGATGTTGGTTGCCATGATTGTCAAGTAAGGGTACTAGGTCACTGCTGGATGCGCGAATTGTCTGTCGTTGAGCGACTGTCGACGAGCCGCCGCAGAACCGATCAATTCTTGCTCCAATTCAACTGATTCACTATTTTTCTATCGACGTAGACTTCATCTAAAATTGCCGCGCAATAAGCGTCGACGGCTTTTAGTTCCGGACGAAATGGCATCGACGCTTCCGCCCCGTCACTGACCGCGATTTCTTGGCCGATGCCAGCCCCAAGGTCATCCCAAACGATCGACAAGTCGGGCTCCTTGGACGCCACGCCCGAGATCGTCTCCTGCTCCAGCGGCTGGGTTGCCAACAGCCGAACATTTTGATATCCGGGATGCCATCGGCTCAGTGTTACATTGCCGATGACTCGGTGAATGTTCATAACGTGCTCCATGTTCTTAACACTTTGACCACTTGGTAAGCCGGCCAATGCCGATCGTCTAGCAGTATCAAGTTTGGTTGCATTTCGTCGATCGCACGACCTAGGTCCATTGGGTCGTGCAAACAGGCCAGTCGCAACCCATCTCCAATGGCATGGATGGCGGCTGACGCGGCGAAGGGTAGGGCGGTCCACCAAACAAAACGCATTTCACTTTGGCCGGCACTTGCATGCCGTCGCGCACAAATGTCGGTCACGGTTTCAGCGATTGAAGCCTTGCACGGATTGACATGAATTGAACCGTTCTTTCCGACTGAACTAAGCGACGCTAGCCGCTCGGGCGACGCAAAAACTTGAATGGTTTGTGCAGGCGAGGCCAATTGAATCCGAGGTTGATTGACCGCGCGAACATGCTGCATTCCTCCACGTTCGACGGCAACGCCATGTCTCCTCAGCTCATCCTGAACGGCTGGTGTCAGCAGCGCGGTCGGCGCAACTCGGACACGTTCAATGCCATCCAACCGGCCTTCGACATCTCGCAACGAAACGATCGAACCTTGCAATTCCATCACTTCTGCGGCAGGCTCGCGATCGTCCGCAACGCCGCTGCGCAACCGCTCAACGACCAAGCGCACAATTTCATCCACTTGGCGGCTGTTGTTCATGGTTTCGTTGGACGGCGGCAAAGTTTCAACCTTTTAAGATTTTCCATCGACGATCCCGAGCACGGCCCATCGGATGGGTGAATTCTCTAACGCGAAAATGTCGCGGATGGCGGCACCATCACTGGTCAGGATGACTTGATCGCCGGCGCCTGCTCCGCAGCGGTCGACGACCAGGATGGGTGATCCGTCTGGGGTCGCGCCATCGATCTGCAACGGCTGTGCGATCAGCATTTTTTGAGACTGTAGTGTCTCATGCTTGACTGTCGAGTGTACGTGGCCAACCACGATCGCGAGTTGCATAAGAATTTTCCGGACTTCGTTTTCCTGGGTTGCCTTAGGTTGTGCCGCCGAGAATCCACAGATCGTCGACCAAGCTGCATCGTCGCTCGCGGGTGAACGTAAGGGGTGTCGTCACTCCTTCGCCCGTCGGACCCGCGATCGAAAAGGACAAATTCCCTTCGCCGCCCAGCCCCAGTCCGGCCATGCATGGACCGTTCTTGATGAACAGCGTCGTATCGAGCGCTCGAGCCATGCGAGTCATGTTGCGAACGTTTTGCGAATGGATTAAGCTCGTGTGTCGATAACCGTGTTCGGCTCGCCTTGCCAACTCGATCGCTTGATCGATGTCACGGCATCGAACGAAGGGTACGAACGGCATCATTTGTTCGACCAGCACGAATGGATGCTCGGCCGGTGTTTCACCAAACAACAGCAGCACGGAAGCATCCACACTCAATCCCGCAGCCGCCGCCAACTTCGATGCATCTTGGCCGAGAAGCTCTTTGGATGGAGCCAAATGCCGATCATCGCCGACTTCAGAAAAAGCAGCCTGGGTCAGTTTGTGAATTTGCGATTCGTTCAACCGAACTGCACCGGCCCGCTGCATCGCACTGAGCATCGCATCGAAGATTGAGTCCACAACGAAGACTTCTTTTTCCGCGATGCACAGAAGATTGTTGTCGTAGGATGCTCCTTGGACAATTGCCCGTGCGGCTCGATCGAGGTCGGCCGTTTCATCGACGACCACGGGTGGATTGCCGGGGCCAGCCACAACCGCGCGTTTGCCGCTGTTCAATGCGGCTCGAGCCACGGCTGGACCGCCGGTTACGCAAATCAAGGCGATATCCCGATGGCCAAAAATAGCTTCTGCCGATTCGAGCGTCGGCTCGACGATCACACTAATCAGATTGTCGATGCCAATGTCCTCGTAGATCGCTTGGTTGAATCGTTTGACTCCTTCGGCCGCCACCTTGCGACCGCTCGGATGCGGATTGACGACCAACGAGTTGCCCGCGGCGATCATGCTGACGGCGTTGCCGGTAATGGTTGGCAACGAATGGGTAACTGGGGTGATCGCACCGATAACACCGAATGGCGCATGTTCGATGACAGTCAATCCTCGGTCGCCGCTGTAGGCTTGTGTCGTCAGGAATTCAGTTCCCGGGGTTCGCTTCCCAAGCGTTTCAAGTTTGTCGATCTTATGCGGCAGGCGTCCTATTTTCGTCTCGTTCATTTCCATCGTACCGAGTTCGACAGCTTGCGCAATCGAAATGCGACGGATGTGGTCGATGGCCTTTCTGCGATCTTCCATGGGCCGCAGCCGCAACTGTTCGAAGGCATCCCGGGCTGCTGCCACAGCCCGATCGGCGCAAGTGAATTGACCAAAACGACCGCTGGCACGTTCGCTCGGCGACCGGCTGACTTCGTGACGACCAGTCACGCTGGCTTGTGGTCGCAGATGGTTGCGTTGCGAACCACCGCGAACTTCGGAGATGACTTGGGCCACGACGTTTCGTACAATTTCTTCAGTGATTTGCATGGTGTTTATGCCTTTGCTTCATTGGGCCGATAGTAAACTGATCGGTTTTCGATATTCACCGAGTCGACTATTCCGATCACGACGCAATCGATGGGCAGCTTTTGCGTTTCAGGCGTGAAGCGTGCGCTGCTGCCTTGAACGATCAATACAAAATCACCCACTCCCGCACCCAATGTGTCGACGGCCACGAAGGTTCGCCCGGTCGTTACCAAGTGGTCGCGGGACTTGGACTCTAAGCGATACGGCTCTACGACTAACAACTTTTGGCCTCGCATCGTGTCAACCTTTTCGGTGGCCACAACGCTGCCAGCTACTTTTGCTACGAACATGGATTCATACTCTGTGATAAATTCGTTTTAGTCCAAATTCAGTACGGAGACTGTCTGCCTGGCGACAATCAATTCTTCGTTGGTCGGTACGATCCAAATCTGCGCCCAACTCTCAGCCGCCTCAATGCGCTGCTCTTGCGCAGACGCAACCTCATTTTTTTCCAGATCCAGCGCGAATCCAAGTTCCTCTAACGAGTCGCAGACACGCTCGCGGATCCAAGAGCTGTTCTCACCGATCCCACCAGTGAAAACTAGGCTGTCACATCCGCCCAATGCGACGAGCATCCCGCCGAGTTGACGACGAATTTCTTCGACATAGATTTCCAACGCCAGTCGTGCATCTGCATTGCCGCTTTCCGCCGCCGCTTGCAAGTCTCGCACGTCTCCGCTCAGTCCACCTGATAGTCCAAGCAGACCGCCCTGAGTGGCTAATGCGGCCAGCAGTTGTTCCAAGGTCATTCCGGTGTACTGGATCAGCATCGGCAAGCAAAATGGATCTAAGTCACCGACGCGATTGTTTTGAGGCAATCCCGACTGCGGACTCATACCCATCGTCGTTGCGACGCTCTTGCCACCCGCGATTGCGCACAAGCTGCTTGATCCACCCAGATGGCATGAAATGATCCTTGCATCAGGGCGGCCAATGAGCTGCACGGCACGAGTCGCGATGTAGCGATGGCTGGCTCCGTGAAAGCCCCACTTGCGAATCGGAAGCGATTCGGACCACGCTTTGGGAATTGCGTAACGTCGACGCGGTTCTGGTATCGTTCGATGAAAGTCCGTCTCGAACGCAGTCACCAGCGGCATGTCGGGCACGGTGGAAAGCAACTGCCGGATGGCAGCCAAATACGGCGGATTGTGCGCCGGTGCCACCGAGTTGACTTCTTCCATGGCTTGAATGACTTCGTGGGTCACTCGGAATACACCCTGGAGCCTGCCTCCATGAACGGCTTTCAATCCGATCGCGGCAATGTCATCCGGGCTGTCGAGACAACCCGCTTGAGGATCGGTCAATTGCGTGATGCAGGCTTGCACGGCGACTCCGTGATTGGGAACTTCCAATTCAGTTGTCGATTGATACCTGCCGATTTCAACTTTGCATTGACTCTTCGGCGATCCGATTCGATCGACACCTCCACGAGCCAAATGTCGCGCAGGGTGCGACGGTGAATCGTCCGGCATATCGAACAGGCGATACTTGAAGCTTGTTGAACCTAAATTGGCGACCAGAATCTTCATTCGTGCGATCCGTAGATCCGTACGCAAAATGGTTAAGCGAAGAACGCAGCCGCCAAGCCTTCAGCCGGGCGAGGAATTACGTGGCTGCTGACCAGTTCGCCGACTTGTGAAGCCGCGCTCGCACCGGCTTCGACCGCCGCCCGAACGCTGCCCACGTCACCACTAACAATCGTCGTGACGAGTCCACCGCCAATGTCGACGCGTTTTGTAATTTCTACGTTGGCCGCCTTGACCATCGCATCGGTCGCTTCGACCAGTGCCAAGAGACCTTTCGTCTCGATCAATCCAATTGCGCTTTGCATGATATTTTTTACCTTGGGAGTTAGAGCTAAAACTATTTGATGACCTTCAAGACCTTCGGCAAGTCTTGATGAGGCCGTGCGATGACTTGAACGCTGATGACTTCACCCACGCGTCCGGCGGCTGCGGCGCCAGCATCGGTAGCGGCTTTAACCGCTGCGACATCGCCGGTAACGAAGGCTGAAACCAAGCCGCTGCCGACTTTGTCCCAGCCGAGAAACTGCACATTGGCAGCTTTCATCATGGCATCGACCGCTTCGACCAAAGAGACAAACCCTTTGGTTTCGATCATGCCCAATGCTTCGGAGATTTTGCCTCCGTCCAGTGTTTTTGCCATTTGAAATTGGTCCTTGTAAAAAAGAGTGGAAAGGTGGTTAAGTTACATTCAGGGATGGAATCGAATTCAACTTGAATCGGGCTTTTATCCGTGGCACCGGCAATCTTCTTGCCGTTTGAGCGAAATTTCGGTGGCCGCATCGAGGTTGCATGCGTTGCCTTCGTCGGTGTCGATGTGAACTTCGAGCTTGGCCTTTGCGTCAGCTCGAACTAGACAATCGTTGAATGCCACGCTGCACTGCGGACTGACGACCTTGAGCGTCATCAGTTCGCCGTTCTTGACGCCATAGTAGGCGGCTTCTTCGAAGTTCATGTGAACGTGGCGAGCCGCACGAATGACACCCTCTTTCAGCTCAACAGCGCCGGCAGGACCGACCAGCACACAACCTGGAGTTCCCGCAATGTCACCCGAATGCCGCACCGGAGCATCGATGCCTAGCGAAATGGCGTCGGTGATCGCAAGCTCAACCTGGCTATGTGGACGAGTCGGTCCTAGGACACGAACTTCGGGCAACATGCGGCGGCGAGGGCCTACAATCATCAAGGTCTCTTTAGCCGCAAAGAACCCATCTTGATAGAGTGGCTTGTCGGGGGTCAACTTGTAGCCTGGGCCGAAGAGTTGCTCCACATGTTGGTCGGTCAGATGGACGTGACGCGCCGAGATGCTTACGCGAAGCGACGGCGCTCCATGCGATGGCCCGGGTTCAGGCTGAGAGTCGCCGATGCGCGAGGTGAGCGACTGACGTATCGCGAGCCGAACGAGCTTTTCGATCTCGCCGCGCGTTGTCATTTGAGTCGCACCATTGAGCGTTGTTCGCATGATCAACTTACGGAATCCGGAGGATCTTCTTTTGCCAAAATCAAATTCACGCCCGCTGCCTTCAAGCATTCTTGCCACTGGCCGTCTAAATCGCTGTCGCTGACCAACGTGTGGATGTGATCCAGCGGACAGAGCTTCGCCAGCGAACTCTTGCCAAACTTGCTGCTATCTGCTACCACGATCGTCTTGTCGGCAGCCGCCATCATGGCCTTCTCTGTTTCGACGAGCATTAGGTTGCTGTTGTAGTATCCGCGTCGGTCTGCCCCGGCAATACTCAGGACAGCCGCCTGAACATTCAAACTGCCGAGCATCTGATTCGCATAAGGACCAAGCGTTACTCCGGTGCGGCTATGCACATAACCTCCCAAAACCACCAAGTCCACCTGCTCGCTGGATGCGAAAAGGCTCGCCAGGGGCAGCGAGTTTGTCACGATTTGCAACGGTCTCCCGACAAGCCGCTTTGCAAGTTCGTAGGTTGTACTGCCGCCGTCCAGTAGCACCGTGTCGTGATCCTCGACCAGCTCGCATGCCGCGCTCGCAATTTGTTTCTTTTTGTCCCACTGCTCGGCCCGACGGTGTTCAAAAATCTTCAGCGACGCTGCAGGCCCCGAGGAATAGACCCCCCCATGCGTTCGCTGCGCCTCGCCTTCGGCCTCGAGGAAATCCAGGTCGCGCCGAATGGTTGACTCGCTGACGTCCAACGCTGCACGCAGGTCCGGAATGGAAACGAATCCTTGATTCCGGATGAGCTGCCTGAGCTTTGCTCGCCTCGATTCTGCGATCCCCAACGTGCTCACAAACTGTCACCAAAACTATCATTAACTATCATTTTGTGGTCAATAAGTGGCATGTTTCACGCACAAAACCAGCAGTTTTCACGCAACTTAACAAACTAATCTATCATGTCTATGACAGAAATCAATCACAAAATATCACATTTTTGACAAATTTATGGCTTCCAGGCCGGTAAATTGGGCTGGCGGGTATCCCAGCATTTTCGGTCGTCAACGGCATCGCAATTGGTACAATGGCGGTGGCATCACCCAGGCCAATAAAAGATGGATGGGTTAGAGGTGACAACGGAAGGGCCGTAAAACAAAAGAAATGAGGCACATGAGCAGTTCTGATCTTAACAACCGGTTTAAGACAATTGAGCGAAAGGTTGAAGCCCGCGAGCGGTTGACTTTTGATGACGGACTGACCCTGTACGACCCAGGTTTGCCGCTTCAAGACGTTGCGGCCTTGGCCAATCAAGTCCGCCAGCGGCTGCATGGAAACGTCGCCTATTACAACATCAACACCCACTTGAATCCGACCAATGTCTGCGTCTATCGGTGCCAGTTTTGTGCATTTCGGAGTGATTTGCGAGACCCGAAAGGCTACCTGATGACGGACGAGCAAGTTCGCCATCGCGGCCAAGAGGCGTTGGATAATGGTTGCACGGAAATGCACATTGTGGGTGGCCTGCATCACAAAATGCCCTACGAATGGTATCGCGGGATTTTGGAATTGCTTCACGATGAATTCCCATCGATCCATTTGAAAGCCTGGACGCCAGTCGAAATTGCCTGGTTCGAATTCCTAACCAAAAAGTCGATCAAAGACATCCTGGTCGATTTGCGTTCGGTCGGTCTTGGCAGCCTACCCGGCGGAGGGGCTGAGATTTTTCATTCGGCAGTCCGCGACCAATTGTGCGATCACAAGGCCAATGCCCACAAGTGGTTTGAAGTACATCGGGCCGCGCATGAATTGGGTTTTCGATCGAACTGCACGATGCTCTACGGCCACATCGAAGAAGCCTTCCATCGAGTCGATCACTTGCTCAGGCTTCGCGAACTGCAAGACGAGACCGGCGGCTTTCAAACTTTCATTCCACTGGCCTTCCATCCGGACAATACGAAGCTTTCGAACATCAAGAAACCTTCGGCGCTGGTGGACCTGCGAAACATTGCCGTTTCACGACTGCTGCTGGACAACGTTCCGCACATCAAAGCCTATTGGATCATGCTGGGTATCGAGACGGCGCAAATTGCACTGCACTACGGTGCCGACGATATTGACGGAACGGTGCGGCACGAATTGATCTATCATGACGCGGGAGCGACGACTCCAGAGATGCTGTCGGTCACCCGAATCCGTGAGTTGATCGCGGAAACCGGACGTGAACCTATCGAGCGCGATACACTTTATCATGAAGTTCATCGCGACCAAGATGATTTCCGTAAATGGTCGACTGGGCAAGAGTTGGCCGTTAGTTGTTAGTTGCGCGGCGGGTCGCATGTTTGGTGTATTGGCGATCGACAAACCGTCCGGATGGACGAGCCGAGACGTGGTCAATCGTATTCAAAAGGTGATTCGCCCCACGAAGGTTGGCCATACGGGTACGCTCGATCCGATGGCAACGGGCGTATTGCTGCTGCCCGTTGGACCGGCCACGCGGCTGACCGAGTTCGCTCATGCTATGCCCAAGTGTTATGAAGCCGATTTTCTCCTTGGATCGGTTAGCGACACGCTGGATGCCACAGGGCGCGTCGGAAAGTTGTCTGATGCTTCAGTCGTCCATCGCGATCAGTGGTTGGCAGAAATGTCCAAATGGCGCGGAGTCGTCCGGCAGCGGCCGCCGATCTATTCGGCAATCCACGTGGATGGGCAACGCGCTTACGATCTTGCGCGTCGCGGCGAGCCAGTTGAGATGCCAACGCGAGAAGTCACCATTCACGAACTCGAATTGCTCGACTTCGATTTCCCGAAAGTCAGCCTGCGAGTGCGATGCAGTACGGGAACGTACATTCGTTGCCTGGGGGCCGACATGGCCGCTGCCTTGGGTTCGGGTGCGATCATGACGCGGCTGGTGCGAACCCAGATCGGACCATTTACTCTTGCCAATTGCTTCAGCCTTGAAGAAATGGAAAGTCGCGAGGCCATCGCGGGTGCATTGGTCTCCCCTCTTGGGCTCCTGAGCGGCATGAGCCAAGTGACCTTGAATGACGAGCAATGCCGGCGCGTACAGCACGGTCAATCGATACGGATTGCTGAATTGTCCACTCCGCTTGCAAGCTCATCGGAATGCATCGCAGCCATCGATTCCGCAGGTAACCTAGCCGCTTTGTTGAAGCCTAACTTGCGCGAACTTCAGCCGATTCGAGTCTTTCCGTTGGCGGTGTCCTAAATGGCCAACAACGAAGGAGAAACGGGGTGAACGGTCGTATCTAGACCTGAGCCCGTTTGTCCTCGCATCGCCGTCCACTCCGTTTAGTGAACGTTCATAATGCCGTGATCATTGGTGAGCATACAAATGCAGTGTCAGTTTGAAGATCACGCGTATTTTGCATCCCCATCTTCGTGGGGCACATCGCTCATTGTCTGTCTATAGTCGCGGTCAAATGCTTCGAGCAGGGGTTTCAATTTGATAACGATTGAATTTCTGGATTGGTCAGACAACGTGACAGATCCGATTCCGTAGTTACCTCGCATCCCTCCTTTGTTTTCGAGAGCCCTAAGTGTATTTGCCATGTTGTACTTCTCTGCGTAGCGAAAAAGAGCATTGACTCGACCAGCGACGTCATTTACGGTTGATCCTTGCGGAACACTGCAAAGAAATTCAACAATATTTTTGATCTCAACCCATTCGATAGGTGTGATGATTTGTTGTTTCATGAATTAAAAGTAAGCGGTCGGCGACGGAGCAGATCAATGGGTGGCTATCGACTACCTCTGCGAGTTCCTCAGTCCCTGGATAGCCCAAGTTTTGCAGTGCCCGCGCGGGGACATTGTAGTTGAACCTCAAAACGAAAAGAGCTCGGGTACCCGTGCAAGGGATGCCGAAGCAGTGCCGCATGCACACTCGCCGAGCACTTTAACTTTACTCAGATGTTTGAGTGGATTCAACCCATTTTGAAGCGAATTTGGAACTGTCTGTCCCCGTATACGCCGGATCGCGCTGCCAATTGAATGCTTTACTCGGTGGACTGCGAGGAGCTCAATGAAAAGTCCCCCGCAGCTCAATGGGCTGCCGCATCTGCCGAATCCGATGGAATCGACCTGACTTCAGTCCGCTCTGCGGGGGACGTACAAATTCTAACACCGTGGTACGCGATCAGGAATCGGAGCCAGTGCATATCTAGGGGCCGCGATCGACTTCCGCTGCGAGATGCTCTGTCCCCGGTCCCCGCCCCGGATACCTCTGTCCCCGATCCCCGGATACCCGCCTGGAAACGATTGATAGACCTTCGCTTTCCGACCTAGAAATAGCGAGGTACAATTGAACAGGTACATGAAACACGAGGCGGAAATGACGCAAAAAGAACTGCTGATGGCCATCGAGGCCTTACCCAAAGAAATGCAATTCGCTCTCGCGAACTCCGTACTGGACCGTTTGGCAGGTGAAGGTCCACCGCCAATCTCAGAGCAACTCAAAGCGGAATTCGTGCAACGCGAGGAGGCGTTTTTTTCCGACCCGCACAACGGTGAAAGTTGGATGTCGGTCCGCGAGGAACTGTTCGGAAAGTGAACCGTGTCACCATTGTTATCGAGCCGGAAGCAAAATCAGATATCCGTGCAGCCCGAGACTACTATTCTGACAAAGGCGACAACACGTCCGAACGCTTCAGAGATGAATTGACTCAAGTGTTCGATCTCCTATCGCGCTATCCCGAGGCCGTTGCCGTCGCGTTTGGTAATACTCGTCTCAAGCCAATGCGGTTCTTCCCGTATGTCATCGGTTACATCTATTTCGAACGTGTGGTCCATGTGACTGGAGTCCAATACGGAGGAATGGGTTGGGATGAATTTGAACGCCGCGAATCTTAAAGCGGAAGAGCGCATTAGGGGACCGCGCCGATCGATGGTTGGCGGTCAAATCCCGCTGCGCGTTGTTCTGCCCCAATGCACCGCGCCACACACAGGCGTGCAAGGAGGATCGTATCAAGTTCAGATCGCTCACGCCCTGGCTGAGCAAGATGGCCTGCGCCGAAGGGGAGTTCCGCTAAGAGGCGTTTCGACAGGATTCACAGGATTTACAGGAGAGGGCAGAGAATGAGCAATCCGATTGATCAAATCCTGTTCATCCTGCAAATCCTGTCCAAAAAAAATTCTATTGAGAAACGAGCAGCTATCGGCAACAGCTATCCGAGCGGTCCCCGCTTTCTGTATTGCGACGTTCGTTCACTGAGCACTTGCCCGGCTCGTCAAAACCCACAATCGTTATTCTGTCGACGGATCGTCAAGCCACGGCGGTGGAGCTTCGCCGCGCACGTTGCGAAAATAGTTGGCGATCGTATTGCGGGCGAAGGCTTCGTCGTTGGCTTGGCGGATCAAATTTCCAATGGCTTCAACGTGTTGTCCAAAATCGCTGGTCGAATTCTTTGCTAAATCCTGGCCACGGCCTAAGGCGGGCAGGTAACACGCACAAGTGACCAACATCAAGATGGCGGCCAAGATCATGATGGGGCGCAGCGGCCAGTGCAGGAACATCTCCAATCCCGTTCCGCGGGCGTCGGCTTCATCCACCATGGAAATTGTTAACCGGTCGTCGTAGGCCAGCAATGCAACTCGCTGCGCAGGTAAGCACTCCTGGATGAGAGACTCACTGATCTTGGCAAGCGGTGGCTCGACAATACTGGCGTTCAGAAACGGTGCGCCATTGGCCACGACGAGTATTTGTCCGTCGCCCAAGCGCGATTCACTGGTCAACCGAAAGACTAGTGGGATGCCGTCCGAAGACTCAAGCAACGTCTCACTGTCGAGTAGATTTTCGAAGGCTGCGTTCCATTGCTCCTCAGTCTCAAACTCGGCGAGATCCCATTCGCTGTGAATCAAAACTTTTTGGACGGTCGAGTCGGGAGCTTTGTCTACAGGCTCTAACGGATTGGGGTCTTTGGTTGCCGTAATTGATTCGGGCATTAGCTCTCGGAAACTCGGATCGGGCGGCCACAATTGCGTACTCACGGGCCATCCAGTCAACGGTTTTTCTGAGTCCAATGAGATATTTCGGGCCGGCTGGTCCGACTTGACGCAAAACCATTCGCAAAAGATGTTCGCATTCGAATAGGAATTTAATTTGCCTTGTAGTTCGTAGACTCGCAACTGAGCCATCCGCTCGTGCGCCAACAACTGCTGGGATGGCGATAGATTTCCGATTGTCCGCTCGTAGTAATATTGACTCGCATCGAAATCGCGGCCGAAATAGATAACGCTCCGCCCCGGTTGTTCGCGTAGCCACTCTTCGATCCATTCCCTAGCCTGTTTGCCTGGCGGATCAAAGGTATTGCTCACTAACACAATCACGTCGACGCCTTTGAGTCGATCGGAAAGCCTCTTGGGAGCAAAGCAGCGTGCTCCGGCTTGTTCCCACATGCGGCGATAGACGCCAAGCCCATTGCGTCCCGTAAACTGTTTCCAACCGTCAACGTACCTCACCTGGTCTCGCACCGTTTGATCGCCGCAGCCGACGAGCGTAAAAATCAGGCAAATCGTGATGAGTCTCGCTAGTCCGACTAGCTCGCTCCCGCGCAATGGCAACGTCACGAACATCACACGCCTCCCTCTGCGACGCTCATCGAATCGGCTGCGCCGCTTTCCGAACTCGGCTGCCGGTGCAGCAGTTCATGGAACTCAGAGAGATCATTCCATGATTGCTCAAAACTTTCTTTAGGCAGCAACCGCCGGCCAAAATGAACTTGTTCGAACTTCAATACAATGGACTCGGTTAATGATTCTAAGCGACGATTGTTCATGAGTTCCCGAAGGTACATGCCGTTTGTCTTGCCCTTTTGCAGAAAGACCTTTCGCGCTTGATCGAGTGCCAGCAGCCAATATCCATAGAGATAGATGATGGCTTGTTCGCATTTGCCTTCGTCGGCCAGCCTGCGAGCTTGCGCCAGCAGGTCGCCCTCGAATCGCTGGACTGAAAAGGGCAGGTCTTCAACTCTCGCAAAATCGATTTCAAGCGATTTGTTAAGTCGTTTCCTTTGGGAATATTCCGGCATGTAATTCATGAATAACCAGACCAATAGTGCCAACAATGCAATGACTAAACCGGTCCCCACGAAATAGACCACCATGTTCGCGATGTGGCCGAAATTCCAATTCCATTTCCATTTGGGCCATTGACGTGGTGGTCCAGCCAGCCAACCTTCGCGCCGCACCTTATGGTCTTGGGCTTCCGAAAAATGTGGAGCCGTGTAGGAGTCGGATGATCGGTCGTACCAGCCACCGCGTAACGAGCGGCGAGCAAACTGAGGATCGCGGTCGTCAGAACCGTCGGTCAATAGGTTCGACTCGATTCGCTCGTCGGGCGCATCCGGGATGGACTGCAAGGGCTCCGAAAGGCCAACGGAAACTTGCGCGTTGACAGATCGTCCCGGGCTGAGATGTACGAAACTTAACAATGTCATAACGACTAGAAGATTGATGGACCTCACGATTGAACGCTCCCTTCGAGAATTTCGTCGGGTACGACCTCAGCCGGCCCATCGTTGAGCATTCGGGTTGCTTCGGCACGCAGTCTTAGCTCTAGCTCCCAGCCTTCCAAACGAATGCGAGAATCGATGTATGACAGAAAGCGAAACACGGTTAAAAAGAGCCCAACGAACCAGAGCGAAACGGGCAACGCCACAAAGTAGATCCATCGACCGGGCTGCCACAATCCCGTGATGACCCCTTGAACAAAAAGCGACGTTCCGACGAGCATCGCCAACAACAAGGCTCCATGAAAGATGGACGAAAGAAACCGAACGAACATTTCGCCTTGGATTGGGCCATGCAAGTAGCGAGACCGTTTGCGATAGGTCAGTTTATTCTCGCGACCTTTTCGCAACGGACATCGTTCCAGTCCAACAATTTCGGGAGCAAACGGCCAGAATGCGCGAAAGACTGCAGCCAGCGGCAAGCACACAAACAAAATCCATCCTTCGGTTGCGGAATGCCAAGTCGTCGATCGGTCCACGAAATATTCAAACACGATCGGCACCAGACCGAGACGCAGAATGCCTAACACTAGCAGCGTAGGCACCCAGACCTGGCCAAGCAACCTGAGCAATTGTCGAAACGAAACCGGTTCGTAGAACACCAGCGCTCCGACCGTCAGCGTAGTCGGAATGGATACAAGCGGGAACTGGATCGAGTACAGTGCGATCAAGTGCGTTATGTACCTGAATCCGGTCGATCGATCAGCGTCAAACAAGCTTTCGGAAACCATCAGAGCATCCTCAGAGACCATCCATGCGATGAGCCACACGTCGAACGCAAGCAGTGGGATTCCCAATAGGCTACCCGCCATGGCCAGGGGAACGATGTATCTCTTAAGCACGAGCAAGCTCAAGTCCAATAGCTCCAAGCCGCTGCGCTGGCGAATGACGATTGCGGTGCGATCCAATTGCACGCTAATTCTCCGACGGGTAACCCAGAACGATGAAGTAGAACATCAGTAGCACGCTGCAAAGCATGCCATAGATTGCTTTGAACAGATAAGGTAATCCCGTTGGCGAAATCAGTCCTTCCGTAAACGCGGCTAGGACGAACAACACTCCCGAGGCTGCGATGATTGGCACGGCGCGTCGAGCATTGACAAACATCGAAACCCACCGGCGCAGCGTACCTGGAAACAGCCAACCAAAACCGATCCGCAGTCCGGCCGCAGCGGCCAGCGCGATGGCGGTCAGCTCAAAGGGTCCATGGGCTGTTACAAAGTTCAAAAAGCTGTCACCGGCGCTTACGCTCGGCCGGGCCATATAGCCAAAAGCGGCCCCAAGAAAGGTCGCATTGAAGGCTGTGGTCCATATTCCAGGGATGATGGCCGGGCCAGTCGCAAAACACCGCATGCCGATTCCCGTGTTGTTCCAAATGTAGAACCCGACCATAGGCAAATTTCCCGATGCACCTTTTGAAAAGTCCGCCTCCTCATACATCGTTTCCATCATTTCAATTTGGTCGGGTCCAACGATTCGTTCCGCTAGGCCTGGAAACGCCTCTTCATTGAATGACAGGAACGCGGAAAGTGCGAAGAGTCCGAAAAAAAGGATCGAGCACAAATGCACGCATGGGTCTTGAAAAATCTGCTGGGGCGCTTGACGAAACAAGACGTCAAACCACTCTCCATATTGAAAGTGACGCGATCGATAGATTGCGTTGTGCGTCCGGCCAACCAATCCGTGCAAATAGCTCACGGTCTCGGGTGACAAACGATACTGCTCCGCCATCGCCAAGTCGGTGCAAGCGGATCGATAAAGATCGGAAAGCTCGACCAGCCCTTGGCCACCCAATTTTTTGATTTGTCGATTGCCCATTTGATCAAGCAGGTCTTCAAGGCGATTCCACTGCTCGCGGCGCTGGATCAAATGATTTGCAGTCTGAACCATACTTTTTCTGCCCTAGAATTTCATTCCCGAGTTCAAGTGTGGAAAACGCTCACGCATCGCGGCCAAACCCTCCGCACGCTGCTGGTCCGTTAAATACGTGCGAACATAAAGCGCGCACAAAAACAAATCCGCACTCGTATCATCCTGCATCTCAAATTGACGAAGGAGCGGTCGAGCGACTTTGCCGGCGATCTCCTCGCGACGCCCGAGAGAAAGCCGTTTGCGATTTTCCATATACAAGCCAATGGCTTGAGCAAGCGAACTGCCAACTTGATAAGTCGGCGGAATCAAATCGGAAAGTCCAAACGCGCGAATATCGTCAGGGGGTTGATTGAGCGGTGTGACCTTGCGTTTTTCGGACACGACCATTGTGCCCGCAGCCAAGTCACCGATTCGCTGCATCCGCGACGTCATCACCATGGTGACAAACCCCACAAGCATCGTCGGGATGACGTAGCCTGGCGGGTTTTCCTGATTGAGAACCTGGATGGACAGCATGACAAACATGTCGGCAATTCTCAGGAGGTTGCGAAGAGCGGCTTGAAGGGCGTTGATCGGACGTCCATCCATGCCGATAACTCTCAATTTGAACATGGCTTTGCCCGGTGTACGACCGTTGAAGTAGGTTTCGAAGAAAATTCCGTAAAACCAACTCAGCAAGAACATGCCGACCAAATTGAAAAACACGTACAGCGGCCAAAGCGCGGATGCTTGAGTGATCGCCAGTCCCATCGCTAAAAGGAAAGCAACCGCAGCGAAAACGATCCAACGAAGCACTAAGTCAGCCAGCCAAGCAGGAAATCGCTGAAACGGGCCAGCCAGGGCATACTCGAACGCAATGTTCTCTGGTGTCACGACCTCAGCGTAACAATCGAGTCTTTCGCGGTGTGGATCGAGTAACATCAGTTCAATTCAATGGGGTTATGTACCGCACATTTTGTGGATTGCGTAACTAGCTGCAGCCATTATAGCAACCGGCATGGCCGCGACACCTTGAAGAGTCCACGAACGGCGTAGCGACTTTTGATACAGACATCCGAAGGTTTTGAGAATCTCAAAGCGCAGCATGAACTCTATCTTAGAGGGGCAAGTGTCGGGAATTTAGTTTTGGGGATCCTTGGGTGTTGCCCTCGCTTAGCGGTGCGTTCCACGAATCCAACCTTTTTGTTGGAAAATTTCCGGTTATATTTTGGTGCAACCGCGACTCGGGCTCTATCGGTTGCAGGTGTCATCATTGGCAGAAAATAAATGCGTGGCATGTAAGCCCGCTTTGAGTCCGATCCCGTTGGCCAAGCGGCATTTATTGTCTATTGTTGGAATATCATACCATGCTTCATGCAGTAATTATGGCGGGTGGTTCCGGTACCCGATTCTGGCCGGCGAGCCGTCAAGCCAAACCCAAACAAATGCTCCGGCTCATAGGCGATTCGACAATGCTGCAAGCCACGAGCGATCGCCTGCGCGGTCTCGTGTCGCCCGAACAAACGCTGGTCATGACCAGCGCGCACCTCGTCGGCCCCACCCGCGAACAATTGCCGGACATTCCACCCGAGCACATCGTCGGCGAACCAGCCAAACGCGATACCGCCGCCTGCATTGCACTCGCCGCAACGATGATCTTGCGCGCCGATCCGAATGCCATCATGCTGGTACTGCCCGCCGACCATGTTATTACGACCGATGCCCAATTTCACGATTGCGTTCGAGCTGGTGTCGATTTGATTCAATCGTCCAGCCAGAGGATCGTGACCTTCGGTATCCGACCTACCTATGCCGCTGAGTCGTTCGGCTATGTGCAACGTGGCGAGCCGATGTCGGCTGGCTCGACGGCCGCGGCCTATCGCGTCGCATCGTTCCGCGAGAAGCCCAATCGCGATACGGCTGAAAAATACTTGCAATCAGGCAATTACTACTGGAACAGCGGAATCTTTTTGTGGCGCGCGGACACCATCCTCGATGCATTGCGCCGATTCGAGCCTGAATTGATGCGCCATATCGATGCGATCTCCAGCGCGGTCGGTACGCCGGGTTTCAACGTCACTCTCAAGCGAGAGTTCGAGAAAATCGCTGGCAAGTCGATCGACTATTCGGTAATGGAACGCTATCCCGACGTCGCTGTGATCGAAGCCAACTTTCGCTGGGACGACGTGGGGAGCTGGCAAGCTATTGGCCGGCTGACGCAGCCCGACGAACAAGGCAACTGCGTCCAGGGAAAGTACTTGCCGATTCAGTCTCAACGGATGATCGTTTACGGCGACAACAATCACTTGCTGGTGACTATTGGGATGCACGATACGATCGTCGTCCATACAAAGAACGCCACGTTAGTTGCCCCCAAGTCGGAAGAGGAGCGAGTTCGCGAGGTCGTGAAACAACTCCAGAACCGCGATTGGCAAGAATTTCTGTAACTAGGGACCAATTCAGGGTAAATGCCAGCCAAATCGGATACGACAGGGCTGCTTGGCCTCAACCGAAACGGTCTGCACCGAAACAGCATCTGCCCATTCTGAGCAATTGCCACTGACATAGCCCGGCTTCTCTCGTTATCATGATGGGAGAAGATTGAAAGCTAATTCAGGTACTTAATGCAAACATCGGACGAATCGGCCCCGCCTCAACCCGAGATTGATAGTTTTACGCAGCTCGATTTATCGAGAGTCATGCTGCACGCCCTTGAACGAATGGGGTATTCGGCTCCGTCGCCAATCCAAAGGCAAGTCATCCCACCGGCGCTCGATGGCCAGGATATCATTGGACAAGCTCGAACCGGCACCGGCAAAACGGCAGCCTTTTCGATTCCAATCTTGGAACTTCTGGACCCGCTTTCCGAATGCTCGAGTCCTCAAGCAATGATTCTGGTACCGACGCGAGAACTTGCCGATCAGGTTTTCCAAGAGATGGAGCGCTTGGCCTTTGGGTGCAAGACGGCCATTACCGTGCTGGCCGGTGGCAAGTTGATGCGTCGCCAAATGAATCAGCTTCGCGCGGGTACACAAATCGTCGTCGGCACGCCTGGTCGCATCTACGATCATATCCAGCGAGGAACGTTCAAAACGCAGAACCTATGGTGCATCGTCTTGGACGAGGCCGACCGGATGTTGGACATCGGCTTCCGGCCCGTCATCGAAAAGATCCTGCGGACTTGCCCTCGCGATCGACAGACGATCCTGCTCAGCGCAACGATTCCTCCAGAAATCCAAAAATTAACGCAGCGGTATCTGACCGACCCGGTCCATATCAACTGTTCACTTTCGCAAGTCTCGGTCGATTCGATCGAGCAGCGGTACATGACAGTCAAACAGGACGACAAGTTCGATATTCTCCTGCAACTACTCCACCGCGAAATGCCCCGGCAAGCCATTATCTTTTGTCGAACCAAGCGAGGCACGGATCGCCTGCACCGCAAGCTCCGCGAGTCAGTTCCTAAGGTCGATGCTTTGCAAAACAAAAGAATCGAGTGCATTCACGGCGACATGAACCAACGCGACCGGGATCGAGTGTTTGCTTCGCTGCGTGACGGCTCGATCGATATCTTGGTTGCCACGGACGTTGTGGGACGCGGCATCGATGTCTCGACGGTATCCCACATCATCAACTTCGACATTCCCTTGGACTGCGACGACTATGTGCATCGCGTGGGGAGAACCGGCAGAATGGGCCGCGAAGGCATTGCATTCACCTTTGTCACGGTCGCGGAAGGCCCACAGCTTACTGCGATTGAATTGAACATCAACAAATTGCTGCAGCGCGATCCATTGAGCCAACCGGCCATGGCTAGACCCGCACCCAATCCAGAGGAATCCAAAGATTCGAAGCTCAACGGGTCAACTCAGTTTGCCTCAAAAGCGGCGGATCGCGCGTGGCCCTCGCTGGAAACCATTGAATCCCAAAGCGTTCTACCCCCCAACGATGCTGCGGCAACTTGCGACGATCAAGCTGCTGTGAAGAAACGCAGACCTCTGTTTCCGAAACGTCGAGTCAATCAGCGATTGGCTCGTATGGGCGGAGACGAATAACACGACGAGCCGGCGGGAATCCTGCATGGATGTTCATCTGCTCAACTAGCGCACGCATCGAGTTGTTCGAGAAACTTACGTGCGAAGACCGCAATGCGACGTAAGCCTGCATTGCTATTTCCACCGTTCTGCTTGGAAGCCACGACGATCCAAAACTCACAATCAACGTCCGACAAAACCTATCGCTGGTACGAGCGCTGGACGAATTTCGCGTCGATCGTCATTCTGCTGGCCACGATTATCGCCCTATGGTATGCGCTAAAGCTCAAACATGGTAATGAAGATGTCCAACGGTGGTTGCCCGAGACCGCGCCCAGCCGAGTTGCTTACGCCGAGTTCACCCGTAAGTTCATCGGCAATCAAGTGTTGGTCGTCGCATGGCGCGGCGCGAATCTTGACGACCCTCGCATTGCACGAGCTACAGATCAGCTCAACTCGCTAAAGGACCGAAACCCCGATTGGCCAATTGCTGCGATTACCAACTCGCGACAGGCGATTGACGCCTTGCGGGGAAAAATGCAGGGGCTGACGACTCAGGCTGCAATCGATCGATTGGCGGGCCAAACCGTCGGCAAAGATGGCAGCAGCTTCATCGCCGTGGTCTTGTCCGACTGCTCACCCAGTCAGCGCGATGCGATCATTACGGGTGTAAGTCAAACGGTTGAAGGCGTGGGGATCAACCGCGAGGATATCGTCTTTGCTGGCGAGCCTTATCAATCCTATCTGATCGATGTTCATAGCCGTCTAGCTCACGAACGCTATATGCCGATTTCGATTGTGCTGTCGATCCTGGCTGCATGGTGGTGTTTAAGAAGCTGGAAATTCACGATCATGGTCATGATCCTGGCAGGTATGGGGCAGATCTTCGGCATGGCGCTCATTTCAGCGTTGGTCGGCCAGATGGGAGCCATCTTGATCGTGGTTCCAACGCTCCTTTTCATGCTGACTCTCTCAGGTGCGACCCATTTAGTGCACTATTACGAGCACGCGTGCACGACGGGACATCGCTATCCGGGCCTCAGGGCAGTCGAGCTTGGCGTTATTCCCTGCGCTTTCGCTTCTCTGACAACCGCCTTGGCCTTTGTTTCGTTGGCCTTCAGCGATCTTCAACCAGTAGTCCAATTCGGATGGATCGCCGCCGGAGGCATGGTGGTGACGACCGCCGTCCTGCTGGTTACCTTCGCACCAGCCACTCGCATCGCTGGCGTCAAGTTATCCGAACATCAGCAATCCGAAAATGAGAACCGTTTGGTCGAATGGATGCTGGCGTTAGTTCACCGATATTGCAATTGGATTGTTGTGCTCAGCGTGTTGCTGCTCGGCATTTTCTCTTGGTCGCTCATCAGGTTGGAAAGCACCACTCGCTTCGACGGCATGTTCAATGAATCGCATCCTTCGGTGCAGAGTCTTCGCTGGGTCGAGCAGCGAGTCGGCCCGATCGAGACGCTCGAATTTTTGGTGAGCTTCCCGACTCAACCTCAGGAAATCGACATCATTCAGCAGCTCGATGCGGTCCAACAGCTTCAGACGCAAATTGATCGCCATGAAATGATTCACAGCACGTTCTCGGCGGTCAACTTAATGCCTCCCATGCCTACTCAGACAGGTTCGCGCGCGACAGTTCGCCGATCGATCTTTCGCCGCGTAATCACATCCGACATGGGTTTGCTGGCGGCGGCACAACTCGTCCACAGCACACCTGAGGAAGTATCCTGGCGCATCACCGCACGCTTTAAAACCGAAACGGACTCCCAGTTCCATCAATTGCGTCTGGAATTGGAAAACCGCGCCCACGATCGTCTGAAGGCGATCTTTGCCGATGATCCGTCGAGTCCTCGTCTGGAAGTCACCGGATTGCGATCGGTAATCGAAACTGCGAATAGGACGATGTTGAGGGACTTGGTCGTTAGCTTTGCCACATCGTTCTTCTTTATTACGCCGTTTATGATGATCGCCGCTCGCAGTTTCTGGGGTGGCATTTTGTTGATGTTGCCCAATGTTTTGCCAGTCGTTTTCGTTTTCGGCACGATGAGCTTCTTGAACATTCGGGTCGATATCGCCAGCATCCTGACGGCCAGCGTCGCGTTAGGCATTGCGGTGGACGACACCCTGCATATCACGGCTTGGTACTTGCGAAGTCGACGGGCGGGCCGGTCCGCCGAAGAATCTGTCGCCCTGGCTATTAGGCAGTGCTTCAAACCGATGATCTTTACGTCGGTGATCTGCACGAGTGCCATGATGCCATTTTTATTCTGCGAGTTCTTACCCACATGCCGCTTTGCATTTCTTTTGGTATTAATTCTACTTTTCGCCCTTTTGGGCGATTTGATTTTGGCACCATCCATCCTGTGCAGTCCCATCGGACGCTGGATTGGTGCGCGCAAGCTTGACCATGCCGTCAAGCTTGCCAATGACGAATCCTTGAATTTTGAATCGGCAACAAAATAGCTTTTGTAACCAGCCTTTG
>WPCK01164051.1_pt1 | contig 22968 bp, 25 predicted proteins | sample 5399851 | NCBI WGS metagenome assembly WPCK01 (sample SAMN12869471, study PRJNA574797) | sludge metagenome | isolation source: wastewater treatment of pH11 | place: China:Beijing | collected 2019-05-20 | reverse complement strand
GGCTGTACGTTCTTCCTTCAAGTACCGCACGCTCTCCCCGAGAAAGCCCCTCAAGCAGCTCAAGCCGACGCTGCATAAATTCATAATCCTGCACATCCACAAGGTATGCCGATGGCTGACCATGCTCCGTAATCAATACGGGCTCTTTCGACAGGTGCAGATCTGCCAGAATCTTGGTAGCTTGGCGCTTTAGATTCGTAACTAATTCAACTTTCATAATTTCAACCTGCCTTCAGTGTAAAGTGATACTATAGTATCATTTTTCGAGAGAGGCAATCTCAGATAACGCCCGAAGCACGCGCGGCTTTGTAGTGGAGGCGGAGCCGAAACAAAAAAGCCATTGCCGTGCCTGTGATAGCAAGAAAAAATGCGAGGAACGCTTTAGCAGAAAAAAAGAACCACAACTTTAAACACCCGAAAGCGGCTAACACCTGAATTAAACGCTCCGTGAAGCTGCATCGGTTTGGACAAACAATTAGCTGCCACCGGCGATGCCAATTTTTGGACGGTACTGCGCCAGCAAGTGCTTCAGGCCGACGGCGTACGCGAAGGACGCCACCCAAAACATAAAGCCTATTGTCAGAGCCTTGGCAAATGAGCTCGAGCCGCTTGGGTCCGGATAGATGTGCAGGTGAATCGCAACGGCGAGTAATGTTGCCAAAATAGAGCTGCCGAAAATGGATATGGTGCGTGGCATCTCCATGAGCACGTTCTTGGCAATCGAGAGCACGCGGGGCTCTCCTTCGTCGCTGCTAATAGAAAGAAGAGTACGCCGGACACTACCAAAATGGACAGTAGTGAGAGGAAGAACTCAGGGAACGTAGTGCCGTTGATTTTCTGGTTGGCGTAAGCTGCCAGAGCAGCGCTGTCTCGTAGAAAATTGGATGAGAACATTGCAATAAAGAAGAAGATCGCAGTTTGTGCGATCGATATGGACAACTCCTCTGCAAGCAGACATAGGCTATTCCTCTGTGTTTTAGCTTCTTGTCCTTTCATGATAAGACTATATTCCTACTGTGGCAGCTAATGCCTAAATTTAGTTCGGAGAGCCGCGCAGCGGGCTGACGTCACAGACATCACTTTTTGCTGTCGAAAAAGTTTGATTGTTATGTTTATTGGTAAACAACCTCGGTTGATATAGCAATGCAGCCATTACCGGCAGGCATGAGCAGTCTATCAACGCTGCCTGACGGATTCTTCAAAACCACAAGACCTGCTAGCTCTCCTGAATATTTCCAATCACTAAAATTTGTTTCACGAGCAACACTGCAGGATTTATCAACGTAAAAAACTGTCGTATACGAGCCATCGCATCGGCCTGTTTTACCGGGTGAAACATTCAACATAGCAGCAGAATGCCCATCTGGATACTTGACAGCAATTAGCGCATTAAACAGCCGAGTATCTGCCTCATTATTATTCCATGTTGCTAATGAGCCATGATTATTGTCTTTAATCACAAATTTTGACAACCCGTCAACCAAATCTAGGCAAGCGTTGAAGCCAGCACCCTTTGCGTGCTGCGTTGGTAGTGTTTCAGCATCCGCTGCTGCCGATAAAAAAACTGCACCAAGCAAAAAAAGTCTTTTCATTGTCATCTCCATTTTTGATATAAAATTTAAACATAATGTTCGTAGCACAGGCCGAAACCCGCGCAGCGGTTGAGGTCCAGGCCACGCAGTGGCCGATTGTGACTGCGTTTGTTGGAGAACAATACTATCAATCCTTGCGGCTAAAATAGAACCCAGTGATTGCACCAGTTAATGTACCAAGGAATGCTAGCACTTCGCTGAAGTGATTTTCATGGCCGACAACTATAGTAACAATTGCAGCTGCCATAACAAATAACGCTAAAACAGGGCCAGTCCTATGTGTAAGCCGAAGAGCTACAGGCTCAATAAAGCCAGTTCCTTTGCAAATGGAGCACACTAAACCATGAGTATTTTTATGACTTAAGAAGAAACCTCGTTGGGCACAGATTGCACATGCAACTCCGTCTTGGCCATTTCTACATGTCCCAGAATTGCTGCAATGGCCACATGATTCATATTTGGGTTGCTGCAAATTAACTCTCCTTGTTCTCTAATGCTTAATATCCGGAAAAATCTGTATTTAAATACAGATCCTTCTGCTGTTGTTAATTTAATGTGTTAAATATTACATAGATTTTCTAAAACTTACAACAAGCGGCTATTTACACTTCCTGAAAATAAGGACTAATCCGTCTAAAAGCATTGGCTGGCTATACTAAGATGCGAACAGGATACTTTTACAGCTCCAATATCCGCATTTACGACTACAGTAGTTCTCTGCTCCAGATCGCAGGTGTGACTCCGGTACGGCAAGCATACCGGAGTCAGGTGTAGTAGCGGCAAAGCCGAAACGAAAAAGCTGTCGCTATCCTTGGTTTTGTTAAGGTTCTTGACATATACTTGTACGGTAACTCCGTACATCAAGGAGCCGTTATGGATACGATAAGCGTAAACAAATTTAGAGACAACATGAAAAGCGTTGTAGAAGAAGTGATTAACAGACACGAACCGCTCAAGGTAACAAGAAGGGCCGGAGATGCGTTCGTTGTGATTAGTGCCGATGACTGGGAGCGCGAGCAAGAAACGCTTTATATACTGCAGAACCAAAATCTGATGCAACAGATTGCTAGGTCCCTTGAAACTCACAACAGTGGTAAAGGCTACATTCCGACCGAAGAGCAAATGAATGAGATCACTGGTCTTTGAAGGCAACACTTGGGAAGCGTATGAAGCTATGCGCGAGAAAGATAAACAATTGCACAAGGCATTGTGTAGATTACTGAGGGAAATGCTGCGTTCAAACAATCCCGCTGCAGGTTTAGGAAAGCCAGAACCACTTAAGCATAATCTCTCCGGCCTCTGGTCAAAACGGATATCCCAGAAAGATCGTTTGGTTTATCGATTCGACGAAAAAGCTATTTATATCTTCGCTATTGGTGGTCACTACGATCAGACCTAGCCTAACGACAAGCATACCGCAGTCAGGCGTAGTAGTGAGGCCTGTTGCAGAGGCTTGGTGCCATTTCTCCCAGAACAGAGTGAGCGTTGCTGGTGACGTAGCCACGAATGATGCGGATTATTAGCAGTGTTCCAGCATAAATGCACGAAGCTGTCGTTCCTCTCGCATGACAAAGAGCACAAAAACCCGCTGCTCATCCTCACGATAAAAAATGCGACAAGGTGGAACCACTACTTCCCTGTAAACCGAATCTGGGAGCTCAGGAGGAATCCGCCCGGATTTGGGGAAAGTCGCCAAACGTTCTATCTTGTCGAAAACAGCCCTCACCAGATAGCTTGCGGCAGCAGGATTGTCCAAAGCAATATATTCTGCAATGGCATCGAGTTCCTGGAGTGCTGGCTCTGTCCAGATTACTTCAGCCATTTACTCATTTTTTCTTTGGCCTCACTTTGGCTATGCGTTCTTCCTTCAAGTACCGCACGCTCTCCCCGAGAAAGCCCCTCAAGCAGCTCAAGCCGACGCTGCATAAATTCATAATCCTGCACATCAACAAGGTATGCAGATGGCTGACCATGCTCCGTAATCAATACGGGCTCTTTCGACAGGTGCAGGTCTGCCAGAATCTTTGTAGCTTGGCGCTTTAGATTCGTAACTAATTCAACTTTCATAATTTCATCCTGCCTTAAGTGCAAAGTGATACTATAGTGTCACTTTGCACTTAAGACAATCCCTGCTAATGCTGCCAGCAGCAACCGAAAAGCCACGCAGCGGATTTGAGGTCCAGCGGCCAAGTGGAGAACTGACACTGTTAAGTGCGATGCTTTGCATGAAGTTCCTTTGCCTTTTCTAAGCGCTTGACGATGGCTTTATACCTTGGCCCTTTTCTAACGTCTGCCATGCCTTGCGTATGGCTTTTTGAATAAAGTGCTTCAACCTTTTCGATATATTGCTGGCAGTAAAAGATCTCTTGCTGATAGTTTTTAGCTTTTCTAGAGAGGATAGCAACTCGCTCGAAATAGTATGGTGCTGGAGCCAAACCAGTTTTATTCATTTTTTTTATTTCGGCATCACAGCACTGCTTCATAGTCTCAATGTCATCACTTTTTTCTTCAACCAGTTCCCAGGTTTGCTTGCCGTCTACTAAATTTGCTCCGTCTGTCACCTCGGCGATCAATTCGCCACTAGTTTTTTGTGAACCATTTTCTTTTTTGAAAGATGGGTTCTTTTTCCTGAACAAAAAATCTAGCAGATTCACCTTCACTCCTTAAGCAATTAACGCCCGCCACATACGTGAGCAACTTCTTGTGAGTAGAGCCGCAGGCGCGTTGTGCTGGCGCTTGATAGAAAATAGGAACCCCTGTTTCCAGGGGTTTTTGACACTAAGCAGGATTCAGCATGAGCAATATTATTACCAAATACAGCAGAAGCGTCGAAGCTTTACTGATCAGCTTTAATACTTGCTTGTAGCTTAATTCTACCTTTATAGTCAGCGAAATCATTGGCGTTAACCTCTGAAATGCTGGCTGGCCAGCCAACTGTGTTAAGGTTGGCATTTTTAAAGCGCCTTGCCGGGCGCTTGCTCTCAGCTTACCGCGAATGGCCTTGAGCAGCAGCCTATAGCAACAAACAAGTTCACCGAACTTGGACAGTGGCACCGCCTCCTGCTCACTTGTAGCTACAAACCTTTAGCGGACTACCAATCCGCAGTCTGGGGCTGGTAACCCCAAACACGACTACGCTTTCGCGAATTCTTTACACAGTACTCAACGCTGCCTTTTCTAACGCCCGCTACGCACGCAAGAAACTTGTTGCTAGTCGCTGCGAATTGGCGTTTTAGTGTCGATTTTTAGGTGCATTGTTTAAATTTCTATAATGCCATAAGGTAAAGGTGTATATTTTTTAAATTTTTCAGCAAAGCTGGTAATGGTTATTATGTTGTATGTTTCCATCCATAATACTTCCATGTACCTTTCCCTAGAATTATTCTGAATTTGTAATTTTGTTTCGTTTGAAACATGATCCAAGTTAGGCAACGTCATATTCATCACTATATTTTTGATATCTGCACTTTCAAACGTTAAGCCTTCCATCAATTTATGAGCAAAAATATTTCTAACCTTTAGAATTTTCTTAATATTTGAAATATTAGGCTCTGAGATGAATCCAAGCGCCGACGCAGTTTCTATACCTAATGACAATCTGCCTCGAGGCATGAAAGTACGTACAGAAGCATCCCCGTTAGGGAGTACTTTAGAGAACAGCTTGATTAACGTTTCTTCCAAAAAGCAAACAGTTAAAATAGCACAACCTCGGTCGGACTCACTCGCAAATTCTTTATATATACGATTCCTAAAATTGTGATCAATTTCCATAGTTCAGAAACCTAATACTCTAGAGTTTTATCCGGCACGCTTTTCAATGACGGATCAACTCCTATTGAACGACCCGGTTCACTTAGTTTTTGATATAACTGATGCTAATGGAATTTGTTTATTTAGGGAACAGATAATTTACAGGCTGCTGCTGAAGATGTGGTTGGTTTTGATACTTTTTTCTACCCTTCACATGCAGCAGCACCGGCAAAAACGACGATAGTATCTTTCTGCTCAATATCGCAGATTGTGACTCCGGTACGACAAGCATACCGGAGTCAGGTGGAGTAGCGAGGGCTGTTGCAAAGGCTTGGTGCCATTTCTCCTAAAACAAAACCCTGTTCCACACAGCTGAACCGGTAAAACGACGACATTGGTTTTCTGCTCCAGATCGCAGGTTGTGACTCCGGTACGGCAAGCATACCGGAGTCAGGCGCAGTAGCCAGGGCTGTTGTAATGGCTTGGTGCTATTTCTCCTAAAACAATTCCTCGCTCCACACCGCAGTACCGGCAAAAACTATTACAACGGTTCTCTGCTCCATATAGCAGATGTGACTCCGGTACGACAAGCATATCGGAGTCAGGTGTAGTAGTGCAGGCTAAGATTCCCAAGTTGGCGCCACTGTGCTACTTTTATCTGGCTGACCAACTCCGGACGGAATCCGTAGCCGCGTGCACATACTCAACGCCGGCTTCGCATTGCATAATAAGAGGAAAAACCGATGCGTAACGTCAAAGTCATCCAGCATAGTATTGTGATAAAGGCACCAGTTGAACATGTCTGGCAACGGATGTTTGACCCACTGGCTTACCGGCAGTGGACGGCGGCTTTTTGCGAAGGCTCTTATTATCAGGGCGAATGGCGGCAAGGTGAGACGATACGCTTTCTCGATCCCGACGGTAATGGCATGGTCGCGCATATCGCCGAGGTACGGCCGTTGGAGTTTATGTCAATCAGCCATCAGGGTTTTGTGTATGCCGGTCGGGATGATCTGGACAGCGAACAGGTAACAAGCTGGGCGCCGGCCTTCGAAAATTTCCGTTTTTTGCGCCATGGCGACACCACCGAGCTGCAGGTTGAGCAGGAAGTGGCTGCGGAGTACGAAAGCTTTATGCAGGAAGCCTGGCCCAAAGCACTGGAAAAACTCAAGGCCCTGTGTGAGTCATCTCAAGCGTTATGACGCTGTCTTTTTTGCGTATTAATACCGGTATGCTATGAGCAGTCCTGATCTGATCCTGCTTAAGTATTTGCCTGAGCTGATCCCTGAGCTGGCGCATTGGCATTATCTGGAGTGGGGCGCTCTGTTTCCGGAAAAAACCGAAGCCGACTTTGCTGCCGATCTGGCCGCCAGTTTAAATGAGCAGCAATTACCAATCAGTTGGGTGGTGGTGTATGAACATCAGGTGGTAGGCACCGCCTCGCTGTTACTGCACGATATGCAAACCAATCGTGAGTTATCGCCTTGGCTGGCCAATATTTATCTGGCCCCCTCGGTAAGAGGTAAAGGGCTTGGCAAATGGCTGGTGCAGCAGGTGATGACAGAAGCCCGGCAGCTGGGACTGATGCAACTGTATTTATTTACCGAAGATCAGGCAGCGTTTTATCAACGCCTGGGCTGGAAGGTACTCAAGCAGGAGCTGTATCAGGGCAAGGCAGTGACCATTATGAGCTGGTGCTGTCAGGCAGTACCAGCTCAGGCTGAGGCCATTGCCGGTTAGCTTTGAAACACCGGCTCCAGCAGGCGGAAGGTGCCAGCGTCGGCATCCATTTCTGCCATAGCGCCAACCGGCACAATAAACTGCTTCGGAATATGGCCAATCATGGCGCCGCGGTAAGCTGGAATACCGAGCGGTTTAATAAAGTCCGCAAAGATTTCATCTAAGGTTAAACTGCCCCAGCCGTTGCCCGGAGTACAGCGGTTACAGTCACCGAAAATAAAGCCTTTAATTTTATCCAGCGCGCCCATTAGCTTTAAAGTGCTCATCATGCGGTCGATTCGGTATGGCTGCTCTTCAATATCTTCGAGGAATAAAATCTTATCCTGAAAATCCGGCAGGTAAGGCGTGCCTGCCAGTGCCGTTAGTACTGTCAGATTGCCGCCGATCAGCTGGCCCTGTGCTTTGCCGCTGGTAATAACCCGGGTACGGTTTTCGCGCTGCACCAGCTCGCCTTTCAGATCCTGCTCGTTCTGGTATTGCATCAGCTCTTGGTTAAAGAACAGCCGCTCAAACTGATCGACATTAAAGGCATTCCAGCTGCCAATGCCATTCGGGCCATGAAAACTGACCAGCCCGCACTGTGCCAGCAAGGCATTATGCAGGGCGGTGATATCGGAATAACCGAGCAATGGCTTAGGATTACGGCGGATCATCTGATAATCCAGCAGCGGTAAAATGCGGGCTGCGCCAGAGCCACCCCGGGCACAGATCACGGCTTTAACCTCTGGATCGGCAAACATCGCGTTCAGATCCGCGGCGCGATCTTCATCTCTGCCGGCTAAATGGCCACGGCGTTCGTTATAAAAGCGGCCGCTTTTTACGTTAAAACCCAGGGCTTGCAGGGTTTCGCGCGCGATCACCAGATCTTCAAGATCCGCGACGGCAGCCGATGAGGCGATTAAGCCCACGGTATCGCCCCTGCGCAGCGGTTTTGGCAGAATGCGGCCAGTAGCTTGCGGCCCGGCCGTAGCTGCGCCAGCCGGTACAGCGCAGGCGGTAAGCGGAAGCAGGCTTAAGGCCAGCGCACTGTGTTTTAGAAATTGTCGTTTGTCCATCAGCGGCACCATGCTTATCAGTAATAATTTATTCCTATTGGTAGCATAACTTTGGAATAAATGCAGCTGCTATGGCGGAAAATCAGGCGTTTTTTCGAAGGGAAGCCCGGCGCAGGGCGCGGCCGGGCTGAATAATGGCAAGTGACAAAGCTTACTTTTTGGCTTTCGGTGCCAGCTTTTTCGCGGCAACCCGGCCCGGTTTTTTCTTTTTCTTGGTGACCTTGGCTTCTTTATGTTTTGGCCGCAGCTCGTCGATAACCCGGCGCTTTAACGGCTGCTCGGTGTAACGCTCAACCTTGCCAACCACTGCCATATCATGGGCTTCGACCAGCGAAATCGCGGTACCTTTTTTACCGGCGCGGCCGGTGCGGCCAATACGGTGCACATACACATCGGCGCTGCGTGGCATATCATAGTTAATAACATGGCTGATATCGTCGATATCCAGACCACGCGCGGCCACGTCGGTAGCCACCAAAATCCGTACCTGATTATTGGTAAAACGTGCCAGCGCCTGCAAGCGTTTATCTTGCGGCATTTCGCCCTGCAGCCAGCAGCATTTAATACCGGCGGTTTCCAGCTGACCAGTTAGCGTTGCCAGGCGCTCGCGGGTTTTGACAAACACAATGGCTTTATTGACGTCGGGCTGCTTCAGAATATGGGTGAGCAGCGCCAGCTTATGGTTGGCATCATCGGCCAGATGGCACCACTGCAAAATTTTGGCTTTTTCTTTGCGTGATGGGTTGGCTTGGACATGCTCCGGCTCTTTGAGTGCTTTTTCGGCAAAGCGCTCTAACGAAGCGCCTTCCAGCGTGGCAGAGAACAGGAATGTCTGGCGGCGACGGCGCGCTTCCAGCACAATACGGTTCATCTCACCGATAAAGCCCATATCCAGCATGCGGTCAGCTTCATCGAGGATCAGCAGTTCTACTTCATCGGCCTGAAAGCTCTCGGCATCCAGATATTCAATTAAGCGGCCCGGGGTGGCAACCAGAATATCGTTGTTCTTTTCCAGCGTATCTTTGTGACTGCCGTAATTGATCCCGCCGGTGATCAAACCAACATTGAGCGTAGTGAACTGGCTGAATTGTTTAAAGGTATCGTAAACCTGATACGCCAGCTCGCGGGTTGGTGTCATCACCAGAACCCGGGCAAAGCCCGGATCGCGGCGCGGGAAATCCAGCAGATACTGAATCGCCGGTAACACAAAAGCCAGGGTTTTGCCGGTACCGGTGGGGGCACTGGCTAACAGATCGCGGCCTTCCAGCGCCGGCGGGATCGCCAATTGCTGTATTTGGGTAGGCTGATCAAAACCGGCACTTTCCAGCGCCTGATTTAAGGCGTCATCCAGTTGGAACTCGGCAAAACTCATGTTATTTCCTTAAGCTGTTATATTGTGACATTAGCGGCTGGCGCGTTACACTCCGCGCCGGAGGGCTTATGTCAGCAGGTTTTCAGTGTAAACAATTTTATATCGGCCATCAGCACTGTGCGATGAAAGTCGGCACCGATGCACTGTTATTGGGCGCCTGGGCGGCTTTGCCCACCGCGTTACAGGCGACACCCGCCATGCTGGATATTGGCTGTGGCAGTGGCATTTTAAGTTTAATGCTGGCACAGCGCACCGGGGGCCAAATTCCGATCACGGCAGTGGAGCTGGATACCCACGCCGCTGCCCAGGCTGCCGCTAATGTGGCATTAAGCCCCTGGCCTGACGCTATTCGCGTGATAAAGGGCGATATTCTAACCTATAGCACCGCCGAGCGTTACGCTTTAATTATTTCTAACCCGCCTTTTTTTCAGCATGCGCTGCCAAGTCAGGATGCCACGCGGCAACAGGCCAGGCATACCGATAGCTTGCCCTTTGCTGCGTTGTTAAAGAAAGCGGCGCAATGTTTGGCGCCTGGCGGAGAGTTTTGTTTAATTTTACCGGCCAGCAGTCAGGCGGCTTTTGCACAAGCCGCGCTAGAGCAAGGTTGGCAGTGTCGGGCCCGCTGCGCTGTACAAAGCAAGGCCGGCAAGCCGGTGAGTCGCTATTTACAAAGCTGGGTTAAAGCTGACACTGAACTTGATACTGAGATCAGTCAGCTGCTGATCCATGATAGCAGCGGCGGCTATTCTGCAGCGTACCGGCAACTGCTGCAGGCATTTTACCTAAACTTCTGAATCGGCAATTTCCAGCAATAGCTGCTCTACCCACTGCGCCAGCCGCGCATCGGTTTGCTCGTATTGGTTTTCATCATCCAGCGCCAGACCATAAAACCACTCGCCATCCGGTGTGACGGCTTTTGAGGCGATAAAGTCATAGCCCTGATTTGGCCAAAAGCCAACCCGTGTTACCTGCTGTTTCGCGATTTCATGATGCAGCATACCGAGCGCATCCTGAAACCACTCAGCATAGCCCAGCTGATCGCCCATGCCATACAGCGCGATGGTTTTACCGCTCAGGTCCACCTGATTAATTTCGGGCCAGTGCGCTTCCCAGTCTTCCTGAATTTCACCAAAGTCCCAGGTCGACAAGCCGAGGATCAGAATGTCATAGTCAGCCATCGCAGTTAATGGCGTATCTTTTAAGTTATGCAGCGCCACATATTCCGGGCCAATCAGCGCCTGAATTTTTTCTGCCACCATTTCGGTGTAACAGGTGGTTGAGCCGTAAAACAAGCCAATCTTCATCTGGCAGACCTTTTTATCGAGAGTGTTGTTGCGTGCTAAAAACGGGCGGCAGTTTAGCATAATATGCGCCTTGCGCCCATCAGCAAGCTGGGGTAGCTGCCGCTCGCTGGCAGATCAGAACCCTTGTTCCCTAAGGGGGGCCTCCGTTACACTAGCGGCACTGAATTTAAAAAGACGTGCCATGCCAACAACACCGCTGTCCGCCGAAAATCTGCACCTGATCCAACAGTTTCAGGAACAACTGGAACTGGAGCAGGCCGCCAGCGTGCATACGCTAAGTGCTTATGGCACGGATCTGAAACATTTCGCCCGTTTTTGCCAGCAACAGGGGCAACCGCATCTTACGGCAGTGAGCAGTGATCTGATTAACCGCTATCTGGCGAAACGCTACGACGAGGGTTTTAACCCGCGCAGCACTTCGCGGCTACTAAGCAGCCTGCGCCGTTTTTACCGTTATCTGGTGCAACAACAGCAGCTTGCGCTAGACCCAACCACAGAGCTGATTAACCCGAAAATTGGTAGCAGCTTACCGAAAACGCTGTCGGAGCAGGATGTCGAAGCCCTGCTGGCCGCGCCGGATATCAGTGAATTGATCCAGTTTCGCGATAAAGCCATGCTGGAGCTGTTATATGCCACTGGCATCCGGGTAACCGAGCTGGTGACGCTATCGATGCAACAACTGTATTTGCAGCAGGGCATAGTGCGGGTAATCGGCAAAGGGCGTAAAGAGCGCCTGGTACCAATGGGCGAGGAGGCGCAGTACTGGCTTAGCCGCTATTTAAAAGAAGCACGGCCGGCGCTACAAAGTCAGCTTAATGATGTGGTGTTTCCCAGTAGCCGGCAACAGCTGATGACACGGCAAACCTTCTGGCATCGGATTAAGTTTTATGCGAAAGTAGCCGGCATCCGGGCTACCTTGTCGCCCCATACGGTTCGGCATGCCTTTGCCACGCATTTGCTGAATCACGGTGCGGATTTACGGGTGGTGCAGATGTTGCTGGGGCACAGTGATCTCTCTACCACACAAATTTACACCCATGTCGCGCAGGCGCGTTTACAGCAATTGCATCAACAACATCATCCGCGCGGTTAGCGGAGTGGGAAGCATTATGAAAAAGTCAGTTAAAACCCTGTTATCGGTACTTTTTGCCGCCAGCCTGCCTTTCAGTGCGGTTAGCGCGAACGATAATATCAGTAAAACCCTGGCGGAAGTTGGGCTAAATGTGCAGGAAGTCAAAGCGTCGCCGATGCCGGGGGTTGCTCAGGTGCTGACCGATCAGGGGCTGTTTTTTATGTCAGAAGATGGCCGCTATCTGATTGCCGGTAATGTGCTGGATCTGCAGCAATGGCAAACGGTGCGTGGGCAGCGGGTACCGACTAACCTGAAAGATCAGCTGATGGCACCGCTAATCCAGCAAAAACTGCTGGAGCAAAAAGATCAGGTTATTGAATATAAGGCACCAAAAGAAAAGTATGTGGTGCATGTGTTTACCGATCCAAGCTGTGGCTATTGCCGCAAGCTACATCAGGAAATGAAAGACTACCATAATGCCGGCATTACCGTGCGCTACCTGGCCTATCCGCGGGCCGGTGTCGGCTCCGAAACCGGCTTGCAAATGCAGCATGTCTGGTGCGCGAAGAATAAAAACGCTGCCATGGACAATGCAAAAGCCGATAAGACTGTTGCCAAAGCCATGTGTCAGAACCCGGTGGCCAGCCAGTATGCGCTGGGCCAGTTCTTTGGCATTAATGGTACCCCGGCGATGATCCTGCCGGATGGCAATATTATCCCTGGCTATATGCCAGCCGCAGCCTTACTGCAACAGCTAAGTAGCGGAGGCTAAGCTTTGCAGCTAAAACAGATCAGCCGCCGGCCATTACCGGCGCAAGCTGAAAGTGTACTGGATCCGGCACTGCACCCGGTATTACACCGTTTGTATCTGAGCCGTGGCGTCAGCTGTGCCAGTGAGCTACAACGTCAGGCTTCAGCGTTACTGCCTTTTACGCAACTAAAAGATATCGACCGCGCCAGCGCACTGTTGGTGGACGCGCTGACCAGCCAGCAACGTATTGTGATTGTTGGCGACTTCGACGCCGATGGCGCTACCAGCACTGCTGTGCTGATGAGTGGCCTAAAGGCCTTTGGCTTTAAGTATCTGGAATATCTGGTACCGAACCGCTTTGAATACGGCTATGGCTTAACGCCGGAGCTGGCCGAAATTGTCGTAGCACAGGGCGCTGAGCTGATTATTACCGTTGATAATGGCATTTCCGCTATCGAAGGCGTGGCACTGGCAAAACGTGCCGGTGTCAAAGTCCTGGTTACTGACCATCATTTACCGGGCAATACGCTGCCGGATGCCGATGCCATTGTTAACCCGAATCAGCCCGGCTGCAACTTCCCAAGCAAGGCGCTGGCCGGTGTTGGTGTGGCGTTTTATTTATTACTGGCATTACGTGCGACCTTACGTGACCAGGGTTATTTTGCTGCACAGGGGCTCACCGAGCCGAATGTGGCGGAATTGCTCGACCTGGTAGCGCTGGGTACCGTCGCCGATGTGGTGCCGCTGGATGCCAATAACCGCATCCTGGTACATCAGGGCTTAATGCGTATTCGCGCCGGTAAATGCCGGCCCGGTATTCAGGCGCTGATTGATGTCGCAAATCGGGATGCGGCCAAACTGACCGCCAGTGATTTTGGCTTTGCACTGGGGCCGCGACTGAATGCCGCTGGGCGGCTGGATGATATGTCGCTTGGTATCAGTTGTTTACTGGCGCCAAACTTAGGTTTAGCGCGCCAATATGCCGCCGAGCTGGATAACCTGAACGCCGAGCGGCGCAGTATCGAGCAAAGTATGCAGCAGGAAGCGCAGGCACTGCTGAGCCAACTCTCTTTTGATGGCAGCAACTTACCGGAAACTCTGTGTTTATACCGGCACGACTGGCATCAGGGCGTAATTGGCATTCTGGCCGGCCGTATTAAAGAGCAATTTCACCGGCCGACCATTGCTTTTGCCGAGGGTGATAACGGCGAGTTAAAAGGCTCAGCCCGCTCGATTACTGGCTTACATATCCGTGATGTGCTGGAAGAGATGGCAACCCAGTATCCGGGGCTGATTAAAAAATTTGGCGGCCATGCGATGGCAGCCGGTTTAACGATTAGCGCAGACAAGCTCGATACCTTTGCACTGGCATTTAACCTTACGGCAAAAAAATACCTGACAGCGGAGCAACTGACTGCGATGGTATTAACCGACGGCGAGCTGGAGGCGGAGTGTTTTGAGCTCAGTTTTGCCCAGCTGCTGCAAAATGCCGGGCCCTGGGGTCAGGCCTTTCCGGAGCCGGTGTTTGATGGTGAGTTTCAGCTGCTAAGCCAGAAAATGCTGGCCGATCGGCATTTAAAAATGCTGCTAAAAGGCCCCGGCGGCAAGCTGGTTGATGCGATCTGGTTTAATGCCGATAACAAAGCCTGGCCCAATGTGAATATTCAGCGGGTACGGCTGGCCTATCAGCTGGATATTAACGAATATCGCGAACAACAAAGTTTGCAGTTGATCGTGCGGTATATGGAAGGCCTGTAAGCTTACTGCAACAAGCCCTGGTTGAAGATTGCTGTTAAAAACTGCCCGTAGCGGCAGTTTTTTTGTTATAATCCGCGCCAATTTTTTTATCGTCCTACAGGTCGGTTTATCCCATGTTTGAAGTGAATCCGGTATATAACAGCATCAAAGATGTTACTGAACGCACCAATGTGCTTCGGGGGTATCTTTGACTACGATGGCAAAAAAGAACGCTTAGAAGAAGTCTCGCGCGAGTTAGAAGACTCCGCTATCTGGAATACTCCTGACAAAGCCCAGGCGCTGGGTAAAGAGCGCTCGGCGCTGGAGCAGGTGGTGGGTACTATCGACAAGCTGGACCAGGGCCTGGAAGATGTGCAGGGCTTGCTGGAACTGGCGATCGAAGCCGAAGATGAAGCGACCTTTGAAGAAGCCAAAGCTGAGCTGGCCGATCTGGAGAAACAACTGGCGCTGCTGGAATTCCGCCGCATGTTCTCTGGCAAACATGATCAGAACGACTGCTATCTGGATATTCAGGCTGGCTCCGGTGGTACCGAAGCCCAGGACTGGGCCAGCATGCTGATGCGGATGTATCTGCGCTGGGGTGAAGATAAAGGCTTTAAGCCCGAGCTGTACGAAGTGACCGACGGTGACGTCGCGGGCATTAAAGGCTGTACCATCAAGTTTACCGGCGAATACGCCTATGGTTGGCTGCGCACCGAAACCGGCGTACACCGCCTGGTGCGTAAGAGCCCGTTTGACTCCGGTAACCGCCGTCATACCTCTTTTGCCTCGGTGTTTGTGTCGCCGGAAATCGATGACGATATCGAAATCGAAATTAACCCGGCAGACTTACGTATTGATACCTACCGCGCCTCAGGTGCCGGTGGTCAGCACGTTAACCGGACCGATTCAGCGGTACGGATCACCCACTTACCAACCAATATCGTGGTGCAGTGTCAGAATGACCGCTCGCAGCATAAAAACCGCGACAATGCCTATAAGCAACTGCGCGCCAAGCTGTACGAGTTTGAGCTGCAAAAGCAAAATGCCGAAAAGCAAGCGCTGGAAGATACCAAGTCGGATATCGGCTGGGGCAGCCAGATCCGCTCTTATGTACTGGACGACTCGCGCATTAAAGACTTGCGTACCGGGGTAGAAACCCGCAATACCCAGTCAGTGCTGGATGGCGATCTGGACAAATTTATCGAAGCCAGCTTAAAAGCCGGTTTGTAATTTTTTAACTCACTCAGGAATCAACAAATGTCTGAACAGCATAACCAACATGAAGAAATTCAGGATGTTAACAAACTGATTGCTGAGCGAAAACATAAGCTGGCGGCGATTCGCGAGCAGGGCATTGCCTTCCCGAATGATTTTCGCCGGGCGCATATTTCTGATGAAATTCATGCCAAATACGATGCGTTAAGCAAAGAAGAGCTGGAAGCCAACAAGGTGGAAGTCAGCCTGGGCGGCCGGATGATGACCCGCCGTATTATGGGTAAAGCCAGCTTCTGTACGCTGCAGGATATGGGCGGCAAGTTTCAGGTGTATGTGGCACGCGACAGCCTGCCGGAAGGCCTGTATAACGACCAGTTTAAAAAATGGGACCTGGGCGATATCCTCGGCGTAAAAGGTTACTTATTTAAAACCCAAACCGGTGAGCTGACGGTATGGGCGACGGAAATCCGCTTATTAACCAAGGCATTGCGCCCACTGCCAGACAAATTCCACGGTTTAACCGATAACGAAGCGCGTTACCGCCAGCGTTATCTGGATCTGATCTCAAACGAACAATCGCGCAAAACCTTTTTGGTGCGCAGCAAAACTGTGGCCTATATCCGCCGTTTCTTTAACGAGCATGGTTTTTTAGAAGTCGAAACGCCAATGCTGCAAGCCATTCCGGGCGGTGCCTCGGCACGGCCGTTTGAAACCCACCACAATGCGCTGGATATGCAAATGTTCCTGCGCATTGCCCCCGAGCTGTACTTAAAGCGGCTGGTGGTTGGCGGTTTCGAAAAGGTATTTGAGTTAAACCGTAACTTCCGTAACGAGGGCGTGTCGACCCGGCATAACCCGGAATTCACTATGCTGGAGTTTTACTGGGCCTATGCCGACTATAACGACTTAATGGACTTAACTGAAAAGTTATTCCGTGGTTTAGCGCTGGACGTACTGGGCAGCACTGAAGTGCCATATCAGGGCGAGGTGTTTGACTTCGGTAAGCCGTTTGCGCGGATGTCTGTTACAGAGTCGATTCTGCATTACAACCCGTCAATTACCAAAGAGCAGTTGGCGACCCGTGAGTCGGTGGCTGAGCTGGCGAAATCGCTGGGCATTGAAGTAAAAGCCAACTATGGCCATGGTCGTATTTTAATGGAAGTGTTTGACGAGCTGGTGGAAACCAAGCTGCGGCATCCGACCTTTATCACGGAATACCCGGCCGAGGTATCACCGCTGGCGCGGCGTAACGACGATAACCCGGAGATCACCGACCGCTTTGAATTCTTTATCGGTGGTCGCGAGCTGGGTAACGGCTTTAGCGAGCTGAACGATGCCGAAGATCAGGCCGAGCGCTTCCGCGAGCAGGTCGCGCAAAAAGACGCTGGTGATGACGAGGCCATGTTCTACGATGAAGACTTTGTTACCGCGCTGGAACACGGTTTACCACCAACAGCAGGTCAGGGTATCGGTATCGACCGCTTAGTGATGTTGCTGGCCGACGCCGCCTCGATCCGCGATGTGATCCTGTTCCCGCATATGCGTTTACATCACGATAAGTAAGCGTCTAACAGTTTAAAAAGCCGGGCTTGGTGTAGGTGCTAAGCCTGGCTTTTTTATTACACTACAGTTAATTGTCGCAATTAACAGCGCGTTTTAACAACACAAAATGCTTTTTACCACGTTGGATAAGCCAATATTGATCATAGAGGGCAAAGCCAAGTTGTTCCTGCTCTGCAGTTACTTTTTCGCCATTGATACTAATAGCGCCGCTTGCCAGCAGTTCTCTGGCCAGGCGTTTTGAGCTAGCCAGACCGCTTTTAACCAACACGTCGCTTAAAGTTCGTTCAGCTACGTCCATACAAGGTAATCCATCTAAGGCAAGTTGTTGCAATTCATGAAGTTGCAACTGTTGTACTTCTCCACTAAATAGCGCCGCGCTAATCCGCTTGGCGCTGGCTAAACCGGCTTCGCCATGCACAAAACGGGTGAGCTGTTCTGCCAAAATACGCTGCGCTTCTGGTTTGGTATCACTGGTCAGATCGGTAGCTGCAAGCGCATCAATTTCTGCACAGCGTAAAAACGTGTAATAGCGCAAAAATCGATACACATCCTCATCGGCAGTGGTCAGCCAAAACTGATAAAAGGCATAAGGTGAGGTTTTATTAGCATCCAGCCAAATAGTGCCACTCTCGGTTTTACCAAACTTTGTGCCGTCCGCTTTGGTAATAAGCGGCAACGTTAAGCCGAACACTGCTGTCCCCTGGCTGCGCCGGGTAAAGTCGATACCGCTAACAATATTGCCCCATTGATCATTACCACCAATCTGTAAGGTGCAGTTAAAACGACGGTTAAGTTCGGCAAAGTCATAGGCTTGTAACAAACTATAACTAAATTCGGTAAATGAAATGCCTTGCTCCGGACGCTGCAAACGTTGCTTCACTGATTCACGGTTAAGCAGGCTATTGACTGAAAAGTACTTACCCACATCGCGGAAAAAATCCACCATGCTCACTTGTTGCAACCAGTCTGCATTGTTGACCAGGAGCAAAGGCCTTTGAAGCTGTGGCTGCATTAAGCGCTGAATTTGCCCGGCAAGATCGGCTACCCAGCCTTGTACAGTCTCAGGCGCATTTAAACTGCGCTCTGCTGCTTTAAAACTGGGGTCGCCAATCATACCGGTAGCGCCACCCAGCAGGGCAATGACTTGATGACCGGCATCCTGAAAACGCTTTAGCATTAGCAGTGGCACTAAATGGCCAATATGCAAACTGCCAGCGGTAGGATCAAAACCACAGTATAGGGTTTGCGGTGTGCTTAATAATTGGCTAATAGCATTAAGATCAGATGCCTGAGCAATCAGACCTCTGGCGTGTAAATCATCAATAAGCGCGTTGTGCATAGTAAAGGCCCAAATAAATAATCAGGCCGCTAAATTAAGATAGAGCGCACCCGCTTTCCCATGTCCCTAAAGGGACAGTTTTAGCAAAAACTCAGGCGGCTTGTGTAAGGAAGTGATTGAGGAATAATTGAAATAACTCACTTAACGAAGTTATGCGTAATTGCGCGTAGATACGCTTGCGATGGTTTTTTACGGTGCCTGGCATAATGGCAAGTTGCTGTGCTATAGCATCAGTAGCGTAGCCCTGGACCAATAAACTGGCAATTTGCTGTTCGCGTTGGGTCAGTATGGCGTTAGCAAAAGACTTGAGTGCATTGTCCAGATATAGCCGCATATTGGCTTGAATTAGCTTAGCGTCAACATGAACCTGGGCCAGATTAAAGGCCGCGAGTTGCCAATGTTGCTGACATAATGCTTGTAGCAGAGCAAAGTGTGCATCAAGCTTGGCGATGTCTGATTTACTAAAGCGGTTAGCAAGGGTGGTGCGCCCTAAATAGCACATTACCCAGCGCTCTGCCGCGATGTTAATGCACAGACAAATCTCATCCTGCCAGCCGGTTTTGGCATAAAACCGTTGTAAGTAACCGCTATCTTGCCGCTGACGTAACACCTGTTTAAGGCTAAAAACGCCAGGTTGCTGGCACAATACTCTTTGATAAAAGGGATCCTGCTCGAAGGTTGCCAGCAGATAATGCTGAAAGAGCATCTGCCGACTTTCTTCAAGTGAATCATAAAGATAAACCGGATGCTTGCCTTGGTGATAACCTAGTATAACCGCGCAATCAAATTCTAGTATGCTATGGAGTAAACGCATAAAAGCGGGTGTAAAGCGCAATGTATTAAGGGCAGAAATGCAATCTGCTAGCAGTGCGGTTTGTTGTTTATCATTCTGACCAAACAGCATATTCATTGCCACTGGGTTCTATAAAATGAAAGCGCCGCCCGCCGGGAAAACTAAATATTGCGATGTTAATGGTCGCGCCTGCGGCAACAACCTGCTCTAGGGTTTGCTCCAGATTATTGCTATAAAGTACGACTAAGGCGCTACCTTGTTCGGTACGTGCGCACAGCTCGCTTTTGTAAAAGCCGCCATCGATACCGGCATCGGTAATCGCCATATAGTCTGGGCCATAGTCAATAAAACCCCAGCCAAAGGCCTGAATAAAAAAGCGTTTTGTAGCTACCAAGTCGCGGCAGGGTAGTTCTATATAGTTAATCTTGCCATGCTGATTCATTGCTGAAGGTTCCTATTTTGGATTTGCTAATGACCATTTATGGTATAGGGTAAAGCTACTCTAACATGCAATATGTGCTGAATTTTAATCTGAAGCTGTTTAAACGCAGTATCAATAAAACTTTATTGTATCTGTACCACCAGACGTATCGAGTATAATGCTAATTCAAGAATTGTCTTATGCCCTGCTTAACCGCTGCCGATTTTTGGAACACGGTTTACCACCAACAGCAGGTCAGGGTATCGGTATTGACCGCTTAGTGATGTTGCTGGCTGATGCCGCCTCGATCAGCGATGTTATCCTGTTCCCGCATATGCGTTTACATCACGATAAGTGATTTGTCAGCGCGCTGCGGCGCGCTAAGGTCTTCGGTAGCGACGCTGCCGAGGACCCTGTTCCTTCCTTGCAGCTTGGTTTTTATTGGTCTAATCTCAGTCAGTTAGCGTTCAGCAGCGCAGTACTATCTTAGTTGTTGCTGTTGCAGATTCTGTTATTAACTACAAGGATACCGAAATGCAAGCTAAGCTAATTACCGCAACTTTACTGGCTGCCAGCCTGACGTTTGGTTTGAGCCAGGCATCTGCCGCTGTGGTCAGCTCTGAGCAGGTTATTGCCAAGCAGCAACACCACTATAATAAGCAGCAGGTACTGTCGTTCCTCGATACGGCCGAAGTGCAGCAAAAACTGGTACAGCTGGGTGTTAGCCAGCAGGACGCCGCCCAGCGTATTGCCAATATGACCGATGCAGAACTGGCTGCACTTAATAGTCAGTTACATGAGATGCCGGCGGGTGGTGTCGTGGGCACTATCGTCACTGTGCTGGTGGTTGTGGCGGTGTTGGATCTGATGGGCATTACTGACGTTTATCCCTTTATTCGTCCTATCAATTCCAACTGATGCTGATCAAGTATGCGACGGCCGGCTTGAAAATCGGCCTGTTGCTAACGCTGTTGTTATTAGTGGCTTGTCAAAGCCCACCGCAAAGCCGGCAACTGCTGGCAGAGCCGCCGGCCATCAGCCGCCAGGCCTTACTTAGCACAGTACCCTTTTATCCACAGCAAGACTATTTTTGTGGCCCAACCACGCTCTCAGAAGTGGCTGCTTACTATGGGGTAGGGCACAGCGCCGATAGTATTGCCAGTCTTACCTTTACGCCAGGGCTGCAGGGCAGCCTACAAATTGAAATGGCCGCTGCCAGCCGCCAACTGGGCTTTGTCGCTTATGAACAGCGCGGCAGTTTAAGCCAGTTACTGCAGCTGATTGACGAGAAAATCCCGGTAATTGTGCTGCAAAACAATGGTCTTAGCTGGTTGCCGCAATGGCACTATGCAGTTGTCATTGGCTATGATTTGGATCGGCGCGAGATTATTTTGCATAGCGGTCTCAGCGCCGAATACCGGCTTCCGCTGGCTACCTTTGAGCGCACCTGGCAAAGAGCTAACTATTGGCTACTGGCGATGTTGCCGCCCGGGCGCACCAGTGCGCTGCTCGACCCCTTTCTTTATACCCGAGCCTGTCAGGATCTCTTGCAAACCCGGCAAACTGCAGCTGGTGTAACAGCGCTAATCAGCGCCACCGAACAGTGGCCGGATTACTGGCTACCGTATTTTTTACTCGGTAATCATTTTTTAGCACTAGCACCGGCCGAGGCTGCGACCTGGTTTGCTCAGGGTCTGCCGCTGGCCAAACAGCAACCAGCTTATTTAAATAATTATGCTTTGGTATTGAGCGAGCTGGGCTGCAAAGCGCAGGCGCTGGAACTGATCAAAGCTGCGCGGCAGCTGGCGCCTGACGATGCCAATATTCAGGATAGTGAGCAACAAATTAACGCTCAGGCGACAACAGCGAGCTGTAGTGTGACCAACTAGCTCACTCACGTATCACCACAGCCAATTACCATCGGCCGCCGTCTGCAGGCTACTGGTCGCAGTAAGACACAGCAGATTGAACCGGCAGCCACAGCACGGCGTTTATTGCGCTAATATTGCCTTACTATTGTGCACTAGCGAATAACGCGTCCACGGAGAGTACTATGCCACGTTTAACTGCCGCCGACTTTAGCCCGGAATTACTTGAGCTGTATGATTTTTATGTGCATGGCAAATTAAGCCGGCGTGATTTTTTAGAGCGGGCGACTAAATTTGCTGTTGGTTCAATGACGGCGGTTGCGCTGCTGTCCGCGCTAAGCCCGAATTATGCACTGGCACAGCAGATCTCCTTTAACGACCCCGATATTACCGCCAGCTATATTCGTTATCCGTCACCCAATGGACATGGTGAGGTGCGCGCCTACCTGGTGCAGCCAGCCAAGCTGGAACAGCCCGCGCCAGCCGTGCTGGTGGTACATGAAAACCGTGGCCTGAACCCTTATATCGAAGATGTGGCACGGCGGGTAGCCAAAGCCGGCTATGTGGCGCTGGCACCGGATGGTTTAAGCTCGGTTGGCGGTTATCCGGGCAATGATGACGAGGGCAGGGCCTTGCAGCGTCAGGTTGATCCACAAAAACTGTTAAACGATTTCTTCGCTGCGCTTGAATTTTTAATGGCCAGCGAGCTGACCACCGATAAAATCGGCATCACCGGCTTTTGTTATGGTGGCGGTGTCTGTAATGCGGCGGCTATTGCGTATCCAGAGCTGGCCTGTGCAGTACCTTTTTATGGCCGGCAGGCAGATCCGGCCGCCGTAGCGCCAATCAAGGCGCCGTTGCAATATCACTTTGCGGAGAACGACCCCAGAGTCAACGAAACCTGGCCGGCGGTAGAAGCAGCACTAAAAGCCGCTAATAAAACCTTCGAAGCCCATTTCTATCCAGGTACTTACCACGGCTTTCATAATGATTCTACACCCCGTTACGATGAAGCCGCTGCCAAACAGGCATGGCAACGCACCCTGGATTGGTTTGCCCGCTATCTAAAAACCTAGCTCAGCACCACACCACAACCCCGCTACGCTTGCCGTACCGGAGTCGGTCCTGCGATAGTGAGAAGAACACCGAGCTCAAAACTACACCGCACCACGACTCCGGTATGCTTGCCGTATCGGAGTCGATCCTGCGATAGCGAGAAGAACACCGAGCTCAAAACTACACCGCACCACGACTCCGGTATGCCTGTCGTACCGGAGTCGGTCCTGCGATAGCGAGAAGAACACCGAGCTCAAGACTACACCGCACCACGACTCCGGTATGCTTGTCGTACCGGAGTCGGTCCTGCGATAGCGAGAAGAACACCGAGCTCAAG
>WPCK01335700.1_pt1 | contig 23017 bp, 15 predicted proteins | sample 5399851 | NCBI WGS metagenome assembly WPCK01 (sample SAMN12869471, study PRJNA574797) | sludge metagenome | isolation source: wastewater treatment of pH11 | place: China:Beijing | collected 2019-05-20 | reverse complement strand
GGTCAGGTTGTGGAACCGGTTGATGTACGTCACTTGCGACAGGGCGTTGTAGACGTAATTTACCCGCTTGTCGGCCACCACATGCCCTCCGGCCACGTCGAACTGCTGGACATTGTCCAGACGATCGAGTCCATCGAACGTATACGTGTTCTTGTAAAGGGTAATGTCGTTCCACTCGTCCGGAACGTCCACGGACAACACGGTCCGGTTCCCGACGGCGTCGAAGTCCTGAAAGACCTTGAACACCGTCCCCATACCGCCGATCAGCTCGTCGGTGCGTGTGGTGCGGCCCAGCTTGTCCACCGTGTAATTGTATTCGGCGACATTGCTGCTGTCGTCGGCCGTCACGAGATCGCCGACTTCGTTAAAAGAATAGGTAATCGTCCGCAGGGCCGTCCCGTCACTGGCCGGCTTGACCGCTCCTTGAAGCTGGGAGACGTTTTTCCCGGCCTGCGCTCCTACAAAGGTGACGGTCCAGGTACTCCCCGACTTGCTGACCGTGACGTTGTCGATGTTCTGCAGGGCTTCCAAAGCCGTTTCCACGGTCGCCGCCGAGGCGTTATACGCGATGGCCGCCGTGGTCTGTCCGTCGAAACCTAAAATAAAGGTCCCGTCGCTGGTATTGGCCAGGGTGATGGTCTGGACCTCGTCGGTTCCGCTCGTTCCCTGGGTGGTCGTGGTGATCGTCGCTTCCGGGGCCGAACCGCTGATCTGATACCAGACTTCGGTTTCGGTGTAGCCGTGATAGCCGTACAGCGTGGTCCGGCCAAGGCGATCGGTCTTGCGGATCAGCCGGTCCATCTCGTTGTAGTAAAAACTCCGCGTCTTGCCGAGTTCGTCGGTCTCCATCGTCGTCCGGTCGAGATTGTCGTATGCCCAGAAGGTTTCATTCCCTTCCTGGTCTTCCAGGCTGAGAAGCCGGCCGATCGGATCGTAGCCGTAATTGACGGTCTCCGAGTTGGCATCGGTGATCTGGGTCATGCGCGAATAGATATCCCAGGTATAACTGGTCACGGCCGCCGTGAGCGCACCGGCCCCGTCCGGATCGGGAGTGGTCACCGAAGTCACCCGGTCCATCAAGTCATAGGCGGTAGTGGTGACGTTCCCCAGCGGATCGGTCACCGTGGTCTGTCTCCCTGCGGTGTCGTAACCGAAAGACGTCACGTGTGACATCGGGTTGGTGATGCTGGAAAGCTGATTGTAATTGTTATAGGCATAGGTCCAGACAGGCGAGGAGAGAGCGCCGGCTCCGTCGGGGTCCTGTTCCGTGATCGTTTTCAGGCGGTACAGGTTGTCGAAGGTGTACGTCGTGGTGTGGCTCAGCGCATCGGTTTTCGTGAGGATGTTGCCGACGGCATCAAAAGTCTGCGAATAGACCGGGCTGGATTTGGGGCCGGCTCCATCGGGATCGGGGAGCGTCGTCGACAAGAGTCTGTCCAGGTGATCGTACGAATACGAAGTCACCCGGCTCCCCCAGCGCGTCACCGAAGTCAATCTCGCTCCGGCATCGTAGGCGTAATCGGTGTACGTCGCCGTCAGGTTATTTCCGGGACCCGTACCGTCCGGATCGGGTTCGGTGACCCGGGTAACCAGATGACGCGAGTTCCAGGTGTAGCTGGTTTCGCGGGCCGCCCCGTCGGTCGACTTCGTTTTTCTGCCGAGTGTGTCGTGGGTCCACGTATAGACCGGCGCCGACGCCGAACCGGAGCCGTCCGGATCGGGCATGGTCTTCGACGTGAGCCAGCCGGTGTCCGACCAGGCGAAGCTGGTCACTCTCCCCAGCGCGTCGGTGACACTTGTGAGCTGGCTGGCGGCATTGTACGCATAGGTTTCCGTGGGTCCGGTGAGCGAACCCGCCCCGTCCGGATCGTGATCGATGATGCTGGTCAGGCGGCTTCGGGAATCGTATGTCCGCTTGATGACCCGTCCCGACGCGGCCGTGGTTTCAATCACTCTCCCCAGCAGGTCGTATTCAAAGGCCGTGTCCTGGTTACTGACCGGTCCCGAGGATTCGGTGACCTGTCCGTTGGCATCCCACGTGTAGGCGATCGAGACGCCGTTGAATTCCGGACGCGTTTCGGCGGTGACGAGGCTGATCTTGTTGTATGTCCAGGTGTATTCCGGAGCGGTCAACGATCCTCCTCCATCCGGATCGGGGAGCGTGAGTTCAATGAGTCTGTGCCGGTTGTCGTAACTCCACGAAGTAACATTGCTCAGCGGATCGGTGGCCGTGGCGACCAGCAGATTGCTTCCATAGGTCCATGAATAGACCGGGGCGGACAGTGAACCGGCCCCATCGGGATCGGGAAGGGTTTTCGTGCGGACTCGCCCCAGGGGATCGAAGGTCCATGAAGTGGTTTGGCCGAGTTCATTGGTCTCGGAAGAAATCTCGTCGTGCGAGTTCCACGCCCAGGTCCGGTAGTTCCCGTCTCCGTGGGTGAATTTTGTCTGCCGGTAATAATAGGTCGAATGGTACTCGCGGGTCGTGACGATCGCCGCCAGCGAACCTGCTCCATCCGGATCGGGAGAGGTTTCCGTCAAAAGATTGCCATGGGTGTCCCACGTGTATTCCCACGTGTTCCCCGACTCGTCGGTCCAGCTATCCAGGTTGCCGTTGGAATAATATTCCATCACCTGCGTTTCATTCAGTTCGTTCCAGACGGTTGTCGGCAGGTGCAGTGTGGAATGGTAGGCGGCGCGAATATTGTTTCCGTCCGGATGGACGGTGATCACGAGGTCTCCGGAGCTGTTGAAACCGTACTTCGTTACCGGCGAGGTCTGCGAACCCCCTCCATCGGGATCCGCGGCGGTTATCCGGTAAACCTGCCCCCACGGATCGATGTCAAAGGTCGTTGTGGCGCTAAGAGCATCGGTGAACGATACCACATCGCCAAATCGCCCGGTTTTGAAAGTGAACGTGTTGTTCAGCTCGTTGACATAGCGCGGATTCATGTCCGACACTTTCGGGACGGCGATCGTCGAACCCGTCACATGCAGCCCTTCGGCAATGGCGGGATAGAGTTTCCAGAGGGAGGGGCTCCCCGTCGTGTGGTCGGCGTTTTTTATCTCTTTCAATCGCCGGGAAGTCGAGTCGAAGACGTATTCGATCGCGCTTCCCCCCGGAAGGGTGACCTGGCTGAGCATATACTGGGGGCTGATATTGGTGTAGGTGAACGCCCACGTCGGGGCCGTGTAGCCGGAGTATGTTTCCTCGGTGATGGTAATTTCCGTCAAGCGGCCGGAGGAATGGGTCAGGCTCGATTCACGGCCGAAAAAATCGGTGGCCGTTTCCAGCAGCCCGGATGTCCCGTTGTACGTGAACGTGTATTCCCGGGAAAACTCGTCGGTGATTTTTGTGAGCTTGTTCGATCCGTTGTACGTAAACGAATAGGTGGCGACATTGTTATTGAGTCGCTTGACGCTGGTCAGATACCCGCTGGAATTGAAGACCCGGGTATCCCCCCACTTGTCGGTCAGCGTGTAGACGCCGCTGGCCTCGGTCAATGTCGAGTAGCTGAGATCTCCCTCGGCTTGCAGCCATACGGAACCACTCTTGGCATACCAATGGGTGGTCCCGTCCCCGTTGACCAGCAGCGCACCTGCCGACGATGTGTACAGCCGGTCGAGTCCGTCAACCCACCAGCCGGCGCCAAACACACTGTCCCGGCGATTGACGATCGCCTCCTGGCCGGTGAATGTCTTTGTGACCGTGGAACCGCTGTAGACCAGATTGACTTCCACGGACCAGTCGTACATTCCGGTCGATGCCGAAGAGGGGAACGCCAACAGGTTGAAGCGGAGGGGAACCCCGGTGGTCAGACCGGTGACGTTGTACTGGACGGTCCCGCTGTCCACGCCGCCAATGGTGAGCTTTGCATTGATCGAATCGGGTGTCGAAGTTCCCGAGGCGAGAAATGTATGGACAGGAATAATGACGGCCGGATCGGTATCGCTCCGGTAGACGAGGTTCATCCCCCCGCCGAGTGGCTGCAGGTGGGATACGACTCCGTTGTCGAGGAGCTGGTCGGTGATTCTTCCGTTCTGATTCAGCCGGTCGGAAAGCCCGGTTCCCACCTTGATCTGCACAGTCGCGGTCCGGCTGGCCGTGGTCCCGTCACTCACTTCATAGGTGAACCAGTCGGTCCCCTGGAATCCGTTGTTGGGCGTGTAGGTAAAGGTTCCGCTGGAGTTGAAGGTCAGCGAGCCATTGCTGACATTGGCAAGCCGCGTGGCCGAGAGCTAGGATCCTTCGGCGTCGAAATCATTCGCCGAAACGCCGTCCGCCGACTGCGAAATGGTCAGTGCAGTATTGAGCGGGGTGAAGTACGCCAAATCGTCCAGCGCCACCGGCCGGGCATTGAGAAGCCGTTTGGCTTCAAGGGTTTCGAACAGCAGGGATCCGGGATTCCGGCGACGTTTTCTGCCATTCGGGATCGGCTTCCGTTTCGCCTGGCTGGCGAAGGCGGTTTCCCGGTTCGAGCGTCGGTTCCTGCTCCCCATGACGGACCTCCCGAATGTCTCGTGATTTGAAAAATGGCTTTACTTTACATGTCGATCAATCTTTTGTCGTTTTCGAAGAATAGCCTGCCGCCGCCGGCCATCGTGATCCGCCCCGCAGGCGGTCACGATTCGCCGGTGCGATCAATTTCAAACGGCCGCTCGTTGAGCGCGACGGGCATTCTCCACGCGTAAAAACATTTGTCAAGCATTTGCAATAATAATGCCGCCAGAAATTTTATGATCTGCCAATGCCAGCGTCTGGCCTGAAAACAAATCGGGAAACGCACACCTTCGCCGCCCGCCAAATTCTCAGATATCCATCAGGAATTGTTTGCCAAAAGTCTTTGCTTTGGTCACTGCGCAGAACGAATCAACCGGCAGGGCTGGAACCCATTCGGTTCCTTGAAGCCGATGTGCGGTCCGAGATATTTCGGGTTGAAACCTACCGAGCCGTCATTCCACAATCCGCGAGGGCTCATTGCACTAACCGCTTCACCAGACTGTTGCCGATCGAGTCGCAAAACACCAACCTGAATCGGAAGTTATCTCCCATTTTTCCAAGATCGTCGCCAAGCCTGGCCAACGCCACCGAGACCACGCGGATCGGGTTTTCATTGGCATTTTCGCTTGCGGAATCTCTTTCGAACGGCAAGTTCCTTCCCGATGTCTCGCTTTTCGCTCTGGAGAACAAACTTCAAGCCATTGGCCTCGAATAGTTCCCGGTTCGTGTGGCCGACAATGCTATCCGCCCCTGTGCGGAAGGAAAATCCGGACACTTCTGTCCAACAACGTGCTGAGCCTACGGCAAGAAAATCCGCCCGTGAATCTGGGCATAGTGTCAATTGTTTTTTTCTTGTCGCAGAGTTTGTAATCGACTTTCTTGACCCCATCCTTGTCCCTACGGATGGTGATTCCTGATGCTGCGGCCGCCACTCGTTGGCTGTGTAAGAAATTCGCTTGTTCGCCCGGCTGGCGGTCAAGATACCTGGCCGTGGTGTCTTTCCTGCTCATTGGAGTCCCCTGGAGGCGTCGAGGACCAAGTGTCACAACGGACGATCCGGCAGATGACCGAAAGTAAATCCAAAAAACCGGATTCAACTAAATGATGCAAAAATTTTTTTGCGGCGGCTTTTTCTGTCGCGTTTTCCAAGAATGGCGATCGGCGGGGTTTTTGCCCTTGTGCCCCTGCACGACTACGGAAGGTCCCGCCACGAACGCGTGAATGGCCGGCAACGTAACGAGTCAGGCTATACAGTCGTCATGGCATCCCAAGAGTTTGCTTCACACGTTCCGGAATGACTTTCCGACAGCCCTGGCAATCCCAATTGATCCAGCCAGGCTCAGCAGCGATCGGATTCATGGCGGACCGACAAGAGGGGCAAGCTCGCTCCGATGGTGACTCAGGAGACACGGGTGATTCAATTTCAGTCGGTCTCCTATAAGTCATGCCAAATTCTTGGCCATCTTGCGATTGAGTTATTTCTTGTTTGTCCTCGCTCACGTGAAGGGACGGAAGTTGTGTCACCAGAGTCGTCTGTGTCACCCTATCACACACCTTTTCCGCCCTCCAACTCCTGGTCCTTCCCCGCCCTACCTTGAAATTGATCCGATAGCCATTGATGACCCGGCCCGCAAATTGCTTCAAGTTGTTTCCGATGGTCCTGGCATTGATCTGGTCCCCGCAAATTTCACCGAAAACGTCCGCCAGTGCCGAATTGCCGCCCTTATCCTTTGTAATGAGTTCGCAAATTTCGCCTGCTGTCAGCCCCCTGCCCTTGCCTGCTTTCAAGAGGCCTTTAATCAGGGCCGCCAGGGTTTCCGCGTTGCTATCCTGATTTCTGGCGGTTTCCCGCGTCGCCATGGGATCGGCCAAGCCTGCCCAGACAACAGCCCCCCGAATAACCCGATACCAGACTTCGAAACTTCCCCATGTGGACCCGGCGGTCGAGGGGCATCCAGCGGCGAAATAGCCGCGAAGGATGGTCAAGGCAGCCGCCGCAAGCTCGGCCCGTTGACTTGTGACCCACGGCAACAATTCAGGGTGACTAAAATCTTTCCGATCTTCAGGATTTTCGAGTTCTGAATCCAGTCGAACAATTAACGTCCGCCGCGCCGTGTCGCCGTCGAAGTACAGATTGTTTCCTGTAGCCGATAATACGGACCGGAAGGGAATCTCGCCCGTCGTTGCATTTCGCCCCAGCACCCGGTCCGACCAAACACCAGAAGTGATTGCCGAATCAAGCGCTGTGCCAGACAGCCTGATATCGACGTTATCGAACAGAACGAACGGCCGTCCCTCAATGGCGATGGAAGTGATCCGCTTCCGAAGCTCTTCCGCATCCTTGCAAAATGACTCTTTCGCAGCCTTCCGCCCGTAAGCGATGATGGAAGCCGCATCTACAAGCAGTCCTTTGCCGGTCCCCCGGGTGTTGGCCGTAATTGCAAATAGCGGACAGCATCCATCAATTGCCGGCCTGCCTATCATGGTCAACAGCATCGCCAACCATGCCGACCGATCGGAATCATGGGCGAAAGGAAAATCAGAAATCACGTCCAAAAGCCTGCCGGTTGCGTTTTGAACGTCGACCCGCGACGGAGAATCCGAAACAGGCGGGAAGGCTGCCAGGGGCGAATACAGAAGCCCGGTTGCATCGTCATAGCCTGGCGATTGGAGAATTGAGCCATCACGCCGCAGCGTTGGCGATTGCACGACCCCTGCCAGGAGCTTGATTGAAGGATAGTGTTGCCGGGCTGCGATAGCCTCAGGTAGCCACTTTGGGGGAGCCACCGGAACATATTCAGTTACGCCCTCGCGCTCAATTTCTTTGACGAGCCGCACTGCCACGGTGATTCGCTCGCGGATCGTTGGAAGCGCCAAGGGTACCAATCGAAGCAGGCCGGCGGGTAGTTCCTTGTCTTCAATCGGAACGATTCCAACCAATGCCCCGCCCCTCTGGTACACTGCTCCAGGCCCGGCCAGTGTCGCCAGCCTGGGAATCACTTCGTCGGCAACTCGAGACTCATCGATCCCGACAACCACGGTTCGGGAATCGAGGCCAGATGTCTTATCGTGTGGTTGGAAATCAGGCAATCGTTCCGCCAGCGAATTCAAGTCCGCAAAGTTGTTTCCTTCCGCCAGCCAGTCCCGCAGATCCTTTCCATGGTCAGCCTCGATCGGGAACGGCAGAACGATATTGCGGATGGGCCCTGCGAATCCGTACAGCCAAGGACACCAGCCCGGACGCCTCGTCCCGCGCTTTTCGATGTACGTTGCGCCCTGTTGTCCCGGTTGGTCGCAATCGTGCACTACATCCACAGGTACCGAATGTAGGCGATGTATCAGGTCCGGCCCGAATTTGTCCGGCCGTTCCATTGCACCGCTGCCGTTGCAAAATGCTGCTATTCCATCGGGAAAGTCCGGAAGCGATAGCAACGCCAACAGATCAGACGGCCCCTCAGTTTTGATTGCTCGGGTGAATCCCTGCGGCCAGTGACCGATGATGCCCGCCTTGCTCCCGCCGGCCAATTTGATTTTGACTGGTTCAGGCTTCGGGTTGCCAATTGTCCATGTTGGAAGCGGCCCACCAGTTACGTTGTAGAGGCACCAGCCAACTATCTGTCCCTGACTGAAAACGGGAATGGCAATGACCTTGAATTGGTTTCGATACGTTGCCAGCTTAGCGCCAAGAAGTTGCAAAGCGCTGGTCTTGATAGGCCTCTTCTTTAGGCAAAAGAGGCCGGCCAGCCGATCGTTCCAATCCTGAAATTTCAGGTGTTCATCCGGCCGCGATGGTAGCTCCGGCTTTTTCTTCTTGCGGTTTGTCGTCGGGCTGATCCCCAGGTATCCTGCGATTTTTTCCATTGCTGCAGGGAAATCGCAATTCAGGAGCCATTGTATCGCGGCGATTCCATCGCCATTCCTGGAATCGAAACACTGATTGCAGAACAAGCTTCCCGTTTTTTTGTCCAGCATTCGAAATCGGTCCCGGCCTCCACAGCGTGGGCAAGGATGGTGAAAACCATCAAGCAAGCCTCGATCAATCCCGCCAACAGCGAAAAGGACATCGGGCCAGATACCCGTCGCACGCGACTTGATTTCCTCAACCGAAAATCGGTGGTGACGGTTCACGGCAAGATCCTCCCGGCCTTCTCCCGCTTCCCTTCCCGCAAAGGCCTACTTGCGAAGCAGTTTCTTCTTTTGGGCCGCTGGGCCATTGACTCAGAAGCTTTTCTTGTTTTGGGAGATTCGCCTTCTGACTCCGTCACCCATCGCCTCAGCGCTTGGGGAACATACCGGCGCGACTTGCGGACCCGGCGACACCTTTGTAACGCCTGCTTTGCCGTTTCCCGCCCGCGAAGGAATTCGGCGAGGTTGTCCGCCATCACAATGAATCGAGGCCGGCCGGAAATGCCGACATCGGTTGCAACAAGCTCGCCGCTTTTAATCCAGCCGAGAATCTTTGATCGCGATACCTGAAGGGCTCGCGCAAGCTGGGCTGGCGTCCAGGAAAGAACCTGGCACGCTGGGTGCTTCTGATCGTGCCGCGAAGTCAGGAGCTCAATCAACTCCACCAGAAGCGTGTGCAGATGGGCTTGCCCCCGGTTGGCCTGCGGATTTGATGGTGCTTCAGAGATTGAGCTAATACGCGTCATGGTCGCGTAAATTGCACCAGGCTTGCGGGGCTCGCAACCCCTTCCGCAGCTGAATTCGCCGGATTTCTATTTTTCTATTTTGAACTACTCGGTTTTCGGTTTTTCCAATTGTCCCACCGATTTGTTAGGGCTCGTTCGGCCGCGCAGCCGTCGGGCCTTCGCGCCAGTGTCAGGCACTTAAGCTCTTGTTCGATTTCATTTTCCAGCCGGCGTATTTCCATTTCGACAATTACGCTGCGCCCAAGATTGCGCCTGATCGACGGCATCTCCAAGGTCTTCCGAAGGATCTCGGCCGCTTGACTCTTAGCATATTCAAACGGCTCCGCTCCGCTCTTCGGCCTTCCAATTCTGCGCGGGAACCCGATGCCTCTTACGATATCCGTGATAGTCTTTACAGACACGTCAGCAATCGCGGCTAGGTATTTTGCATCGCGGGGCCTCGTCTTTTCACTTGGCGGTTCCTCCTCAACCGGGGGCCCTGACTCAACGGGTTGCGAATTGTCAACTGCCCGTGTTGCAGGTTGGATACCTTCCTGCTGATTGTCTCGCGGAAAGTTTTCCCTCATCCATTCAATCAACGCATCCCGAATCGCGGCCAGTGAATTGAGCATTTTGCTTGCAGCAATTTGATCTTCTATACAGAATGCCATTCCGCAGCCTTGCTCAATTGCGGCACTCACGTCAAACAGCCAGTCGTAGTCAAACTCCGGTGTCGGAATTGCCCGCCTCGTGAATCGAATGGCTGCATCCCGGGCCTGCTGAATGTCAGGTGGCGTGATTTTCCACTTATTTCCATCCAACTTTGAGTCAATGAAGTGCAACAAAGACATCGCGTCTTGAAAGCTGTGTTGGACTCCGTGCCATGAATTACGATCGAAGAAGTCGGCGCCATCCATCAAAAACCTGCCTCCGCTCGTTCAAAAAGAGGCCAGCTTCCGGACAGCGCACGCAAGGGCAGGTTGTTGCGACTGTCCGGAAACTGCTTGGCTGATTGCAAGCCCGCGCGCCTCGTTCGGAATTGTTTTGGCTGAAATACCTGCCCGCAAACTAGCTGTCCGATCACCGAAATTGAAAAGGACTCATTCTGCATCACTTTTCTCGTTGAACAGCCAGGCACGGACGAACTCTGTTATTGCCACAAACCGCGAATCGTCGATGGTTTCGCGATAAATGGCGGCCATTGAATGATCGGCATGTCCCATCAGGTAATTGGCGGCTACCTGGTCTCGCGTACCGGCGCCGATTGTGGCGAACGTATGTCGCAATGCGTAGAAGTTGACCCCGTTACGCTTCAGTTTTTCGGGAACCGGAAACTTCCTTTCCAGTGCCTGGGCTTCCGCAGTCTTGTCGATGGAACGCAACAAATCGCCGAATTTCTTCGATATCGGGGAATCGCTTTTGTCGCGATGCCACGGCAACCCCGTGGCGGTCAGAAATACAAGCGAATCGCGTTTCAGCTTGCTCTTTGCGCCCCGTTCCCTCTCTTTCAATACTTCCCGGATTGCATCGACAGTTTCAGGCCATAACGGGCAACGCCGCTCAATCCCCGTTTTGGGCCGGGGGTAGTCCAGCCATCTTGAATCGAGGTCCAGATTTCCCACCGTCAATTGCCCGAGGTCACTATTGCCGAGGCCGCAATTGATTCCGAGAAGAATCATCGCCCGCATTTGAGAATCAGCTGCATCAAGCATTGCGAGTATCTGAGATTGGCTAAACAGCCGCTTACCATTCAGCTGTTGACTGGCCTGCCTATGCTTTCGCAATTCGCGTTTTGTTGGCTTGCGGAACGCCGGTCCGAAGTTGATTGAATTGCGATTTACCAGCCCGGCAGCTTCCGCAAACCGGAACACGGATCGGACTCGCTGGATTTCATTTCCCAGTGCCACAATGCCTCGCGTCCTGCTGATCGTTTCTCTCAGTCGCGCGAAGTCCGCCGGCCCGATCAATTCCGCCGGCGTTTCATCGCCAAATACCTTTCGCAATCGCGTGACAACTCGCTCATAATCATCCAGTGAACGCTGAGTAAGCAGCCCCTCTTTCTGCCGCTGCTTTCGGTCAATAATGAATCTGTCGCACACTTCAAACAGAGTTACGGCCTCGCTCTTAATTGCATCTAATGGGTCCCGTCCCGCCTTGATTTCGGTCAGAACGTGATTCAGTTCCTTAAGCGCCTCACGCCAGTCGCCAGTGAAGTAATAGGCCCGTTGGCTAATCCGCTTTTGCCATCGCCCGTCGGTACGTGGGGTCAGCGGAAAGCGGCCTTTAGTTGTTGGGTTCCACTCGCGTCGGGTTGGAAGTAGAGGCTTCCCCCGATGTAGAGAAGTGCGGGCTTTATCAGTCCGCTTGACCAGGATAGAATCGGTCACGGCAGCAACTCTAGTTCAAAGGGAAAGTTGTTGTCAGGCGGAAGCGAGTTCGCGCTTGCTTCCGCCAATGACAAGATTGTAGAGAAGCGTCAAATAAGCGTCAATGCCCCATTTTTGGTATTGGCAGGAATTCAAGGAAACGTCAAAAAAGCCCACGAAAAATCAATTTTGCACCCGTAGCTCAATCGGATAGAGCATCGGTCTTCGGAACCGAGGGTTGGGGGTTCGAATCCCTCCGGGTGTACTTGACGCAAGTGCTTGGGGTGAATCAACTTGTGCTTACACTCTCGGCCGACAGTCAATTCCGCCTTCGCAGTTTCCCCCCACTAATCCCCCCACAAATGAAGCGATTTCATTTCCGAGCGCTTAGTCATATTGCCTAATTGAACTGGAAAAACCAACGCAAAAGCGAAGACAGCCTACTTTGCTGGACACCTTCAGTTGCCGAATCGCGTCTTGCAGGACCTGGTTGATCCGCGCATACACCATCACGAATAGAAATCGTACACCGCGCTCTTGGGAAACAAATCGAGCGGCAGCATGTCCCATTGGCAAACCGCACCGCAGAGATAGAGGATGGAGTTTACCTCTTCACGAATGTCGACCGATCATAGGCGCCTGCCTTGCCTGCTAGCCGGGTAGCCCGGAGTCTCGCCCGCGATCGGTTCCCATAGCTGATCCGTACGACGGTTCGACGACTGCCGAGTTCCAGTGGACATCATGCACTCCATTGCGGGACAACTATGAATCGTCCCCCGTTCTCCGGTAGTCCAGGGAGCATCAGCTTCCCGATAGTCGCTTAATTCTTGAGCTGCCTCAACTCTTTAGCGGATGCGCAACTTTTGTTGCGATATTTTTTTTGCTTTCGGAACACGACTCAACATGCGTTCGACCATCACGACCTAAAATTGAAATCGCCATTGGGATATCGAAAAGGGTGATGACCATGATCCGAAACGATCCGAGTTCGTATTCACTGCAAAGGCCAGCGCCTACCAAGTATCGCTGCGCCGAATCAATCGTAGCGGTCGTTGAGCATTTGCGGCCTATCAAGTCCATCATTGTCCTGGACGGTGGACATTTCGACCCGCAGTGGGGAGCGGACGCCTTTTCGGTCAATTCGTTGGCTTGCTTGCTGGACGTCGGAGCCGAGCTGATTCGCGGGCTGAGTAAGTTGACGCTAGTAATGTACTCAGTCTTGGTCGATGACCTTGGCATCAACTGCAACGAGTCCGCCTGTAATGTGACCCGCAAACGTCCCGCGAAGCATCGACAATTGCCCATCGAATTGGAAAAGCTGCTTGAAGACAACCTATGCGCTAAGCGCGACCGAGTCGTGGTTTGCTCGGAACGAAACGCACGCAACGTTGGGCTTCGTCTTCTGCGCCGCCGAATGGTTGATTTTCCCCCGCTCATCACCGAAACGGTCCGGGATGGACAAGTCGTCATGTTTAAGATGCAAACGGCTGACCACTCTGAGATTGAACTTGCCTCGAAAACGGGCGATGTGTGGACCGCAAAATGCCCCTTGATAATGGCAGCGCACTACGTCTCTTTGGTTGAGAAAGCACGGCTACGTTTTGGCCGGGACCGCAACAACATCATCCTTGATGTCTCTGAGTGGGCCGACTACGGCAAAGTCACGCGGGGTTCCGAACTTGCCATTCACCTCGTTGGGAACGGTGTCGCTGGTGGCGGCGTGGCTGACATCATCAACGTCTCTTGGGCCGACGACTTGGGGCACGAGTATTCCATCGAAAATTTCAGTTGTGGAGCGACCCCTGACGTCCGTCCATGATTCGCCCAACCATATATCTCGATTATGCCGCGTCAACGCCTCTTGATCCGCGTGCCGCGGACGATATGGCGAAATGCCTTCTCGATGGTGAGGGCTATGGTAATCCATCGTCGTCGCATCGATTTGGAGTAAAGGCCAACACGATTATTCAGCGCGCACGAACTACCTTGGCAGAAGCTTTCCATGCAAACCCCGACGAGATCGTCTTCACGTCAGGAGCGACCGAGGCTAACAACTTAGCGATCAAGGGTTTTTGCCACGCCAAACGCCGGCGGGGGAATCACGTGATAACGCAATTTAGTGAGCACGCCGCAGTTTTGGCTTGTTGCCGTCAGTTGGAGCGAGAGGGCTTTGATTTGGCAATGGCCGGCATAGCTGGCTTGTTCGGAGGAATGGTTACACTGGGTCCGGCGTGGATCATTCTTGCCTGCCTTGGCTATGTCGGAAGGCACTATCAGAATGCGACTTCGTCCGCACGCTCGGCTGCGCACAATCGGAAGCTCAGGCGCGAACAAGAGAATGCCGAGCAGGCGAAACGTCGTGAGCAGCATGAGTGGGAACGACAGGCCCCACAACGTGAACGGGCACGACTGGAAATGGCTGCATTTAAGCGCGAGGAGTCAATGAAACAGATGGATGCCCAGAAAGTCCGGATCAATGCACGGGCCGATTGGGAGATGCTGTATCAACTCTACGCCCCCGAGATTGCTTCTCGGTTTCCGCGAACGTCACTGGATGAGTGGACCAAAAAGTACATGGGTGACGACCAATCCCCTGCCGAGGTCGAGACGAGGGCCGAACAGCTTCGAAAACTCATTCTTTATCACCTGGAACAGGTGAAACCAGCTCCCAAGTTCTCGTCGCTCAATCAGCTTGCGAATTGGCTTCAGGATCAAAAATTACAGATTGAATCATTGCCGATTGACGACCGGCTTCGCCGCGTTCTGACTGCAAATTTGAATGTCCGCAATGCGGAACTAATGCAGTCGATACTCGACCACACTTAAAGCTTGGCGATAAAGCTGCCCTCCTTTCGCCACCAATTGAAACAAGTGTAGGCGGTCTGGCTCATCGGGTTGTTGCTGAATTACTGGTTTGTGACGAACTGGTCAACGCCGTATCCTCGGACGATTCGAAATCGGCAATCTCTCAGGCAATCGGCTTTCTCCAAGGAAAAGATGAAGAGACTCCTTCTGACGATGCCGCCATGAGCGAAGGCCGTTCGAATCCGGGCGAGGGAGTTTCGAAATCGAAGGGTCTGCTTTTTTGACCCAACCAGCCGCGCCAAACGGGAAAAAAAGAACGTTTAGTTCCCGGTACACGCACCCAATTGCTCAACGAAGCCAAATCGATTGACGCATGAAACGGCTTTTGCTTTCATCTTTTTAGCCCCAACGCGCGTCGTTTTACCCAGTCAGCCTAGCTTGGCGTCGCTTGGCCGGTTACACCCATTTACAGCGACCTGCCCATGCTGTACTTTTCGATCAGGGAACGCCCCGCGTTCGGCCAGACAATCTAGCACCAAAATCAGGAATTAAAACCTGTTGAACTAATTGAAAAGAGATGGTAGCGTTGTAATTCAATGCGGAGTACTGAAGTCGAGTGCATGGTGCGTCAAATCCCTCCTCGCGGGTTTGAAGAAAGGCGGCACTGGCATGATAATCAACTCTTATCATTCTTCTGTTGCGACCATTCTGGTGTTCGTCGCAACCTCTTTCAGTGTGGCTTCTGTCCCGATTGATCAGTATACGGTCTCTCACGAAACCGAAGACTTAGCGTTCGAGCGATTGCTGTACACTCAAAACCGGCATATGTCGTTTACCCAGAGTTTCAATGGCAAATTGCTTGAGGGGCGCCGGAGTGACTCAAAGCTTCCAATCGTAGAGTTCTTTACGCACTCTGTGATTCGTCACGAACTCCAACTGACGGTTGAGCAGGTCAAAGCAATCCAGGAGCACTTTAAGGCATTTCAAAACAAGGAAGCCCAGGTTCGAGATCGACGGAAAGTGGGATCGAAGAGCACGAGTGAATCATACTCTGGCAGTTACCAAGAGGCTAAGGATATCGAGGAAATTGCTAAGTCGCTTCACCGGTTTTTTTTGGATGCCAGATCGGTGCTAAGTGCAAGTCAAAATGTACGGCTTAAAGAGATTCAATGGCAATTCATCGTCTTCCGAAATGGTTTGGAAAGTGTAATGAACAACAGCGACGCGATTCAAGCGCTCGGGCTTGGGCCGTCGATTGGCAGCCGAATCAATTTCGAGCTCCCCGCCGACTTTGAATCGCGACTCCGGGATACTGAAAAACGGTTGGTTGATACCGCAATTGACAACTGGTTATTCGGTCTTTCATTGAAACAGCGCGAGTCATTTGACCGCCAGTGGAAGGAAGCGTTATCAGGCCCCGGATCACTTGGGCAATTGGTTTGGTTTTTGGAATATGAACGGCACGCGCCGTTCCAACCCTTGGTTGAGGATGAGAGTTTCGAATTTTCCTTGACTCGCCCAGCCTTCCTCCACGGCGCTGACGGGAACATTGTTGTGGTCGAGTCATTAGGGCGCGAGTCACTCTCTGAGCGTGCAAAACTGCATGCGTTCGAAGAAATGATCGGATCGCCACTTTTCCAAGACCTGATGGCAGTGGACAAGATGCAATTAGACGAGATCAGTCAACTCAGCAATACGTTCTTTAAACATGAACAGCTGGTCATTGACGGTACAGCAGAGCAGTTTGATTTGCCGACACGGGGTGGTGTCACGATTATTGCATGGACAGGTCAAACAAGAATGTGCCGGATGTACACGTGGCCAGAAGACATGGCGGCAATTACACTGGAGATCAACGGACGACTCGAAACGAATGCTCGCGAAACCCGAAAACAGATGCTGGAGGTTCTTTTCGAGTTTCAACGCGAGACATTGAAATTGAATATGACACGGTTAGACGTCCTGAGCCGCGGTCCTTGGGCAGACTTTTTGCATGGTGGTCTCGACAAGGAGATCGAATTGACTGAACTGCAGCGCTCGCAACTGCGAACTCGACGCACCGAGATTGTCGAGACTTTACAAAAGGAATCGCGGATGTTTGCGAACAAAGTACTTGAACGATTAATGAACGATTTGCCGCAAAGCGTTTGCGAAAAGTTGAGGAAGTCCATGGGCAAGCCTGTCCAGTCGGGACACCGGGACCTAAATATTCTCCGGAGTGCCTGGCTTTCCAGCGGGGATCACTTGGATTATCAGATTCGATAACCAGACGTGAATTTGCGAGAACAGATTTCGGGTTATGTTTCCATCAACTGGTCAAACAAAAGGGTTGGCATCATGAAATTAGTTCAGCTTCCCGTAATCAATAGGGGTGGTTGCGGTAGTTCGTGCGGCCAAGTTGAATCAAATACGATCGGCACAATAGCAGAGGCGATTCGCGGCAACCAAATTGCCAAATCCATGCCTCGAATGAGCTATATGGAGCTGATTCTAACGGATCAATGCAACCTGCGATGTTCGTATTGTTTTGAGAAGGACAAAAATCCACACAACATGTCGAATGAGACTGCAGTTGCCGCGATTGACTTTCTAATGCGGGAATCGGGCCCAATCAAAAAGCTAGTTATCCTGTTGTTTGGCGGTGAGCCTCTGTTGCGTTTTGATTTGATTAAGAAGGTCTGGCATTACGCGACAGAGCGAGCCGAATCGCTAGGAAAGGTAATAAGCTGGGATATGACAACCAACGGCACATTGATGACCGTTGAAAAAGCGAAATGGTTGTCTGAGCACAATGTTAAGTATCTGCTCAGCATGGATGGCGGCCAGGAAGATCATGATCGTTATCGCAAGTACGCAAGTGGACGGGGCAGTTTTGATGAGATTGCGAAACGTCTGAACCTAATGAAACGCTATCAACCTTGGATGGGCGCCAAGCTAAGCGTTACTCCTGAGTCGGCAAGAAACCTGCCAAAGAGCATGCGCGAACTTCACAAACTGGGAATTAACCAGTTTATTCTCGGTTATGCACACGGGTTGCCTTGGACCTTGAATGACCTGCGCGCTTACGAAGAGGCGATGTACCAAGTATGCGAACTTTACCTCGAAATGAAATACAACCGGGAGTATTTTCGCCTTACGCTTTTTGAGGAAGGAGAGCTAGGTGATACGCCTTCCCGTTGCAGTTTCGGCTGTGGCGCTGGGCGCGGACGGTTCTGCGTTGATTCGTATGGCGACATCTACGGATGTTCAAAACTGGCGACCATAACTGGGATGAGAAACGGCGTGTTGCCGTTTGGAAATGTTTTGCAGGGGTTTTCCAGAATCCAGAACAGGGCCCAGTTTCTGATTTCAGAGGTTGGACCGCGCGAAAAGTGTGCTCAGTGCGAATTCAAAAAGGAATGCGGGGGAGGTTGCCCGGCCGTGAACTTCAAGGCTACAGGCAGCATTTACGATCCGGATGATCTGGGATGCAAGATCGTGTTTATCAATCAGCGTGTTCACGCCTATATGTCAAATCGCACGAAAGAAGTGTTTGGCCACCACGACGAGGATTTGCTGCAGGGTCCGGATTCCCTTCAAAGAGATACCGGTGGTCCATGTGTTGACTCCTAAATGAATCGATTAAGTGCATCATACATGTTTTTGATATTTGGAGAACTTATGGTAACGGAATCCAAAGCAAGTGAAGGCAATCCCTTCCAGTTTTTCAGCCGGCGAGTTTTTCTTGCATCAGTTGCATCTGGGAGCATCGCAGTTTGTGCTTGGGTTTTCGGCAAGAGATCATTATTGGTTGGGCAAAAAAACAAATCGGTTAGTTTGACGGGACCGTTTGTCGCTCGAAAACCGATCTCACTTAGACGATTTTCTGCGAGTGATATCGTGACGCCGATTAATTGTCGCATCAAATTTCTGCGGCCGGGGCAGGTCACGGTTGCGGTGTTGTTTCGTTTTAGGGGACCCGTTCGTGCTGAGAATCGAGTGTCGGTCGGTGCTTCGCTTTTTGACGCAAAAGATATTGAAATTGGCGCGGCCGCGATGACGTGTGGCGACGGTCGCGTATTACCACAGAAAGGCGAAACAACCGATTCGATGTTCTCCAATGTTGTTCCTGTCAACATCGCAACACTGGATATTCCTGTTTCTTTGGAAGTGCGTTCGCTTGAGGATGTACGGCGCGTGGAATTGTCATTCCGTCGAACTGCCTGAGCTCAGCAATGAAGAAAGCCTATTTCGAAGGGAAAGCTCATGATACACCAAAGCAGCAATCAAGCTTCCGATCCTGCTGATGCCAAAGACCTGAAGCTGGTCGCTGGGGTAATGCACCGTCTCAATTCACGAGCACGTCTGTGGCGTATAAGCAAGGAAATCTTCGCTGGACTCAGTGAAGGAATGCCAGGAAAGGTTGCAAAGCCAAGGTTCGTTACAGAGTTGGAACTTAGTGTTAACTGCAACGAAGACAAACCGAACGCAACAGTCAACTTTTCCTGCTCAGAAACTGGTTTTGACTGTGTGGCCCTTTTGGGGGCTTTTGACTGTATAGAAACATATAACTCATGCGGAAAGGACGACTTTTCCTGCGGGAAGACGATGGCGACCTCGTTTGAATGTGACAAGGATGTGTTTGACTGCCACGATTTCGTTTGCGGAGACCCGGCGGGCGGGGTCGGCGCTTTTGATTGTTCTGCAATCGATTTTCAATGTACCGGACCGGATTTCGACTGCCATGATGATTTTGACTGCACTGGCGAGCATGTCTTCATGTGCTGGGAATTTCACGAATGTTTGGACAACTTTGACTGTAGCAACAAAGGCGAAGTTGAGTGCGATCCACCCGGTTCCCCCAACGAATGCTCAGGCAACTATCATCGTCCTGATCAGGGAGGTGATGATATCGTTCCGGGTGATTTTGCATGCGGAATCAAGATACCCAATACAGGAAATGACAACAGCAAGTTCGATTGCGTAAAAGAGTTTGCCTGCTCTGCGAAGGACGAGTTTGACTGCGCCGAATCGACTGTTTTTCGGTGCGGATTTGAAGGTGATTTCGATTGTGATGCTACCACGAACTTTGAATGCGACGGGGGGCCGGGGGCATTTGGTTGCGTTGAGGGGAACTTCGAATGCGGCGGCGCTGCCCCAGGTACGGATGGTGTGTTCGATTGCGGCCTGAATTTCAGCTGCTTTAAGGATTACGACTGCGCGAACGACTTTGATTGCAATAATACAGAGTTTACCTGCGATCCGACATCCGGATTTGATTGCGTCGTTGGCGAGTTTACGTGTATTGGAAAGTATACAATTCCTGATTAATTAGTCAAACAAGTTCGAGATTATTGAGCATGCAGTTCTCCACGTCAAGCAGTGTTCAGTCACTTTCAAGACAGCTGGCCGCCCAATACCAGGCACCCAGAATTGTTAAGTTGGAGCTGATCCTAACCGAGGCATGTAATCTTGGTTGCACTTATTGTTTTGAATACAAGGCCGATCACAAACGCAGCATGACGAAAACGACAGCTTTTTCTGCAGTCGATTTTCTTATGGATGCCAGCCGACAATCCTCGTGGGTTGGCATCACGTTCATGGGCGGCGAACCGCTACTCAAGTTTGACCTAATCCGGAGCGTCGTTGAATATTCGCAGCAAGAAGCCGCTAAGAAAGGCAAGATAGTCACTTTTGATATGCAGACCAATGGGGTCTTGATCAGGGAGGAACACGCCAAGTACTTTCGAGACGTGGGACTGCGTTACTGCCTAAGTCTCGACGGGGCCCAGCTCAACAACGATCGCCATCGCAAGACGCTTGGGGGGAGCGGAACGTTTCAGATCGTTGCCGCCAAAATCAGATTACTGAAACGATATCAACCGTGGCAAGGTGCTCGAATGACGATCATGCCCGAGGACGCGGCAAACTTGGGCCAAAATATTATATCGTTGCATGAAGGTTTGGCGATAAACCAATTCATCATTGGATTTGCAACTCATGTGTTTTGGGAAGACCGGCAAATTGCCGAATACGCCAAAGGACTCAGGGAAGCATTCGACTATTACATCGAGCAGCGGGTATACGGAAAGAGCAAGCGTCTTCGAATTGGTTTGTTCGAGTTGGGCGAAATCGACGAGGCGTATCAGGTGCGTAGACGGGAAGTTGATGGATCTTGGGGGTGTGGGGCTGGGAGCGGACGACTTGCAATAGGTACCGACGGAGTTTTTCATGGTTGTTCGAAACTAGCTTGGGCAAAAATGGAAGGGACCGAGAACGCACCGCTTCCGCTCGGGGATCTAACGAACGGAATGGGCCACGCTGCGAATCGGTTAAAGCTGCTCGACAACACCAGTAAGCATCGCTCTAAATGTCAATCCTGCGAACTACGCGCCGTTTGCCATGGTGGGTGCTATGCAGCGAATGTTGCAGATACCGGAAACATGTATGTGCCAGCCGACTACTTTTGCAAGTTGATGTTTGCGCAACGGCACGTATCGCAATATGCGCGTGAGTGGATGTCCAACAATGGAGTCAAGAGTCTTTCGGGGGATAGCGAGCTCCCGGATTTGACTAATCCTCAATCCTCAACTTGAGCTGTAAGGGGAGTTGTATCGGTGATGGAGATGGTCGGCACAGAATTTGCGGCACGGATCTTTGAGCATGAGCGAGAGTTTTGTGGGGAATTGACTGACATAGCGAGCAGGCATTTCCACGCAATGACCGATATGTGCTTGGAGCTAGGCATTCGCCGCTCTTCGCTCGTGCGCCAAATTCATGTCATCAATCACACCCTGTTCCGGAAACTTCGAATTCGATATGGTCGGTCAGATCCCCAGTCCGATTTCACGTTGACTCAGACCGTTGGCCTCGGGTTCGGAAACTGTTTGGGACTAACTGTGACCTACGCAGCGATTGCCGCCACCTTGGGGGTGCCGGTCAAACCATTGCTTTTCGAAGGTCATGTGGCAATGTGTTTCGAATTAGATGGCGTTTCCCGGCCAATCGAGGTCAGCCGCGGTGGAAGCATACTGACCGAAATAGCGGCAAGGATCATGTACAAACGCAAAGGACGAAGTCAGGTGATTTCGCTTCGTCAGCTAGTTGCCGTACATATGGCGAACTATGCCGTTTTCGTTTGTACAAATCGCGATTACCAGAATGCCATCGGAGTATTGGAACGAGTCGTCAAAGAATTCCCGGAATATGTCGGGGCACGGATCAATCTTGCTTCCATGTTCCTGTACTTGGGAGAACAGGCCCAAGCCAAGCAGCACCTTGATCAGGCAGTGTCCCTTGCGCCAAAAGGCCCTTACCTGCGCCAAGCCATGCAGATGCTTGAACAAATTGATAACCCAAATACTTGGCCATTCGTTAGTTTTCGCCCGTGAGATTTTATGAATAAACCAGAAACGAACAGCGACGATCGATTTGACTCTGAATTGTCGAGTCCCGTAGACCATGACTACCTTTCCAATTTGCTCGACGAACGACTTGATACTGAGGCCGTCGCGCAAATGGTAGAGCAACAGGACTTCGCAAAGAAGCTATCGTCACGATTGACTAGGTCGATTCGAGCGTTGTCGTCCACTTCGGAATGGAACGCCGCCGCGCTTCGTGCGGTGCACACTGAGATTCGCAATTTGACAATGGATGTTGCGCTGCTAAAGCGCGCACTAGCATCGATTGGGCACGTCGGAGTGATGGAACGTCGAAAGATCGAACGCGAGCTTATCAGGGAGCTGTTTCCGCCGTCACAGCGGAGACCGGGCGTAGGTCTAATTGTTGCAAACGTTGCCAAACAGCCCCCTCGAAAAGTTGACTGTGAAAATCGAATACATCTTTGTAAGGCGGCATGTTGCCGGATTTTCAACGTTGGCCTGACTCCAACCGAAGTTGAAAGTGAACGCTTTGAGTGGGATCCTCACCTGCCCTACTCGCTATTGAAAAACCAGTATGGCTGTGTCCATCTGAAACGTGGTGGATGTACTTGCGCTATCTATAGCGATCGACCTCGAATTTGCCAGACCTACAGTTGCGCAAATGACAAACGTATCTGGGTAGACTTCGAAGGCATGGCGCTGAATCCCGATCTGGAACGCAGACTTGCAGCGTTGCAAGTGTCGACAGGGCAAGGTCCATCGCTTTCTTCAAGGCTGCCAGAAGGTAGTCTTACAAGTCCCTCTTCGTCAACTGGCGCCGAGACGGTGCCATCGGAAGAACGGAAAGTTGTACACACCGGAGCGTTACATTTGGGGCCGACCGGAAATCTGCCAGCAACCGACCTAGTCTCCAACGCCGGCATGCAACAGAATCGAAAACCCTCATCAAAAGTAGAGCCGCCGAATTTCGACGAGTTACGAGAACTGATGGTTCCTCTACCTAGCAGGAAGTTTACTCCCAAGGAAAAGTGAGTGAAGATATTTACTTTTGACCGATTGCGATTCGTCGGTAGGAAAATTGCAGTTTCCGTCTCAAATAATCCGGGACGTATCAGTAAATGGTTTCGAAAAATGCAGTATGTTCAAAGGAGCGAATGTAACTGAATATACGTGCTGTCGCGACAGCACGATTCTGTGCAAAAACCATGCGCACGATGTGATGTGAAGTGGACCCCAATTATCGGACCACCGGCTTAGATAGAAAAAAGCGTTTTGATCGGTCAAACTATAACCGATTGGAACTCGAATCATCAGGAAGCCAGTATGTCACGGAAGCGACGCCAGTTCAGTCCG
>WPCK01066373.1_pt1 | contig 23037 bp, 20 predicted proteins | sample 5399851 | NCBI WGS metagenome assembly WPCK01 (sample SAMN12869471, study PRJNA574797) | sludge metagenome | isolation source: wastewater treatment of pH11 | place: China:Beijing | collected 2019-05-20 | reverse complement strand
AAGAAAAAGCCGGCCAGTGGATTCATCCATCCGAACTCGACAATGATGCCATCAACGAATTCCTGTCATCGCTGGCGGTCGAAGGGAACGTGGCAGCTAGCACTCAGAATCAAGCGTTGTCGGCTTTGCTTTTCCTTTATCGCCAAGTGCTCGACGTCGAAATCAAATTCGACGCAGTGCGAGCTAAGAAGCCTCAGCGGCTGCCGGTGGTGCTATCGATCGACGAAGTCCGCAGCTTGCTGTGCAAAATCCCTGAAGGCCCTTACCGGTTGATGGCGGGTCTAATGTACGGTGCTGGCATGAGACTGATGGAAGTCTGCCGCCTGCGAACCAAAGACGTGGACTTTGAAGAGCGGTTGGTTGGGTGCCTGTCGTGCTACCGACATGCTCGTCCCTAACGGGACCTAGACGTATTTTTCACCGTTACTCTGGTAGCGATTGCACGCTAAATGTTGACGTCGCTTCCGGAGGTTCCAAACCTAGAACGCCAAAAAGCGAAGTCGCTTAGGATTGAGCGGTCTTCACGCGGTGGACCATGCGGCTCTTGAGGCGAGCGGCTTTGTTGGCGTGGATGATGCCTTTGGATACCGCCTTGTCCAGTTGTCGCGACGTGACTTGGCATAACTCCCGCGCGGTGTCCAATTGCTTGGCTGCAACGGTTTCTCGGAATTTGCGAAGCGAGGTTCGCAGGCTCGACTTGACGGCTCGATTTCGACTGCGACGAACTAAGCTTTGTCGCAGTCGTTTCTTGGCTCCGGGGGTATTTGGCATTCGTAGTTACTCTAAAATTTGACGCCTTAAGGTCAACTTCGACCCAGTTTGACTGACAATTCAGGGCAATAGTATGGCGAACTTGAGGTGTCTTGTCTAGCCTTTTTCTGTCTGGCAAATTCGTAGATTTGGGCTGGAAAGTGGTCCGAATGGGGCCTGGCGGTTCCTGGGATTCTCCAGCCTTAGGCTGAATTCCGCCGCCGACTGCCTGTTAGTCCGATTTCAATGTTATGATCGAAAGCCGAATGGTCCAAACGGTCCCTTGATGCAAGGGTCGTAGGTGTCTTGTACCCCTGTCCACTATTGTGGGAGTGATTTGCCATGATCCTAGCCGAGGTGCTACTGCACGCCTTACGCGATTGCGGTGCCAAGGAAATCTTCGGTATCCCTGGAGATTTTGTCTTGGACTTTTTCAAGGTGATCGAGGAGTCCAATATCCTGCCGCTTTACACTTTGAGCCACGAGCCAGGTGTTGGCTTCGCGGCCGACGGCGCAGCCCGTTGTCGATGCGTACCCTCGGTGGCAGCGGTTACCTATGGTGCGGGGGCTTTGAATATGGTCAATGCGATTGCTTGTGCCTACGCCGAGAAATCGCCAGTCATCGTGGTCTCCGGCGGACCGGGCAAAGGCGAGAGTCATACCGGGCTGCTGTTGCATCATCAAGCAAAGAATCTCGACTCTCAATTCCAGATTTACGGCGAGATCACGTGCGATCAGATCCATCTGGACAATCCGAGAAATGCGGGCGAGCAGATCGCCAGGGCCATCTCAAACTGCATGCAGCAATCGAGGCCGGTCTACATCGAACTGCCTCGCGATCAGGTTCGCACCCGGTGCGAACCACTTCCTGCGATCGACGTGCGAATCGCGTGCGATGACGATGCGCTCGAGGCCTGCGTCGATGAGTTGCTCGAGCGACTGCAAAGCGCCCAGCGTCCTGTGCTCATGGTGGGAGTCGAAGTGCGCCGGTTTGCGCTCGAACAGAAAGTCGCCCTGCTCGCCAAGCAACTGGCGATTCCCGTGGTTACAAGCTTTATGGGGCGTGGCTTACTGGCGGGGACTTCAGCACCTCCTTTGGGAACGTACATGGGCGGTGCCGGTCTGCCGGAGGTGACTGAACTCGTGGAAAACTCAGATGCTCTGTTCATGCTGGGAGTCATCTTGTCGGATACCAATTTCGGAATCTCCAGTCGGCGCATCGATCCTCGCACGACCATACAAGCCTTGGATCATCGCGTGACGATGGGCTATCACGTCTATCCGGATATCCCGCTGACGTCGCTCGTCAACCGTATGCTGGATCGCGTACCGCCCTCGCTTGCCACGTCCCAGCGCGCCGAACGGCGGAAATCCGACCTGCGAAATCTTCCTGCGGATGACGAACCGATTTCCCCCGATGATGTTGCACGTGGCATCAACGATCTGACCGCTGAGACCGGGCCGATGGCAATCGCGACGGATATGGGGGATAGTCTCTTTACCGCCATGGAAATTGATCATTCCGCGATGGTTGCACCGGGGTATTATGCCACCATGGGATTTGGCGTTCCGGCGGGATTGGGAATGCAGGTTGCTTTGGGGCAGCGCCCGTTGGTGCTTGTGGGAGATGGAGCATTTCAGATGACCGGATGGGAGTTAGGGAACTGCCACCGGTACGGCTGGGATCCCTTGGTCGTGCTCTTGAACAATAGTAGCTGGGAAATGTTGCGCACATTCCAACCGGAATCACGTTTCAATGAATTGGACGAATGGGGGTTTGCGAGCATGGCTGCCGGCATGGGGGGCGACGGTATCCGAGTATCGACGCGCCGTCAGCTCCGGGACGCCTTGCGCCGTGCATTCGCCACGCGTGGAAAGTTCCAGTTGATCGAAGTCATGATCCCCCGAGGATCGCTTTCAGGTACCATGCATCGCTATACTGAGAGCTTGAAGAAATGGCGCGGCAAAGTGGATCTGAAATGGAGCCCACATGACAGCACTTCATGAGTCGCCCGCCAGCGCATGATTGGCGTTAGCCGATCAAGATCGACAGCTAGAGCCTTGCCCCCTAGGCTGTCAATGCGCGCGGACCTTGGCGAAGGCGTCCAGCGCCATTTCGAGGTCTTCGCGCGAATGGGCGGCAGAGATTTGAGTTCGAATTCGAGCCTTGCCTTTCGGGACGACAGGGTACGAAAATCCGATCACGTAAACGCCGCGCTTGAGCAATTCATCAGCCATGTTGGCGGCGACCTTCGCGTCGCCAAGCATGATTGGTACGATCGGGTGCTGGCCGGGTACGATCGTGTAACCAATTTCGGAAATTCGCTGGCGAAAAAAGCGGGTGTTCTCTTCGAGTCGATCGCGCAGTTCGGTCGATTGGCTGAGGAGTTCCAAAGCTCGCAGCGTGCCGGCCACAATGGGCGGTGCAAGCGAGTTGGAAAACAAATAGGGGCGCGATCGTTGTCGCAAGAGGTCGATTATTTCCTTGCGTCCCGAGGTGTATCCGCCACTCGCGCCGCCCAAGGCCTTGCCGAGCGTTCCCGTCAATATGTCGATTCGCTGGATGCAGTTGTGGTGTTCGTGCGTTCCGCGCCCCGCTGGACCCATAAATCCGACGGCGTGTGAATCATCGACCATGACCAGGGCTTTGTACTTGTCGGCCAACTCGCAAATCCCAGGCAGGTTGGCGATGATGCCATCCATCGAAAAGATGCCGTCGGTCGCAATCAGGCGGAAGCGACAATCGGAAGCTGCTCTGAGCTGCTCTTCCAAATCGGCCATGTCGTTATTCTTATATCGAAACCGCTTAGCTTTGCATAAACGAACGCCGTCGATAATACTCGCGTGGTTGAGTTCATCGGAGATGACCGCATCTTGTTCGCTCAAAAGCGTTTCGAACAGTCCCCCGTTGGCATCGAAGCATGACGAATACAGAATCGTATCATCGGTCCCCAGGAACTGGCTCAATCGTTCTTCGAGCTGGCGATGGATTTGCTGCGTTCCACAGATGAACCGCACACTGGCCAGGCCGTATCCCCATCGCTTGAGACCTTCTGCTGCTGCCGCGCTAACCTCTGGATGTTCCGCCAGACCGAGGTAATTGTTAGCACACAGATTGAGGACCGGTTTGCCAGCTCCAACTGTGATGTGAACATTTTGCGGCGAGGTGATCGTCCGTTCGCGTTTTGTCAGTCCTGCCGATTCGATTTCGGCCAATTGCGTTAGCAGGTGCTGTTGAAAGTCGGCGTACATGTTCGTTTTATAGTTCTTTCCAGTCCAAGATCACTTTGCCTGAAAGTCCCGAATTCATGGTTCGAAAGCCTTCTTCGAAGTCGTTGTAGTGGAATCGGTGCGTGATGACCGGCGCGATGTTCAGGCCGCCTTGCAGCATGACGGTCATTTTGTACCACGTTTCGTACATCTCTCGCCCATAAATGCCTTTGATGGTCAGCATGTTAAAGACGACCTTATTCCAGTCGATGCTCATCGGCTCGGTTGGAATGCCGAGCATTGCGATCTTACCGCCGTGGGCCATGTTGTCGAGCATGCTTCGAAAGGCGGCGGGATTGCCCGACATTTCCATGCCAACATCGAAGCCTTCGGTCATGCCAAGATCTGTTTGAACCTGGTGTAGATCTTCCTTGGCGGCGTTAACCACGCGAGTCGCGCCCAGTTTCTTGGCAAGCTCGAGTCGCCACGGAATGACATCGGTCACGACGACAAACCTAGCTCCGGCGTACTGGGCGATGGCCGTTGCCATGCAGCCAATCGGACCGGCTCCCGTAATCAGCACATCCTCGCCGAGTACGGGAAACGATAGGGCGGTGTGAACGGCATTGCCATAGGGATCAAAAATAGCCGCGATGTCCAAATCGACATCTGCGTGGTGCTTCCAGACGTTGGCCATCGGCAATGCAATATATTCAGCAAAGGCTCCCGGACGATTCACACCGATCCCGGCTGTGTGAGCGCACAGATGCCGCCGACCCGCCAGACAATTGCGACATCGGCCGCAGACCACGTGCCCTTCTCCGCTGACGACGTCACCGGGATGGAAATCGTTCACATTGCTGCCGACTTGGACGATCTGACCGACAAATTCATGGCCGACTACCATTGGCACCGGGATTGTTTGCTGTGCCCATTTGTCCCAGTTGTAGATGTGCATGTCCGTGCCACAAATGCCGGTGCGATCGACGCGAATCAGCACATCGTTGATGCCGATTTTTGGATCCGGAACATCTTCAAGCCAAAGCCCCGGTTCCGAGTGGCGTTTTACGAGGGATTTCATGGAGAGGGATGAGCGGTGAGGAGTGAGTGTTGAGTCTAGAGTCGCTGGGTTTCGTTGTAGATTATGTCGTTCGAAGGGCGGAATTACTAGGGGAATGGCAGAACTTGCAAACGCAAGCCGATAGAACAATCGTTACAATGAAAGAATTGTTAATAGCTCGATTTTTTAGGAAGGCAATAGGAGACTTGGCAATGATTCGATCCCATGCACCCGTTGGCTCTGGAGCGTGCGGAGACCTGCGACGCTCAAATTCCAGTCGCACACGGCGAAATTTTATGCTGAGCAGTTCGGCGATTTTGGTTGGATTTCATTTGAGTACGGCCGGCAAGACGGCTCGCGCGAATCCCTTTCAAGAGACGATTATCGGCCAAGGTGATTTTGAATACCGTGCGCATCATCATTGGCCGCAGTTGCCGGACCGATATTCGTGGCAGACGACGCACAATGTGGCGGTCGATCGCGCGGGAAGGCTCTATGTTATTCACGAGGGCCGCGAAGAGCTGAAGGATCACCCGACAATTTTTGTGTTCGACGACGAAGGCAAATTCGTCAAAGCGTTTGGCAGCCAGTTTCAAGGCGGCGGACACGGTTTGGAAGTGCGACTGGAAGACAACGAAGAATTTCTGTACGTGACCGGCTACCAACAAGTTAAGAGCTTTGCGAAGATGACGCTTGATGGAGAGGTCGTTTGGCAACAATTTGCTCCGGTGCAAAGCGGCAAATATGCTGAAGGCGAAGCGGATCATCCGAAAAAGGTTTGGGGTCGCGACCGCTTTATGCCCACGAACTTTGCGTTCTTACCCGACGGCGGATTTTTTCTAGCCGACGGCTATGGGAGTTTTACGATCCATCGGTACGACGCCGATGGCAAGTGGCTTAGCTGTTTCGGTGGCGAGGGCCAAGGTGAGGGTAAGTTCAATACGCCCCATGGACTGTGGATCGATGGTCGAACTACCCAACCGACGTTGGTGGTCACCGACCGAGCACATCACACGCTCCAGCGTTTTTCGCTCGACGGCAAATACATCGATACGCTTAGTGGATTCGGTTTGCCCGCAAACGTCGATGTCCAAGGCGATCTGATGCTCGTTCCAGAGCTGGTTGCCCGAGTCAGTATCCTCGACAAAGATAACCAAGTCGTAGCTCAATTGGGCGAGGACGTTGAGCGCATCTCGACGGACGCCAAGCATTCTATCCGGGGCAATCCGAAGGAGTGGCTGGACGGAAAATTTGTCCATCCGCACGATGCCTGTTTTGCCGCCAATGGCGATATTTTCGTCGCCGAATGGGTCGCTTCGGGTCGAGTAACCAAGCTCGAAAGGGTTTGATTGGAGACGTCGGTGCCATTCGTGTTCATTGGGCCACCGTTCCCTCGACGAAACCGCCATCAAAGTTGTTTTTTGAACCGTTTCATGGTGTCGTTTTAGCGCCGGATGTCGCGACAAAATCGTGGCTTTTGGCTTCGCATGGGGGGCGATATAATCGATTGTCTGAAATTTCAAAGGACCTAATCAAAAAATGTTCGAGATGATTGGCATATGAGCGATCGTTGGAAATCATTAGCAGATCAGTTGGGAGCACCGAAGTTTGAGCCAACTGCTCGGCCCTTGCGTGAACCCGCGAGTCAAGAAAAGCCGGCTCAAGAACCGCCGGCTGACCCCACGCCTAGCACAAGCTCAAAGTCTGAGCAGCCAGACCTTCCGAATGTTGAAAGCCCGCGTCGCCGAGGATATTTTGCGTCGCTGGCCGGGGAGCAAGCCAGACCTGCGGATCAACCCGCGCAAGAAGAGAGACCATTGGAACAAGAGATTAAACAACATTCCGCAGAATCGCCGTCAAAACTTGAGCGGTCCGGAAAGCGGAAGAAGGCTCCGAGTTGGGGCGAGCGCATCGCCAATTTACTTGGAGTGTCGTCAACGGATGCAGTCGACCGTGCAGAGTCTTCGGAACCTGTGGCCAGTTCGCAAACGCCTCCGTCCAAACCGATTGCTGAATCGCAACCAGCCAAGTCAAGTCTATTCGATTTACCGAAATCGGACTCAACGAATTCAGCATTGACGGAGATGTTTGGCAGCCCAACTACGTCGAACTCATCCTATTGGGATCGTCCCAAGCGAATGGTGGACGACGTGGGCTGGGGCGATGATTCCGAATCATTCGAAGCGAGAGACAAGGAGACACCGAGTCGGCCTCAATCCTCCGACCAGTTGTCCATCGATTCGACGGACTCGGAAGCAGCCAGCTCAAAATCCTCTGAAGACGACGAGCAACCCGGTCGCAGACCTCGCCGCCGCCGACGTCGCGGAGGGCGCGGCCGAGAGAGGAGCGACGTTGAACCGACTCGATCCAAGAGCGAGTCCGAAGCAGAAGTTTCGCGGGATTATTTGGACGAATCGGATTCAGACTTGGAAACGGATTGGTCGTTTGATGCGCATGCAAACGAACCACCTCAGTCCGTCTCGACGCGACGCTCCGCCGATTCACATGCTCGCCGCTCGAGAAACGACAAAGATTCGAATGAAGAAGGCATGGTCGATCGGCGTTCCAGTCGACGCAGGGTAAGGCGCGGAGGCGATCAACAAGAAGCACGCCCCGATTCCGAGCGTTCCCACAAATCGCCAGTGGCTGACGAACAACCCCGAGCAAAATCGACTTCGGATGATTTCGACTTCGACCAAGATGAATCGGATGCACGTTCTGACGTCCAGTCGCGAGAGTCATCTGAGGCTCGACGCGCCGAGCCCAACGGACGACGGCGAAAGCGGTCACGCGGTGGTGCTAAACCGGCGACGGATGGTTCCGGTCAGCGTGAATCCAGAAAACAGAGTCGTCAATCCGACGGTCACGGCGATTCCGAACTGCGTGAACGCGATTCGGACGATCACGATAGCGACGACGATTTCGATTCAGAAAAGCGAGCCGGCGGCAAAGCCCCTCGGAATATTCCGACTTGGGAAGACGCCTTGGCGGCTGTCATCACAGCCAATTTGGAAAACCATCGCCGCAACGACCATCGCAATTCGCGCGGCGGTGGCAAACCACGCGGACGACGACCCTAGGTTACGATGGGTTGCTGGCTGTATCTCGTTCGACTTGCTCAACTGGAACTTTCTTGAACAACGGCTGCTAGCGTGTCCTTCTTCCTAGGTTAGGCGATGTATTGAGAATCTACGGGAAGTTCCCGCCTGCCGTGAATCACATTCAGAATTCGCACCTCGTCCTCAGCGATTCGATAGATTTGGACGAAATGAGTGGACGAACAATTCGCGAATGTCAGATCGATTGTACTCCGGAACAATCGATCCAGATTCCGGATGATCCATGAGTTGGTTCGGCCGCGCGAGAATTCGCATGTAAACAGATTCGGCGTACGATTCAGATCGATCGGCAATATAGTCGTAAATCGATGGTGCATCCTCCGAGGCCCGCTGAGTCCATCGAACAATCAATACGTACTTCCTTTTCGCCGGATTTAATGTTCCATCAAGTGTCTTTGCATTTCATCTGAGACGGTTAGCCGTCCTGCCAAGTCATCTTGTAGCCCATCCTCAATCTGCTGACGAACGTATAGAAGGTATTGCAAATCCTCTCGCGACACGTCGTCTGGAAGCGTGTCCAGCAGAGATTTCGTCGCAAGTTTTGGATTATCGGTTGTATTCGCCATGTCTGCACTCCTTCGACTCAACCCTAGCACAATTGGCAGTAAATGTCGAATCAGCCTAATACCAATGCAACGACCTCACGAATTGCGAGCACTGATAACTACGGTAAGCATTCACGCCGTGAATCAATCAAGGGAATTTGTTCGCTTCGGATAGGCGATGCTGCGATCCCTTCCGGGATCGAGCCACCCTTTTGTCGATGTCCGCGTTCCGGGTGTGTCGCTTCGCTCTACCCCCGGCTAATCGCTGTGATCTCTTCGAGATCATTCGTTTGAAAAAGCCGAACGACCGGGAGAACGACCGGGGACGGAGCATATTTTTGGGTGCTGGCCTGCTCCTGCGGGGAATAGCTCAACCCCCGAATCGCCGCCGGCACTTGCCTAAAAAACTAGATCTGTCGCCGAAGGTATCGTCCGTCATGTAGTTTTGCCAAGTATGCTTTCGGCACGGTGGGTTGGTACAATGGAATGGCGTGATAATGCGCTATCGAAGGCGCGAAATAACAGAGTTCGTAACTGTGAGGTAGTGCATGACGACAGAAATCCCAAGTGATTTGGTACCGTTTGTACAACGGATGGTAGCCGCCAGACGTTTTCTGAACGAAAGCGATGTCCTGGCCGAAGGCCTGCGATTGTTGCAGGCTCGTGAAGCACTTCGCGAAGAAGTCAGGAAGGGCTTTGAGCAGCTCGATGCCGGTCTGGGTATTCCCGGAGACCATGTTTACACTCGCGTCGAGCAGCGCATCCGCGACGTTGAGAGCGGCAACTACTGATGTTGCGTGTTATTTACTCGCCCGAAGCCGAAGTTGATCTTGTTGGCATCGCCGAATTCATCGCGCGCGACAAACCGGAAGCGGCTCGGCGCTGGGTTCAGAGAATCCGTGAAACATGTGACACGTTAGCCACCCATCCAGAAATGGGTGAAATGCGATCGGAATTTGGTGTAAGCGGTTGCCGCTCTTTCAGCGTCGGGACCTACGTCATTTTCTTCAGGCCAACTGAAACCGGCATCGAAGTCGCCCGAGTAGTCCATGGCTATCGAGACATGCGAAATCTTTAAGATTTGTGCAAACCAAGTAATTATGGAGTAGTGACGAGAAAACCGGAACGTCCGGGGAAACGTCCGGGAACGTTCGGGGACAGAGCACATTAAACGTTCGGGGACAGAGCACATTATTGGTTGGTGATCGGCTGCCGCTGGGAAATTGCTCATTCCCCGACTTGCTTCACACTTTCCCCAAAAACTTGGTCTGTCCCCAGGGTCCCCAGAAGGAATGACTGGATAGGAGGAATGCCGATGGTAAAATAGGAACAGTGGGAATTGGAGACCAAAAATGATCCGAATTGTTGTCCAACCTGAAATTGCCGACCAAATTCGCTGTTCCGACGGTCATATCGAGTTGGTTGACATCCAAGGCAATCGTGTTGGGGTGGTACGTCGTCCGCCAACGGAAGAAGAAATCGAATACGCAAAAACGCGAATCGGCAGTCGAGGGCCGAAGTTCACCGTGGATGAACTTATTTCCAAGGTTGAGTCGCAGTGAATTACGATGTCGTGTTGTCGATGGAGGCAGTGGAGGACGTATTACGTATTGCCATTGCAAGTCGCGCAAAATCGGAGGTCGTAAACGCATCGCGGCAACTTCAGGAAGCCTTGCGTATCGATCCAGCAGCCGCCGGTGAGCATTTGAGCGAAGGATTGTATTTCATTGATCGCGAGCCATTGCGAGGGTTCTTTACGATCAACGTTGATCAATTGTTGGTGGAAATTGTCAACGTTAAGCAGGTGTAGTCTCTATATGCAAAGATCCAAGACAGTAGTCATCGGTTAGGAATACATGAAACGCGCCATTCGCCCGTCCGGTTGGACCACATTGTTCGAGAAAGCCGTTACGCCGACCCAACGACCGGGGGAAGAGCACATTTTTGGGTCGTGATTGGTTCATACTGGGGAATTTGGTCAGTCCCCGACTAGCTTCACATTTTTCCCAAAAAACCTGGTCTGTCCCGTGGGTCCGTCCCGTGGGTCGTAAGTTACGCATCAGTTTTCTCTTGTCCGCCTTCGCCTTCGGCGTCGACGTCTTCGACGGGAACTTTGACAACCGCAGTTAGCGTGTCTTCTTCGTCGAGCCGCATGATGCGGACACCTTGGGTATTGCGACCGATCACGTTGATTTCCTTGGCTGCGATGCGTTGGATTTTTCCGCGACTGGTCATTAGCAGCAGTTCGTCGCCATCGGTCACTGGGACGATGCCAATCACTGGGCCGTTCCGCTTGCTGGTTTTGATGTCCATCACGCCGCCCCCGCCGCGACGCTGCGTGCGATAGCTCTGCGTGGAATTGGGTTCGTCGTTGGGTTCGGTCTCCGAAGCATCCGCTTGAGCGGCGTCGTCCGCCCCGTTTGATGCCTCGTTTTCATCGCTTGCGGATTCTGCGTCAGCGTCCGCAACGGCCAATTTCTCGCCGGGTCCGAACCAGGTTCTCTTGCCGTAACCGTTTTCGCAAACTGTCAGCAGCGATGCTTCGGGGTTGGCCACGACCATGCCGACTAGATGGTCGCCTTTCTTCAGGCGAATGCCTTTTACGCCGGACGTGTTGCGGCCCATGGCCCGGGCATCGGTTTCGGCGAAACGAATGGCTTTGCCTTGCGAGGTGGCCAGCAGGATTTGATCGTCTGGACCGACGACGACCACGTCCATCAATTCGTCATCTTCACGGAGTTTGATGGCGATGATGCCACCTTTTTTCGGGCGACTGTAAGCATCTAGCGGTGTTTTCTTAACCAGGCCGTGCTTCGTAGCCATCATCAAATAATGCCCAGGCAAATTGAAATCGCGGACCGCCACGCATTCAGCGATCTTTTCTTCTTCGGCTAGGTTCAGCAGGTTGACCACCGCCCTGCCCTTGCTCTCGCGATTCAGCAGCGGAATGTCGTAGACCTTCTGCCAATAAACTTTGCCCTGAGTCGTGAAGAATAAAAGATAAGCGTGCGTGCTGGCGACGAACAAGTGTTCGATCGGATCTTCGTCATCGGCCTTGGCACCGGTAATACCCTTTCCACCGCGACGCTGAGCGCGGTAGGTGGTCGATGGAATACGCTTGATGTATCCGCGATGGCTGATTGTGACGACCATCGTCTCTTCGGTAATCAAGTCTTCCAGATCGTAGTTGCCGATTTCTTCGTCGCTGATTTCCGTTCGACGTTTGTCCGCAAAGCGGCGTGAGATTTCTTCAGTTTCCTGCTTGATGATGGCGTAGATGTTTTTTTCATCGCCCAGAATCGTTAGATAGCCATCAATTTCTTCGAGCAGTTTTTGGTGTTCTTCGCTGAGCTTATCTTGCTCCAAGTTGACTAATTGCCCCAGCCGCATAGCCAGAATCGCATCGGTTTGGACGCTTGAAAGCGAATAATTTGGTGCGACCCCTTGATCCATTTGGAAATGTTTGAAACCATTTTCGCCGAGCGCCCTTTGCATCATCGATGCGGGAACTTGGATACCCATCAATCGCTCTTTGGCTTCAGTTTGCGTACTGCTGCTGCGAATGATGCGAATGACTTCGTCGATGTCGGCCAGCGCGAGCAGCAAGCCTTCCACCGTGTGCTTTCGTTTTCGGGCGCGAGCCAATAGAAACTGCGTTCGTCGACGAATCACATTCACGCGGTGGCGAACGAACTCTTGCAGCATTTCCTTGATGTTCAGCTCGCGCGGCTTGCCATCGACCAAAGCTAAGAATATGAGCGAGAACGAATCTTGCAGAGGTGAGAACTGGTAAAGTTGGTTGAGCACTACCTCGGCATCGTGGCCTTGCTTGACATCGATTACCAGTCGAACGGGTTCTTTCAAATCGCTTTCATCGCGAATGCCGGTGATTCCCTTGATCTTGCCGGAACTGACCAATTCAGCGATCCGTTCGACGACGCGATCTCGGAATTGCTGGAAAGGAATCTCGTTGACGACAATCCGTGAACGATTGCGGACGACTTCGATCTTGGTTCGCGCGCGAAGAACGATCGTGCTACGGCCGGTTCGATAACCTTGGCGAATGCCGAAATGCCCGCAAATGATTCCGCCGGTAGGAAAATCGGGGCCTGGGATGATGTCCATGACCTCGTCGAGCGAGATATCGGGGTTGTCGACCAGAGCGATAATCGCGTCGCAGACTTCTTTCAAATTGTGCGGCGGAATGCTGGTCGCCATACCGACAGCGATGCCGGTTGCTCCGTTGACGAGCAAGTTCGGAAAGCGGCTGGGCAAGACGACCGGTTCCGTTCGAGCTTCGTCGTAGGTGGGAACGAAGTCGACCGTATCGAGCTTCAGGTCGTCCATCATCATGGCGGCGGCCGTGCTCAGGCGGGCTTCGGTGTATCGCATGGCGGCTGGCGGAAGTCCGGCGACCGACCCAAAGTTGCCTTGCTTGTCGATCAGCACTTCCCGCATGTTCCATTCTTGGGCCATGCGAACCAACGTCGGGTAGATCACGGCTTCACCGTGCGGGTGGTAATTGCCGCTGGTATCGCCCGATATTTTCGCGCACTTGACGCGCTTGGCTCCCGGCCCGAGGTTCAGGTCGTTCATTGCCACCAGAATTCGCCGCTGAGATGGTTTGAGTCCGTCGCGGACGTCGGGCAGGGCGCGACTGACGATGACGCTCATCGCGTAGGTCAGGTAGCTATCGCGAAGCTCGTTCTCGATGGGCTGATCGATCAGGATCGTCCCATCACGGGCACCATCGCCGCCGCTGGCGGCTGCCCCATTGCCACCGTTATCGCCACCGTCATCGCCAGAATCAGCCGCGTCCAGATCGTCGTCTTCGGGTTCATCAGGTGGTACGTTTGACAATGGACAGGCCTTCCAAATTGAGAGTGTTTGTGAGCTTCGCCGAGACCGTTCAAAAGCAAATTTTCCCAAGACTTTGGGAGGTTGCTCAAGTCACTTTTCCGGTCTTTCAACGCGGGGCGAAGTATACCAGAAAAAGCTCGGCTTTACAACCGCTGGGTAGGTTAATTGTAAGATCGTAAGTTCTTGAAAATCATAGAGTTGCGAACGGTGATTCGCGGTGCTTTCCAGCCGTTCAAGTGACCCCGTGCGGTCGCGCGAAAGCGGTACAATAAGCCCGCACCAATATCCCCTCCAGAAGGAACGAATCGATGTCCGCTGCGTACGTAGCTGAAGTCAGTCTGCGCGAGGATGCCGACTTGGATCGCAATGGTTTTCCCGGCAGCTTGGCGTTTACTCACAAGTTGCGTTTGAAGTTCGACTCGCCGGTCACGTTCTTCGTGGGAGAAAATGGGACCGGCAAGTCGACGTTGCTCGAGGCGATGGCCGTTGTCGCGAGACTGCCAATTGGCGGCGGCAGCATGAATGAACTGGGGGCCGATTTTGCGATCGCCGAAGAAAGCCAGTTGGCGGGTTGTATACGGCTTGCCTTGATTCGTCAGCCGCCCGATCGGTATTTCTACCGCGCTGAGACACAAGCCCATTTCGCGTCGCTGCTGGACCGACGCCGCAACGAACCGGGCTTCGGCGGCAATCCCTACAGTCGTTACGGCGGAAAATCGTTGCACGAAATGTCGCACGGCGAGGCGTTTTTGTCGATCTTGAACCATCGGTTCGACAAGGGCTTGATCTTCATGGACGAACCCGAGTCGGCGCTATCACCCCAGCGGCAACTCACTCTGCTCTCGCTCATGCATCAAATGGTCTTAGGTGGAGCAACTCAGTTTTTTATCGCCACGCATTCGCCAATCCTCTTGACCTTTCCGTCAGCCTCAATCATTTCACTGGATGGCGGAAAGCTCAAAAAAATCGCTTTGGAAGATACCAGCCATTATCAGATCACGCGAGATTTATTGAACAACCCGAACATGTATTGGCGTCATCTGGGCGCGAATGAAGGCAAAAAATAGCGGCCGCATGAGTGGCAGGCGTCCCTGCGAGATTGTGAAACGATCAGTCAAGTGATCCTGAACCGTTGAGAGTCGATCATACATGCGATCCTGGAAGGATCGCAGCGATTAGCCGGTGGTCGCGGAGCGCACCACCGGTTTCGGAGAAACGAAAATTGTTCTTCAGCATCCCGGCAGGGATGCCAGCCCGAGTCGCCTTGCGATATTCGCCGCGATTCACGCGACGCGCTGCGATCCCTTCAGGATCGTGCCAATTTTATCCCGTCTGTGTTCTGGGGGTGTCGTCGCTCCGCTCCTCAACCCCCGGCTAATGGCTGTGATCCCTCCAGGATCGTGCTTTTGAACAATTCCCGTCGTCTTCCGTGTCGTACATTTGAAATAAATCACAGCCTCTTCAGGATCGTGCGTTTGTACAAATTTTTACGACGTCTTCAGGATCGGACGTTTGAAAAAATCACAGCCTCGTCGGGATCATTCGTTCAAAAAAAAGCACAGCCGCTTGATCTTTTAGACGAAATTCGGTGTTGGAGGACGATAGTGAGTCAAATCAATCGATTTGAACCAATCGATCGTCTTGGAAAGCCCCTGCTCCAGCGGAATTTTTGGCTCCCATCCCAATTCTTTTTTGGCAAGCGTAATGTCCGGTTGGCGGCGAGTCGGGTCATCATCGGGCAGTGGATGGCGAACGAGTTTGACTTTAGCACCGGTCATTTCGATGACCAGGTCGGCTAGTTCTTTGATAGTGAACTCGCCAGGATTTCCGATATTGCACGGACCGATAAATCGATCGGGTGCGTTCATCATCCGAATGATCGCTTCGACCAGGTCGTCCCGATAGCAGAAACTCCGGGTTTGCGATCCATCTCCAAAGATGGTGATGTCGTTGCCCGTGATGGCTTGACGAATGAAGTTGGAAACGACTCGACCATCATAGGGATGCATCCGAGGTCCATAGGTATTGAAAATTCGGACGATGCGAATGTTGACCTTGTTCATGCGGTGGTAATCCATGAACAGGGTCTCCGCGACGCGTTTTCCTTCATCGTAGCAGGCGCGAGGACCGATCGGATTCACGTTGCCTCGGTAGCTCTCGGGTTGTGGGTGGACCAGTGGATCGCCGTAGATTTCCGAGGTGCTGGCCAGCAGGATTTTTGCTCCACATCGCTTGGCCATGCCCAGCATGTTGGTCGATCCAAGGATGCTCGTCTTGATCGTCTTGATGGGGTTGTACTGGTAATGGCCGGGAGCCGCCGGACAAGCTAGGTGGTAGACTTCGTCGACCTCCAAAAAAATGGGCAGCGTAATATCGTGCCGAATCAGTTCGAAATTTGGCAGCTTCAATAAGTGAGCGATATTGGACTTCTGGCTCGTAAAAAAATTGTCCAGGCAGATGACGTCATGTCCATCGGCGACTAGGCGTTCGCAAAGGTGAGACCCGAGAAAACCTGCGCCACCCGTAACAACAATGCGTTTAATCGCAACCAATTGAATAACCTTGTGAAATTAGGAACCTTGAAAATGGAAGATCACTGAGAATGGAGGAGTATAGTGTACGCAGAACCCAAAAAAACTCAAACTTCGAACAAAAATCGATTGACTTCTGGGGCTTGTTGGAAATTTGTGTCCGCGATGAAAATTCCGCCCGCATTTGCCGAGGCGTCTCGCCTGTCGCCCGGCATGTTCTCGACCGCTGTGGTAATCACGAGCTTCACGCTCCCGTCGGGGTGATCGATCAACAGCGGGCAGGTGGCTTGCGGACTGTACGGCGTTCGCCATAGGGATTCCAAGTCTCCACTGCGCAAACTGTACTGCCGCGTCTCGCCAAACTTAGCCGGGTTGGGATTGTAGAAGCTAATAATTGCCGACTGCTTATCGGGAGTCAGAGTCATTCCATCGGGAACCGCTGCCAGATCCGTCATATCCACCAGCGTCTGACAGTCGGATATCGTCCCTGACGCGGGTTCGAATTCATAGCTCACTAGGCGGCGCGTTGGCGAGTCGATGTCCAACAAAAAAAGCTTGTCGTCGCGTGAGACAACAGCTTTGCCGTTGCTGCAAATTTGATCCGCCCGCATTCGGATCGTCTTGCGATCGCTGCCGCGAAACAAATACAGTCCGGCTTTCGGCGAGCGGAACTCCAAGTCTTTTGTACCAAATACCAGGTTGTCACCAAAGCAGATTCCATCGTTGATGATTGTGCCATCGACATCGTCGTCGATTCCATCGGCTAGCCCCGTCCACGATCGATCGGCCAGTCGAAAGATCCCAAGTTCGCGTTCGCAGCCGACTACGAACTGGCCCTCGATTGCCGTTGGCCTTGCAAATCCCGGGCGACCGTGGAGGTCAATCTGAACATTCTGGCCGGTACTCAGATCGAAGATATTCAGCGAGCCGGACTTCGCATTAGGGCCGTGCTGGATCGCGATCCACAAGAATTTGCCATTTCCCAAGGCCACTGGGCCTTCGGGCAAATACCGAGCCGACTGAGTCGGAGGCATATACAACAAGCTGGCATCGATTGCATCCGGCATTTAGAAATCGCAGTACTCGTCGTACGCGTCCTGCAACACTTGGTATTCACACGAAATTCCGGTCCAGCGTTCGAAGTCACATGCTTCGGCGGCCACAGCTAGTTCCGACGGAGCGATTCGCTCGACGGTGAACGAACTGAGAGAATTTGGCAATGCAGTATCTTGAGACAATGCTAACTCGATGGAAAATCCGGACAGCCAGTCGCCGATCTGAACGGGCATGACGTTTTGCTCGCTGATGAAAGCAACCAGGGCAATGCAAGGTTTTGTGCCGGATGTGCCCTCCGCTTGGCCAGCGGTATCGATGGTGGCCAGATTGTTTAACCATGAACGAAGTAGCTCCTGGCTAGCCGAAGAAAATTCAGACGACACGCGACCTTCCGCAGCCCATTGCTCGGATGTGGTCAGCCAGTCACTCTGAGCAGTGATCGGCGGGGCTTCCGTCCAAAGCCACAGAGGTGCTGCCGATTTCAACTCGTCAAGGGCTACGAACAGACTCCGCGTGGTTCGGCTGTTGCCGTGAAGCCATACGACGGAAGGGCGAGAGCCAACCCGACGGCCAAGAACGTCAAGCCACGCCGGTCCAACGTTGTCCCACAGCTTCCAGTGGTCGCCCGAGGGCGCGCCCGATGTCGCGCTGCTGATGAACCGGACGGCAGAATCGCTTGCCGCAAAGGCCTCCACGGCCCGTGTCTGGTACTCGCCGAACCAGCGTACCCCCTTGAACCCAAGCGCCAACATACCGTTGGACGCCGTTTCCAATTTCTCGGGCTGAACTTCAGCGGATAGGGCTTTCCAATCCAGACGCAGATTCGCGGTCAGCCGTTCAATCAGGAATTGAGTCGGTTGACCGGCGATGCTTCGGCCCACGCAACAGATAATTGGCTGAGCAACGGAAGAAACTTCGCCTGGCCGGTTGTCGTCAGACTTGGATCGTGTCGTATTGAACATGTGAGGGATTATGCAGGTAAATCTAGTGGAAGGGGCATTATACCCAACATTCGCCCCAATCGAAACGCAAGCTGGTGAAACTACCGACCGTCCCAACGAGCTTGGAGAATAGAATGTGAATTGAGATTTGGATGGCAAAAACCACGAAAACTCGCCCGTTGCACGCGGCATTGAATGAAGAAATCGATTCCAGGGCAACGTGAACTTGTGCATCAATGCAGCGATCGGCTGGCGGTCTTGAGCCGGATTTTTGGTTGTCGACCTACACGGCTGCCGCTCCGATAACGCAATCTTCGAAACTCAAATGAAAAACCGCAAGTTCGAGCATGTTCAAACATTCCTTATATCTGCAGCAAGTGCGCTGGCGACGCCGACCGTTTTCGGCTTGGCTCCTCCCTTGTGGTTTCAGCCGTGTGCAGTCGGGCTTGTTTGGGGATCGCTCTTTTTGCTTGGGGTGGTCTTGGGGTCGACCGCTATCCACCGCCTGGGACCGATGATTGTCGCTAGCGCTGCTGCGGTCTGGTTGTCCGTCGCGTCCAGTTCGTTGACGGATTTTTCAATGCGGGAAAGTCTAATCTTCTGTGCTCTTTTGTTAGTTGCCGGCTGGATGGTGACTCGCGCTGGCCTACAATCGGCGAGCCTGCATGGGCTAGAGACAAGGTTGCATTCACGCAGGCAATGGTCGATCGTCGACTTGATGTTTTGGATGACGTCAGCCGCTTTGATCGTCAGCGGACTAACACACACCACAGCGCCACTCCCGCTGTGGATAGGTGCGGGGGGCACGCTTTTGATCGGTTGCTGTTTCAGTTGGGCGGCTTGTCAACTTGCATGGAATGATTCGCGGCCCGTTGGGTTGCCGCTGCTGGCGGGCGTCGTTTTCTCGGCAATTGGGGTTTTCGTGGTTGCTCGTTTTTCTCCGTTAGCGGAAAAGGGTCAGCTCGGGGAATGGATTGTCTCTGGACCGGCCAGCGTTGTTGCTTCGCAGGTATTCATCGTTCTCCTTAGTTTTGGAATGTCGCGTCGCGACTTCTTCAAAACCGAGTCGACTTCGGCTAACATGGGTGCATTGTTCTTCAGAACTCGTTTCCTTGATTCGCAAGGTCAATGTCTCAAAAACTCGTCAGTCCCCATCGTTGGCCAGCCGAATGGGAGCCGCAATCTGCCGTCTGGTTGTCCTGGCCGCACAATCTCAGAACATGGCCCGGACACTTTGAGCCGATTCCCGAGGTCTTTGTAAAGTGGATTCAGGTTCTTGCGGAAATCCAGCCCGTTCAGGTATTAACCGGCCCGCAATCGGTACGGCCCTCAGCCATGGACCGGCTGGCAAACATCCAGAATGTCACGCTGCACTTTTGGCCCACCAACGATATTTGGATTCGCGACTATGGGCCTACATTCGTCAAGCGAATCAGCGATAACCAATTGGTTGGAGTCGACTGGCGATTCAATGCTTGGGGAGAAAAGTATTCGCCCTTTGGCGACGATGCCGCCGCTGCTGAGAAGATCTGCCAAAACCTTGCATGCCGTCGTAGTGTTTCGGCGATGTACTGCGAAGGCGGTGGCCTCGAGACAGACGGACAAGGAACTCTGCTGACGACCAGCAGTTGCATACTGAGCGCATCGAGGAACCCGGGATGGTCACGCGAGATGGTCGAAGCCGAATTATCAATGCAGCTCGGTGTTAGTCGCATCCATTGGATTGATGGCGGCGGTCTGGTAGGCGATGACACCGACGGACATATCGATCAACTAGCCAGGTTCGTAGCTCCTGGCGTGGTCGTGGCCGCAATAAGTTCAGTGCCTGATGATCCGAACGCTTCAGGTTTGAACGGCAATGTTCAAATTCTTCGCGGCGCTACGGATGCTCTAGGCAAACCGTTGACGGTCCACACGTTGCCTACTCCGTCGCCACGCTTTGTCGGCAGTCAGCGAGTGCCGGAAAGTTATTGCAATTTTCTGTTCGTCAACGGTGCGGTACTCTTACCGACTTTTCGCAGCCCAGCAACCGATCGACAAGCGATCGAATTGTTCGAACAACTACTGCCGAGCCATCGCATCATCCCGCTCGACGCCTACGACTTGATCCTGGGTCTTGGCGCCTTTCACTGCGCGTCGCAGCAGCAGCCTGAAGCGTAAAGTAGCCATCTTGCTCCGCAAGATGAGCCTCACCATAGCGCAGCGAGATGACTGCATTGCGAATATTCACGAGACTCCCGTTACGGCGATGAGTCTTTGATCACGAACGAGGCGCGGAGCTTGGCAATCTCGGTGGCCAAGCCAGCCAATTCGACGCTGCGCAGAACTTCACCAAAATCCTTGTAAGCATCCGGCGCTTCATCGACCGGATAGTTGCGGCAATTGCTCAGTACATCATTTTCCATGAGCAATTGTTTGACATCAGCTCGATTGAGCAGCTTCTTGGCTTCCGTCCGGCTCATCTGGCGGCCCGCGCCGTGATTGACGCTGAAAGCGGTCAACGACGCACCGGGCCGAGCGACCATGACGCTTGAACCATCCCGCGGATTACCAGGCAGCAAAATTGGATGTCCGGTTTTTTCGAATTGTGTTCCAGCAAGCTCAGCGTGTCCGGCCGGCAGCGCGCGAGTCGCTCCCTTGCGGTGCACCCACTGCCACTGGTCATCCAGCATCTCACGCCGCGCGATGTTATGGCTAATGAAGTAGACCAGTTCGCCTTGGGCACCAGGCAAAACCTTCTGGAAGGCTTCAAGCACAATCGAGTTGATCAGCAGGTGATTCACGGTGGCGAAGTTGGCTCCCAACGCCATGTCCATCAAGTAGCTTCGCGCCTCCGGCGTGCCGTATTCGGCATAAACCAAATCGGCCTCGCCGCTCGGAAAGGCCAGCCCACGCTTGCGAAAGCTTTCTTTAAGCGCGCGGAATTGGTGCATGGCCAGCGCGTGACCCAAGCCGCGCGATCCGCAGTGCGAAAGAAAAGCAACACAACCATCGCGCAGCCCGAACTCTTGTGCTACGCTTTTCGACTCAGCATCTTCTCGAACTGCAACGATCTCGCATTCGCCAAAATGATTGCCACCGCCGTACGATCCAAGCTGTTTGGATTTGCTGGTAAAGTCTTTGATTGAGCCTTCGCGGACATGCTTCTCGAGCCGCCCTGCCAATTCATCTGTGCCAACACCGGGAACTTCGTGATGAGAATCTTCGCAGCGATCGATCCACTGCCGAGGAATACCAAGGCGGTCAAGCAGCTTTTTAGAGCCTCCGCGGACAGCGGCGTCAAAACCCGTGTCGTCATTGATTGCGCGACCGGGAGCAGCCTTCTTTCCAGCGGCTAGTTTCGATTCGATTTCGTTGATGATGTTGCGGCGTACCCGACGATCCTGGATTGCGTCGGCCGGAATGTCGGTTTGCAAGAGGCTCATCGAGCACTTGATATCGACTCCGACCGGGCCTGGATAGATATGCGTCGGCGAAACCAACACGCTGCCGATGGGAACGCCGTATCCCCAATGCGCATCGGGATTCAAGATGAACTGCGACACGCCCGGCGCCAATCGCCCGGCGATGGCCTGTTGAATGCAGCTTGCTCCAAACGAATCGCGGATGGCTTGCGTACCGACGACCTGGATGGGCGACACGTTATCACCCAATTCAACGACGCCAGTCGCTTCACCCGTAACCGTGATTCCAGAAGAGTCGATGGTCATTTTTAGATTACCCGAAATGTAAGGGTTGGTGCTTTGCGACGCTGGATTGATTGAGCCACTGCCGTGCGCAGCAATCCGCTGCGATGAGCAATCGCCAGTTCTAAGGCCTGGCGATCCATTTCAGTGGCAGCATCGGTGGATTGTATCAAAACGAGCAAATGTCCCGTATTGGGCGCGGGTTGGACATCCAGAACCGTTGCATCCAGATCGCAATTTTGCAGCGATTCCGGGACAAGGTATTCCAGTGCTCGACGAACCTGAGCGCACAATTTAGCCGCCTTGCGGTCGATCGCGCCCTCGGATTTGGCGTGTTCACGCGATTCGTAGCGTGGGTCCAGTCCATCACCGTCTTGCAGCGATCCGGTCAAAGTCGGGTCGTGTTGGATCTTCTTTTGGGGACGTTTCATATTGGTGGAAGACAGTTTTCGTGGTAAACGGGTTCGCGCGGAGCCGGTTCTGCTCAATGTGTTCAAGCAGTCCCGTGCCGATTCTCGTAAGTTAGCTTGCACTCCGGCAGGCCACCCAAGAACATTCGGCCGTAGGCTTTCGTTCGGATGCGCGGGTCGAGAATGACCACGATGCCACGATCGGTGGCTGTGCGAATCAAGCGACCGAAGCCTTGCCGGAGCTTGATGACCGCCTCTGGGATTTGGTAGTCGCGAAACGGATTTCCACCGGCTTTGCGAATCGCCTCCAGCCGAGCTTCGAGCAACGGGTGGTCTGGGACGCTGAACGGCAATTTTGTAATGATTACGTTGGCTAGGGCATCGCCGGGCACGTCCACGCCCTGCCAGAAACTATCCGTTCCAAACAATGCCCCTCGCGGATTCGATTTGAACTGTTCGAGCAATTGCCCTCTCGGTGTGCCATCGGCTTGGCTGTAAAGCGTCAGGTTGTTGGCGGTTAACCAAGCTTGCATCTTGCTGGCCGTGCTGCGCAGGAGTTGGTAACTAGTGAACAGGACGAATGCTCGACCTTCGGTTCGTTGCAAGTATCGCGAGATCATTTCGGGCAAGGCTTGTTCAAATTCTCGAGGGCTGGTCGATGGGTCGGGCATGTCGGTCACCAGAATGAGTTCGACTTGTTGTCGATAGTCGAATGGACTTCCCAACTGGATCGTGCGGCTGCCTGCAGCTCCGATGCGCGACTGAAAAAATTCGAAGCCGCCTTTGCGCCCCGTTGAAACCGTAGCGCTGGTCATGATGACACTTGGAACTTTTTGGAACAGCAACTCCCGCATTCGATTGGATATATC
>WPCK01302202.1_pt1 | contig 23092 bp, 21 predicted proteins | sample 5399851 | NCBI WGS metagenome assembly WPCK01 (sample SAMN12869471, study PRJNA574797) | sludge metagenome | isolation source: wastewater treatment of pH11 | place: China:Beijing | collected 2019-05-20 | reverse complement strand
GTACTGCCAGCAAACTTCTCGACATCGAGTTCTGTTTCCTGACCGCCGGCCACTCCAGCCAGTAACAAACAGACAAGTAACGTCCCGGCTCGCTTCAACATCTCCCCATTCCACAACAAAAACGGTCCAGCAGCATTGCACCAAGGAAATTGACTGGTTCAATATTGTTGGCGTTAGAAAACTTCTATCCGCCGAAATCGTCAAACGCAATGTTTTCCGGCTCAACGCCCAAGTCGTCCAGCATCTTGAAAACGGCTGTATTCATCATGGGGGGACCGCAGACGTAATACTCAATTTCTTCGGGTGCCTCGTGGTTCTTCAAATAATTATCCAGCAGAACTTGATGGACAAAGCCCGTGTACCCCGTCCAATTGTCTTCAGGCAACGGCTCGGACAACGCAATATTGAACTTGAAGTTGGGAAAGTCTTTTTCAATTTGTCGAAAATGGTCTACGTAAAACAGCTCTCGCAAGCTCCGGCCGCCATACCAATACGAAACCTTGCGTCCGGTCTTGATGCGTTTGAACAGTTCAAAAATGTGACTTCGCAAGGGTGCCATACCCGCCCCACCGCCGACATAAACCATTTCGGCGTTCGTGTCTTTGATAAAGAATTCACCGTATGGCCCGGAAATGGTCACCTTGTCTCCAGGTTTCAAACCAAATATGTACGATGACATTTTTCCGGGCGGCACATCAGGCATGCGCGGCGGTGGTGAAGCCACCCGCACGTTGAGCATGATGATTCCCTTCTCGCCGGGATAATTGGCCATCGAATAAGCGCGAAACACTGGCTCATCAACGACCGATTTGTATTGCCAGACGTTGTACTTGTCCCAATCTTCTCGGAACTTTTCCTCGATGATGAAATCCTTGTACTCGACTGTGTGGGCTGGACATTCAATTTGGATGTAGCCGCCTGCTTTGAAGTCGACTTCTTCGCCTGGTGGCAGTTCGAGCACCAATTCCTTAATAAACGTAGCTACGTTATGGTTTGACCGGACTGTACACAACCACTTTTTGGTCTCGAACGCCTCTTCGGGCACTTCGATTTCCATGTCTTGTTTGACTGCAACCTGGCAACTCAGCCGCATACCCTCTTTGGCCTGGCGATTGTTGATGTGAGTTCTTTCGGTAGCCAAAATATCGCCACCGCCCGAAAAGACTTTGACTTTGCACTGAGCACAAGTACCACCGCCGCCACAGGCGGACGATACGAAAATTCCGCCGTCGGCAAGGGCGCCCATCAGCTTGCCGCCGGCTGGTACGCTAATTTCCCTTTGGTGGTTGACCAAGATTTTGACGTTACCGCTGGAAACCAATATTTTCTTGGCGACCAGGATGACCACTACCAGAGCGAGCACCACGCCCGTGAACAACGAAACTGGCAGTAATATTTCAACCATTTCTTGAAATCCAATTGTCTGAATTGAATCGAGTTGCCGAAAATTCCTGGCGAATTAAATTCCGGAAAACGCCATGAATGCCAATGCCATCAGCCCGACGGTAATAAATGTGATACCCAAGCCCCGCAGGCCAGCAGGCACGTCGCTGTACTTAAGTTTTTCGCGAATTCCAGCCAGCGTCGCGATTGCAAAGGCCCAGCCAAAACCTGAACCCACTCCGTAAACGCAACTTTCAACGAAGTTGTATTCGCGCTGTTCCATAAACAACGTTCCGCCCAGGATCGCACAGTTCACCGTAATCAGCGGCAGGAATATGCCGAGTGCGTTGTAAAGGGCTGGGAAGAATCGATCGAGGATCATCTCCAGGATTTGAACGATAGCTGCAATCACCCCGATATAGCAAATCAATCCGATGAATCGCAGATCGTGCGGAGCAAAATAACCGCCCTCTTTCAACACATGCTGGAAGATCAAATTGTTGGCCGGCACAGTGATGGCCTGAACAATAGTCACAGCGATCCCAAGCCCAATTGCCGTCTTGATATTCTTGGATAGCGCTAAAAACGTGCACATGCCCAAAAAATAAACCAGCGCAAGGTTCTCGAAGAACGCGCATCGCAGGAATAACTTGAAAATGTCGAGCGAATATTCCAACATTATCTATTCCTTTTCAATTTGTTCAGGTTTCCATGTTCGCAATCCCCAAATGAGAAACCCAATCAGGAAGAAAGCGCTCGGAGATAACAACATGAGTCCATTCGGAGTAAACCATCCGGCGTTCGATGTCGGATCCCATACCGGAAACACCACGAAACCAAACAGTTTGCCCGAGCCCAGCAGTTCGCGGATAAAGGCCACGATCATCAAAACCACGCTGTACCCCAAGCCGTTGCCAATCCCGTCCAGAAAACTGTCGCGGGCGCTATTCTGCATTGCAAAACCTTCGGCCCGGCCCATGACAATGCAATTGGTAATGATCAGACCCACGAAAACCGAGAGCTTTTGACTGGTTTCAAAAGCATAGGCCTTTAAGCACTGGTCCACCGCCATCACCAGCGACGCGATGACAGTCATCTGGACAATGATCCGGATACTGCTGGGAATTCGATCGCGAATCAACGCGATGACTGCGCTGGAACAAGCGGTAACGATTGAGACCGACAGAGCCATGATCAGGGCTTGGCTCATTTGCGTAGTCACCGCCAAGGCTGAACAAATTCCGAGAACCTGCAAGCCGATTGGATTGTTGGCGAACACAGGTCCCAACAACAGTTCCGAAGGTGTTGCTTTAGTTGCCATATTAAGTTTCCAAAAATCTCGGTTCAAAGAACTGCATCAAAACCATACCCTTGTTCAACGACGCTGCCGTTCAGAAAGTTTAATCTCGCCTTTTTTGTTTTTCTCGATAAACTGCCGGAACCCTTCTTGTCCAAGCCAGAATTCAATCATGTTCGAAACGCCGTTTGACGTAATTGTCGCCCCTGACAATCCGTCAATGCCGAACTTGTCGTCGGTCTGGGCTACACCTTTGACAACCCGCAAAGTGACTTCGCCATCCGGGCCGTAGACCTGCTTACCGTGCCACTTGGCTTTCCAGCCTGGGTTATCGACTTCACCACCCAAGCCTGGCGTTTCGGCATGTTCATAGTATGTGATCCCGGCGACCGTTTGAAGGTCGGATTCCAACGCGATAAATCCCCGCAAAGTCGACCATAGCCCGCGTCCCCGAATGGGAAAAATCCACTTGGCCTGAGCAGGATCGTCGGAATCCGAATACCGGTAAACGTGGGCAAAATTTTCACGCCCGGCTCCAATCCCGGCTACATCATCCTTCCTGCTGGTGAATAGTGTTCCTAGCTGCGGATCCTTGTCCGCGTTTTTGGCGGCCTTGGCCGGATCGTACTTCGCAATTGCGTCGCTGACCTTGTCTGCGGAAAACCCCATCGCCTCGGCCAGCGCTATGTCCGCCACTTCGCCGGTACGCAAGTCAACGATCAGATCCTTGACTCGATCACTAAAAACCTTTTCGATACCACCTGCAGACTTAATATCATCCAGGCTCAGCCCGGCTACCTGCAATACATTACTTTTGCGGAATTGCTCAGAGTTGCGCTGTTGACGGTCACGCAATTGGACTGCGGCACCGGAGACCAACAATGAACAAACTAAGCACAGAGCCGTTGCCACAAAAAACGTGTTAGCGATGCTGTCACGCTGCATAGCGGGCGATCCTCCGTTTTATATTGGCCTGAATCACAAACCAGTCAATCAAGGGAGCAAAGACGTTGCCAAACAAAATGGCGAGCATGACTCCTTCCGGAAACGCCGGATTAATCGTCCGAACTACCACCGTAACAACACCGATCAAAAAGCCGTAAATCCATTTGCCGGTATCCGTCATGGCCGCCGAAACGGGATCCGTCGCCATGTATACCGTCCCAAAGGCCAATCCGCCTAACACAAAATGCCACCAGGGCGGAATGTTGTACACGGGCAATTCAAACGGCAATGCCCACAGGAGCGACGATAGAGCTGTTACACCTAGGACCATTCCGGTCATAATTCGCCAGCTACCAATTCGCGTTGCAATTAAGATTGCCGCACCAATCAAACAGCACAGCGTGGACGTCTCGCCCATGGAGCCTTGGTTGTTTCCGATGAAACAGTCCCACCAACTAGTGCCTGCAACTACACCTGGCATACTGGCAACGACATCGGCAAGTTCTCCGGTTTTGGTATTGGCGATATGGGTCAGCGCAGTGGCACCAGAATATCCGTCCACCGACGTCCAAACTCGATCTCCGCTGATCTCGGGAGCGAAATTGAAATACAAAAATGCCCTGGCGGTTAATGCCGGATTGAGGAAATTCTTTCCAGTGCCGCCAAAAACTTCTTTTCCTACTACGATGCCAAAGGCGATTCCAATCGCGACTTGCCACAACGGCATGTCCGGCGGCAAGGTCAGCGGATAAAGCATGCCTGTGACCAAAAAACCTTCGTTGATTTCATGCTTGCGAATCACACTGAAAACGACTTCACACAGACCGCCCACGGCCATCGTCGTTAGATAGATGGGCAAGAAATACAGCAAACCGTGGATCATGCAGCCCAACATGCTGCCCAACGACAGAAAGCCACCGGGACTATCCTTCCAGGAAATTCCGAGCGCATCCAGCACTTCCATTCGCCATGTTCCACTTCGCAGCGCTTGGCTAAATCCTTCCGGGTCGGTTGGAATCAACGAACTATCCGCCGCATAGATCTTCTGCGCTTGGTATCCCGTGTTGTAAAAACACATCAAGATGCATGGGATCAGGGCCACGATCACGATGCTCATCATGCGTTTCAGATCGAGCGAATCGCGGACATGCGTAGCGCCCTGCGTCACTTCGCTGGGCGTATAGAGGAATGTGTCGTTGGCCTCATACAAGGGATAGAGTTTTTCCAGCTTGCCGCCCTTGTGGAACATGGGTTCCATGCGGTCCAGAATTTTTCGGATCATGTATTCTGAAAACTCCTGTGGAATTCCGAAAGCTGCGAAATGAACAGCCCGTCGGCGGCGAATCAGCCTTCTTTTTCAATCGTGGTCAAATGCTGACGCAGCAATACTCCATAATCGTGCTTGCCTGGGCAAACGTAAGTACACAAGGCGAGATCCTCTTCGTCTAGCTCCAATGCCCCCAACGCCTGGGATTGTTCGGTTTCGCCGGTTAGTAACGCCCGCAACAATGGTGTGGCCAACACATCCAGCGGCATGACTCGCTCGTAGACTCCGATCGGAACCATCGCCCGGTGGCCACCGTTGAGATTGGTGTCGAATCGGTATTTCGCCGCCTTCAACCAACCGCCAAGATAGGCCCTAGTGACTGAAAATCGGTCGGCACCGGGTCTCTGCCATCCCAAAAACTCGCGATAATTGCCTTCGGCCAAGACGGAAACCTGGTTGTGATAACGTCCGAGAAACGATTCTGGTTCAACGCACCGTCGTCCCGATAGAACGGACCCAGATATCACGCGAACTTTTTTCAGATCCGCATTGCCGGAAACGAGGTTCGTCAGATCGGCTCCCAACACCGTTCGGTACATGCAAGGACGTGCGACCTCCGGTCCAGCAATCGAAACAATACGCTTGTTCCTCAATTGACCCAACATGAACAATTCGCCGATCGCGATCACATCCTGATAGCCAACGAACCAGACCGTTTTGTTCGGGCCTACCGGATCGACAAAATGAATATGGGTCCCAGGCAAACCGGCTGGGTGAACACCTTCGAACGATGCCGTAACGACGTTCGGATTTGGCCCCGTTGGGATTCGGGAGCCGCTCCGAATACACAGATAGGTCTTACCAGAAGTCAGCTTCGGGATGATTTGCATTCCAGCGCTGAATGCCTCCTGCTTTTGACCGATGATCAATTCAGGGTCCGGCGCCAGCGGATTCGTATCGATGGCCGTTACAAAAATGCTGTGCGGTTCCGAACTCGGCGACGGCACGCGATTGTAGGGACGAGTTCGAAAGGCGGTCCACAAACCCGACTCGGTGAGTTGGCCGCGCGCGACTTCTCCCGTCACATCATTCAGATTGTTCCAAGAGCGGAAAGCCACAGATTCATTGCCATCAACGCGAATGATCAGCGACACGAAATGGCGTTTGTCGCCCCGAATCACCGACTCGACAACTCCGCTGGCCGGCGAAGTGTACGTTACGCCCTCGGTTCTCTTGTCCAGAAACACAGGTTGCCCAAGTTTGACCCGGTCCCCATCCGCGACCAACAGGCTCGGTTTCATTCCAACATAGTCTGCGGCCACCAAGCCGACGCGTTTGATGTCGGGTCCATCCTTGATTTCTTGTGCCGGATCGCCGGAGATCGGCAATTGCAACCCTTGGTCGATTTTGAAATGCAAAGCCATGTTGCTGAGGAAAACTGAACTAAGTGAAGTTTTCAACGCCAGCGAATCAATTTTTGGCATACCAGGACGGGAGATTGCCTTGGCAAACCCGCCCGAAATTCAATTCGCTCGGTTCGCTGATCTATGCCGAATTGGTCGAGATTCTACATCGCTAAGAAAACTCCGAATAGTCGAAATACCGCAATCCCGAGCGGAATCGTTAGAGGTTCTCAATGGGGTAACTACAAACTCAAGACAAATTTAGAAGGGAATCAAGCTTCGCAGCCGCTGGTCGGAAAGAAACCGCTTTTTTTCGGTCCATCGGTAATTCCGTGTGAAAAAGATTCAGCCGTTGGACTCTCGAAGAAGGTGGACGATGTGAAGCGCGGTGGCGCGAAGGCGGTTTTGCAGCCAAGGTAGTGAGAGGTCGAAACTCTGGGCAAAGCCGACTTGAAAGTCGGGTGCCATGGCAGCGACTTGCAAACCGATAGGAATGCCGTCTGCCACCAACACGCCTCCGCTGCTGCCCGGACCAAAGGGGCGCTCGATTTTGGCAGGGGCAGTCGGTAGTTCTGCTAGCCGATAACGCACGATATGCCGTAGCCGACCCAACGATGCGATTTGCAGCTCGGGATAAAACGTCTGCCATCGCCAGGGATAAGTCACGCCGTCGCCATAGAATGAACCGTCCGTTCCGGTCGAAACCCAGTGGAGTAATTGCTCCTGAGTGGCCGCTTGCAGCGATGGGCTGTTTGGTTTCGGCAAGAGTCCGCTGAGCCAAAGGCGGTCGAGGCCGGTTTCAATGAGGCTGATGTCCGGACCACCTGGGACGCGGCCGCGAGCTACCACTACGCCCTGGACCGACTTTGGCCCAACTCCGCAAGTCACCTGTCGCTCGACTCGGACTTGGCTATCAGCAGTTGCGGCTTCCTTGGCAAACAAATGCGCCACACACAGAACGCCCCACCGCCAGTTCGGATCTTGGGCTTGCTCGATAGAGTCTAGCGGCGGCACAGGAGTCACTTTGGTCCAGCAGGCCACGACGCTGGTCGTAGCGTAATCGGTATCGCTTTCCACTCGCACGCCTGTCGGCACGATGCTGCCGGTAGGCAGCACATCGGTTTGAAGGGCGAGTTGTTGGTAGCTCCGCGCGCTGCGGTTGAGCAACCGGGCCGATTCGACGGGTTCAATGCGACGATGATCGGGGACTCGTAGGAGCTTTCGCAAGACGTCAAACTGCGCCGTAACGGGCAGGCTAGCTTGCTGACCGCTTGTCGATCGGTCAGTGCGTTTGGGAGCAAAGCCGACTTGAAGGATGTTGTCTTGGTCGCGCCGGGCAACTCGCCGCGTAAGCGACGTTTGAAGGCGTCGCAAGCCGTCGATACTCAGCGATTCAGAATCAGCTTGGGGTGAAGCGGACATTCCATGCTAATCCAAATCGAATGCTGATTGCCATCGGCCGACGAGTGTGAGTGTTTTTCACGGATTCGTGAGTTCGACACCGAAAGAATAGGACGGGCCTACGTTGTCCTCAAGCCACTTTTCTGCTGTCCGCTGGATCGGAAGCGGGGCGATGCCGGCTGGAATCTGAATGAAGACTGAGGATTGGTCGCCTTGACTGGTCGCTCGAACCTGGCCAATGGAATCAAAGATACTCGTCAAATGCGCCCTAAGCTCCAATTCCAGTGTACGCAGTTGAACTTCTGATAGAGGCAGTGTGGGTGGATTGGACGGGATAGCTTCCATGACAGGTCCCCTTGCGGTCGCCGCCCTTGCCCGAGTCGATTCTAAATCCGCCGATTGCGTATGGGCGGCGGGCATAGCAGGCGTATGAGCCATCTCAGCCAAAGGTTGGAACACCATTTGACCATCGACGAAGACTAGGCCGAATAGTCCACTGTTGGGGTCATCGCAACAAGCCGATTGCGAGCCTCCCATGTTGATAGGGCAACTGCCGAAGGGGACGAAACCCACATAACGGAAGCCGTACAGTCGCTTGCATCCGTTTGAATCAAGACCAATGATCGATTCGTACAGGCCAATAGGCACGTTGCGTGACGGAACGGTGAAGCTTGGCGTGTTTGAGGCTTTGGACCTTACAGAGGTCGGTACTACGCTGCCCACAGCGCTAAGAAGGCTTGCAGCCGCCTCGACGTTTTCGTCGGTCTGGCTGTCAAGTTCCTGGCTGATCTCGGTCAGGTTCCAACCGTCTTCAAGCGTGATGCCAACGTTGGCAACGCCCAATCCGCTGCGAACATCGATCGAATATTCTTCGCTAAAGTCCGGCAGGTAGACTAGCGAAATTCGGACCACACCCGGCACGATACTCGTCTGGTCCTTATCGATCGCCACTTCGGCAGGCTCGACTTTTAAGAAGGGCTTCGGGCGATAGTAGCGAATTCCGCGATCTTCTGGTTGTGGGTTCGCGCGAACGACCACGCGCGGCGTGCATCCAAAAGCCGCCAAGCCGGTCGCGAACAAAATCATGACACATATCGCGCGCTTAGGTTGTAACACGGGTATGGAATGGGGCATCGGACTGTTCCTGGGGCAGGGTGGGCCAATTGATTAAAACGACTGGTCGCAAACAAACCAAAATGCAGTTCTTCGGCGCAAGGCGCTCGGCGCTGGACGATCTCAAGGACAACGCTATTCGGCCGACTCGTGAGGAAAGGTCGCTTTATGCGGCATGTATGAGTTTTATCGGTGCTGCGGCGACGTCGCGATCAGCGGTGATTGCGCAAGATGCAGTCGTGCGAGTTAGGCAAGCTGTACGGCCAAGGGTGGTGAATCTGAGGCAACCTGGGACTTCGCTCTGCCCCAGGCTGGCATGTTTAGGCCCTTCAGGCCAACTTATGGTGGTCACGCTCATAACACTTTCGAGAATCTCCCTGACCTTGCCACCGCACTTTCGCAGCGGGTAGAATGTCAGTCTGGGTAAGAATTTCGTCGGATGGTCGGGCAAACCTCCGAAGTTTATTTGAATTTGTCTCGATCTGATGTTGATCAAACTATTGTGGCTGAGTGTTCTGGTGGCAGGGATTATGGGCCTGTTCATTGCATTGCCCTGGACCGAAGGTGCCGGGGCTGATCAAACAGGAATCAGCGTGGAACATGCTAAAGTCGTGGCGACCTTTCCGCACGATGCGAACGATTTTTGCCAAGGCTTGGTTGTCGAAGGCGACGTAGTCTATGAAGGCACGGGGCACTATGGCGCGTCGGTCATCAAGAAGTATGAATTGCCTACTGGCAAAGTGCTGGCTCAAACACCGCTCGACGCCAATCTCTTCGGCGAAGGCATCGCCATTCTTGGAGATGAGATTTTTCAGCTCACTTGGAAAGAGCGCGTTTGTTTGATCTACGAAAAGCAAACGCTCAAACAAATCGGCCAAAAGGCCTATGCTGGAAAAGGTTGGGGGCTGGCTGAAGACGGCGAGAACTTGTATTTGAGTGACGGATCATCGACGATTCAAGTGCTCAATCGCAATTCGCTCAAGCCCGTTCACAAGATTCGCGTGCACTATGGGCGTCGGCAACAGGGTAACTTGAATGAATTGGAGTTCGTCCAAGGGGAACTTTGGGCCTGCATTTGGTACGAAGACCGCATCGCTCGCATCGATCCGGCCAGCGGTGAGCTCCTAGGGTGGCTCGATTGCAGTTCGCTCTATCCACAAGCTCAGCGCCATCGCGAACACGTGCTCAATGGAATCGCCTACGATGCGCAGGCCAATCGGCTTTTCATCACGGGAAAAAACTGGCCGAGTCTGTTTGAGATCGCGGTTCCCAAATTGGATGGCAAGCATGCTCAGTAGCTACAAAGCAGTTCACCGGAACGGTTAACAGTTAGGTGCGGAGAGTTGCATGGACGTTATCCTAACCGAAGCCAAGTTTACGGATTTTGGAAATGATGGGCTCTACCCCTTTCCAAGAGTCGGACTGCGGTTGATCGAGGGCAACGATGCCGATTCGCTTCGAAGCCAGGTTCGCTCGTTGGTGCCACGAGTTCCCGGAGTCTATGGAATGGTCGACCTGCGAGGACGACTCATCTACGTCGGCAAATCGAAAGTCCTTCGCAACCGGCTTTTGAGCTACTTTCTGCCGGGCAACGAAGAAGACAAATCGGGGCGAATCGTCCAGTCGACCGTGGGGATCGTCTGGGAACCACAGCCCAGCGAATTCGCGGCGCTCTTACGCGAGCAATATTTGATTCGGCAATTCCAGCCTCGATTCAACGTCCAAGGCATTCCACGCCGCCAGCAGCAGGTCTACGTTTGCTTGGGACGCGGGCCGGCCGAACTGTTGTACGTGGCGCGGCGATACGAATCGAGCGCTCGTTATGTTCTTGGACCGCTGACGGGTGCGGGTCGAGCAAACCGAGCTGTCGAGGTCTTGAACCGCCACTTTCGGCTGCGCGATTGTTCGAACAAACAAGCCTGCAGCTTCGCCGATCAACTTCAACTTTTTGAGATCGACCTTCGCCCCGGCTGCATGCGGCTCGAAATCGGGTCCTGCCATGGTCCGTGTATCGCTGCCTGCTCAAAGGCCAAGTACGAATCGAGTATCGACGGCGCTCGCAATTTTTTGGCGGGTCAGGATCAATCGCCTGTCGCGGCGCTCGAAGCCAAGATGCGCGAAATGGCGCACAACCGAATGTTCGAGCAAGCTATGCGGATGCGAGACGATTTGAAAATGGTCCAGTGGCTCTGCTATAGAGCCAACGATATTGCCATGGCCAGAGAGCGTTATTCGTTCGTGTATCCGGTTGTCGATTCTTTGAACTGCACCAGCACCGCCAAGCGAACCATCTGGTATTTGATTCGACACGGGATGCTTGAAGGCGCGATGGCTACGCCGACAAGTCGCGGTGCATCAATGTCGGCTCGCCGTGAACTTGCCCGATGGTGGACTGAACCGGATCGCGTCGGTTCGACGCTGGTGTCTCGGCCTGAAACGCTGTCCCTGGTCGCAGCCTGGTTCCGTAAGCACCCAGGCGAACTCAAGAAAACGTTTACCCCGAAAATGAACTGAACGACTTGGATTTGCGGTTTGAATCAAGCCGAACTCAGGACCTAGCTTGCGAACGCGAAAGGAGCCAAGCGAACGCTTCGTCGTTTTGCGTTGCACGTGGCTTCTCCCTGTGGTACGACCCGTGAGACCGAGTGCACTTGGGCTCGACTCGGCGTACAATCAAGGGGTGAATGAACATCATTGTGGCGCTGTAGGAATCTGAAATGACTACCTGGTTTTTCAAACGGTTTGTCGCCGTTCTTTTTCTCGCGGTCCTGCTTGTGCGTCCTGGATTGGGCCAGGTGCGGGCAGCGGGGGATGATTCGATCATCATTCCGCAAAACCTGTTGAAACTCATGCACACGCCGGAGGTTCAACGGGAACTGAAGCTTACAGAGCAACAGATTAGCAAACTCGAAACGCTATTTATCGAGATCGACGGGCCTTGGTTTCGGGCACGCAACCTTCCGGCGACGGAGCAATATGAGCTGATCGGTAAACTGGAAACACAACTTTGGAATTGGATGCGGCAGAATCTCGATAAGGCGCGAGTTGCGCGAGCCAAACAGCTTGCCTTTCGTTCGCAAGGCGCGCGAATGCTGCTCAATCCTGAAATTCAGCGAGCCGCTGGGTTAGACGCGAGTCAGATCGCATCAGTTCAAGATACGGCCGGGAGTACTCATGAAGCCGAGCAAAAACTTATGCAGGTTATGCAGGCAGGTGGTTCAACCGAACCGCTTGCGAAGGCAGTCACTGCGGCGATTGAACGTGAGAACAAACTCCTGCAAACGCTGCTCAGCCCGTCGCAAAAAAACAATGTCGTGGAACAGCTCGGCCGCGAGTTCGATACGCGGTCACTCAAACGGATTTATCCTATGGCTCCGGAGTTGGTTCCGGTCGCCCAGTGGATTAACTCCGAACCGATGACGCTCGCGAGCCTTCGCGGGAAAGTGGTGCTGCTGCACTTTTATGCCTTCCAATGTCACAATTGCCACGCGAATTTCGACAAATACGTGCAGTGGCATGAAAAATACAAAGACAAAGGGGTTGTCGTTCTGGGGATTCAGACTCCGGAGACTAAATCGGAATCCGATCCGACCCTGGTACGAACCGCCGCAAAGGAAAAGGGGCTAGCGTTTCCAATCTTAATCGATCTTGAGAGCAAGAACTGGGACAATTGGGCCAACACGATGTGGCCAACCGTGTATGTCATCGACCAACAAGGTTATTTGCGGCATTGGTGGCAAGGCGAGCTGAATTGGAAAGGAGCCAAAGGTGACGAAACGATCGAGAAATTGGTAGACGAATTGCTCGCTGAGGGCCAATAGTTCCTGCCAAAACAAAGCTCGCGCTTGGACCGATCACGCGCGACCTTACATCCAGCGAATAATTTGGCACAATATCTCGGCTAGTTACATCAGCATTTCGCTTACGCCAGGAGCTTCGAAAGGTATTCATGGAATCAGACAATCCCTACCGACCCTCCGACGAAAGTTTCCCAACCGGGGCTGCGAGCGGCATTCGACATTCGACACTCACTCAGATTCGCATTGTCTCGATTCTCTTGATCGTACACGGAGCAATGTTGTTGATGATGGGTGTCTTCTTGGTGGGCGTCGCAATCGCGCTCCCAATCATTGCAATGTCAGAGATTGCCGAAGAGGCTCAGGATCCTGATGGTCCGACTCCCGAACAGATGAAGATGATCCTGTTGGGCGTGTACGGAGGCATGGGAACTGCCGGATTGATTCCGGGGGTGGTTCAAATCGTGGCTGGCATTGCGAATTTAAGGCTCAAACGCCGGACGCTTGGCATCGTCGCGCTGGCTTTTGGTTTGATTTCGATGGGTACGTGCTACTGCACGCCGACCGCGATCGCTCTTTGCGTGTATGGACTGGTCATTTATCTGAACCAGTCGGCCGTGCAAATTTTCGCATTGGGCGCGCAAGGGAAAACGTTTGCTGAGATTGAACAGATGGCCCGCTAGCAAGTAACCAATCTGGATAGGACAAGCCACACGCGACTCCCAGACAATGTACACCCCCGCCTCTTTTAGCGTAGATGACCCCATCAAGCTCTCGGACTTCCTAAATGCGCATAGCTTCGCGACACTGGTCAGTTGCGATTCTGAGGGACTGATGGCGACGCATTTGCCAATAAGACCCGTTTGCCAGGACGGGCGATGCACGACGCTGGTTTCGCACATGGCACGAGCCAATCCTCAATGGAGACAGTTTTCAGAAGACGTAGATGTTCTGGTGGTTTTTACTGGCCCACATGCCTACATTTCGCCAACTTGGTATCGCAGCGGAACCGACGTGCCCACCTGGAATTACACTGCGGTGCATGTCTATGGTCGGCCGCGAATCATCCGAGACCATGCGAAAATCGTGTCCATTCTGGCGGACACCGTAGATTTTTACGAGAAGGCTGCTGATGGGGCCGATCCTATTATCGTGCCGGACGAATATCGCAACCGGTTGATTCAATCCATCGTCGCGTTCGAAATTCAAGTGACGCGAATCGAAGGCAAATTCAAGCTCGGACAGAACCGCTCGTCAGCGGACATCAACGCGGTTTACACAGCCTTGGCCAATTCGAAGGATCCTAGCGCTCGGATGCTCGCAGAAGTGATGGCATCCGAGGGGCTCGTCAATGGATTTCGTATTTCACAACCCGAAGGTCGATGATCTTAGGTGCATTGTCGAAATATAGGATTGGAACGCGATTACCCGATTTCTCGGTTATCGCAGGATTTGGATACCGCCATTGAAGCCGTGGAGGAGCAAGTCGTCTCGGAGCGATAGCGAGGTACCGCTGCTGGGCAGCAGAAATTGTGGATTCTCGTGGCTGATGGTGCCCATTCCCGGCATGTACCAGATTTCGTAACCGATGTTGAATCGGACACTAGGCGTAATTTGATAGTTGCCGAACATGCCGAATTCAAACAACCCGGCTATGTCCACTTCGTCGCGACCATTGAACAAGATGGATGCCCCGTTTTCTCGTATTTGGGCTTCACGGGTTGCAACGTTCGCGTACACCCCCGCTTTTCCTCGCAGGCTGATTGAAGTTCGCAAGCTGGTTACAAAGAACAAGTCACCGCCGATTTGTGCGCCAAACAAGTGATTCTCGATGTCGTCACTGTACTGACCCAACAGCGGTTGAGCGCTTCGGACAGACCTAAGATCATAGCGCTCGTCGTACTGGAAATATCGAAGTCCAATCAGCGTTGATACGGAATCCCAGGCCCATTGACGACGGTTGATTTCGAAGCTGTTGGCGCGTTGTCGCAAAGTTTGCGTGTGTTGGTCGGCGTTGTTGAAGGAATCGTCCAGCGTCGAGAGTTGCACGGTCAAGAATCGGCTATCGACATTGTCGTTGCCGTTGAGAACTGAGCTGCGTGTCCAGTCGAACGGCCCAACGTACACAAGCTCAATTGCATTGGCACAGTCACACATCCAACCGACCGTAGCTCGTGTTCCAAATTCGTAGTCGCCACGGTCCAGGAAGGCATTTTGCGTCAGCGAGAATCGGCGGTCGCCTTCACGCCGAAAGGCGAGTGCTTCCACGTTGGTGTAACAACTGATGTCGCATCGAATACAGCTATAGGCGCCAGGCTGGCACTCGGCATTGCAGAGTTCTTGATAGCCCATTTCTCCAAAGCTGCCAAGCGTACCGAGACCACCATCGTACACGTAACCCTCTTGTCCATAGGAGGCTTTTTGCACTCCACTGGAGTCCTTCGGCCCGAAGTACGAAGCATCGACAATCGGTAAATCCGCACCGGACGACACCGGATTGGCACCCAGATTCATCGTCGTCGAACTGATGGGATAGTTGGAACTGGCCTGCTGAGCACAAGCATTATTCCAACAGCCGAGCGCCACGGCCACACAGGCTGTCACACGACTGATCAACGCACGCATGGACACCGCGTTGGCGAGATCTAGTGAGCGGGTTATTTGAAGCGTTCTGTGCATGGCTTCCTCGTTTTTCGTCCTTGCTTGGTTACCACAATCAATGGTCGACTTTGGAACGTACCGATCGTTTGTGATTGGAATAAAGTTCGAAGTTATGTTCTAATGGGTCGTCACTTGGTCGATGACAGGTGTTAAGGCAGTCTTGCGAATCAGGCTTACGATAGCCCGCGCCGACTCTTCGGATTCGGCCATGCCGCTGACCACTAACGCTTGTCCGTCGACATCGACCGCGACTTGGCTGTCAGGGTACAGCTCTCGAACGGTTCGTGAAATGTTGTCCGCGATCGCAGTCAAATCGGGTTCGGCTGCCATCTGTCGACCGACGACCACTTGCCGGATCTCAGCTTTGCGCTGACCGTCTTCGTCGGTGATCAACGCAATTCGAGTGGTCCCCTCACGCAATCCGATCAGGCTAAAAGAGCGTGACCCCGTTTGAATGAGTTGACAAATGTCTTCGCGTTCTACGGACATAGCATGGATAGGATGTTTGGTTTCGCGTTTGACGGCTTCGCGTAAACCAATCAACATTCGGTGATTCGTAGTGACCACAGAGTCCACAGATTCGGATTTGAACTCCGGGATACTCTGCGGCAATGCGCGGTCGGAATTGGACGAGTCGGTCAGCCGAGTCGATTCCGGAGATTCGCTCGTGTTTTGGTCTTCGATTCTCGTCGGGATCGCGTCAAGAGCCAGTGGTTGTGCAGCAAATGCTCCACCCGAGATGGTTAATGATTCACTCTGCGTGGACGCGCTGGCTTGTCTGGCGGCTGACGACGTGCGGTGACTTCGGCTGCTGCTGTCTGAAGAGCCGGAACCGCCGCTCGATGAGCTGCCAACGACTTGAATCTTCATTTGCGTAGGCGATTTGATCAATTGAGGCTGGCGCGATGCTGCGGATGCCTCTTCGTTGCCCGCCGAAGACATGGCTATTTCGACAGCCCGACCTGGACGTGTCGGCTCAGCCATCCGGTCCATTGGCGGAGCGCTGTCCCGCAGTGTCACTTCAACCGTGCCGGCCGCTGGAACAAACGCCGGAGGTGTCGGCATCGTTGGAAGCTCTGGCAATGCCTCTCGCGGTTCTGGCGGAGATTCAAGTGAGTTCATCAAATCCAAGGCATTGGCGCTATCGGTCAAGCTGCTTTCAACCGCTGCAGGTTGATCACTCAGCTCAGCTTGCACGCTACTGGGCAGTTCCTCTGCCGCAACCGTGACGACATTGCCCGGTGGTAGGCGGCTCGGTTCAGTTATTTTCTGTACCAACGCGGCAGGCGGCGCGAATTGGTTCACTAAAGTTGACTGATTCGACATGGGGGCTTGGTCGCGGCTCGTGTGGGTCGGCAACCATGCCGGGCGTTTCTCAAAGCCTAACCAGCGTTGCACAAAGGTCGCCTTGCAATGGGCACCACCGTCGTGGTGGCAATTGGCCACTGCGGCTTGGGATTGCGCTGAATCCGGCAGTTGCCCATAGCCTGAATCGGCTCGGAGTGCCAAAGGGCTTGTCGCCAAGGATAGAGCCAGCGCCAACCTCAGCGAACCTTTGGCTTTTTGTCGATGGGGATCGGTCTTGCTTCGAGCCATTCCGAAACCTTTGCGATACGTATGCGGAGTTTGTTGAGGCCAAACCAAATAGCTATCAAACGGGTTTTGACAGCGCCATTGGCCATCACATTCCGTTGTGATGTCCATACAATTCCTAGGCGTAGTCGTTACGCTGGAAATGTGTTACAGAGGGTATCGGGATAGTCCGATGTGAAAGTTGAACGATTTTGCCGAGTACACGCATTGCAACAGTCGTTCCCCCTCTTGATGAGAGTGCCATCTATCTGAACGAGGGGATCTGACAGACGACTGTAACGGAAACAAGCGATGCTCCGCCTAATCTAGCGTTTGGCGATAGCGTTTCACTCCGACGATCAGGGCGGCAATCGCAAAAAGCGCGATGGGCCAGAGTTCATTCGAAATCGTCGCTAGGTCGTTTCCTTTCAGTAGAATGCCCCGAACAATGCGCAGGAAATGCGTGAGCGGAAGGACTTCACCGATTGTCTGTGCCCAGCGGGGCATGCCTCGGAACGGGAACATAAAGCCCGACAATAGCAATGATGGCAAAAAAAAGAAAAACGACATTTGCAATGCTTGAAGTTGATTGTGTGCCAGCGTCGAGAACGTAATTCCCATAGCAAGGTTCGCGGAAATGAAGAGAAAGGCTGCTACCACCAACAGACCGATATTTCCGACGATTGGCACGCCAAAAAGAAAGCGGGCCGCGAGCAAAATCAAGCCGACTTGAACGTAGCCGACCGCGATGTAGGGAACGATTTTACCAAGCAACACTTCAAACGGACGGGCGGGCATCGAAAGCAAATTCTCCATCGTGCCGCGTTCGCGCTCTCGGGTAATGGCCAGTGCCGTAATCATCACCATGGTCATGGTCAGCACTACTCCCATGAGGCCAGGAACAATGTTGTACTGCGTAATGCCTTCTGGATTGTAGTGCGCATGGACTCTCAAATCGACGGGCGAATTCTGCGGAGCCAAGTCGATCAGAGAACCCTTGAATTCCCGACGCAGGCTTTCGTCAACTAGCGTCCGCAATGAACCGAGCGCCACGCTTGTTGCCGCCGGATCGGTCGCATCTGCTTCTACCAACAACACAGGGCATTGGCCGCGCACCAAGTCGCGTGAAAAATTTTGCGGAATGGTGATCACGAATTGCACATCGCCGCGAGCCAGCATTTGAGCCGCTTCGCTTTCGGATTGAACTTGAGTTACGAAATCTAGATACGTGGTGTTCTGGATGGCCTGGAGCAATGTGCGGCCTTGCGGACCGTAATCGGCCAACAACACACCTGTCGGCAAGTGGCGAGGATCGGAATTGATAGCGAACCCAAAAAGGACAAGTTGCATGAGCGGTACGCCGATCATCATGCCGAACGTCAGCCGATCGCGGCGCATTTGAACAAACTCTTTAGCAATCATTGCTCCGAGCCGCGAAAGTGAGAATGAAGGGCCATGGCTCATGTCACCGGTCCTGTCCCGAATTCTTCGTTGGCATTTCCATCAAGTGGATGAAGACATCCTCAAGGCTTGCCTCGACTTGTCGCCATCGCCAGGGATCTGTTTGGAACGGTGCAATGGCGGCTTCGAGCTTGGCCGCGTCTGCACCGCTGACATGCAGTTCGGTACCGAATGCTACCGCTTGTTCGACCCCATCTCGCTGACGTAGCTGATCGGCAAGCTGTCCGAGCCGATCCCCGGCGACTACCCAAGTGGTCAATTGAGCGCTGCGGACAACTTCGGCCACTGTGCCTCGCGCAAGCATTTTTCCGTTGAAAATGTACGCAAGTTGATGGCATCGCTCCGCTTCATCCATGTAGTGCGTGGTGATCAAAACGGTCAAACCTCGCGCGGACAGCTCATGGATTTGCTCCCAGAAAACGCGGCGGGCTTTCGGATCGACTCCCGCAGTCGGTTCATCAAGCAGCAAGAGCTGAGGATCGTGTATCATGCAGGCCGCCAAGGCAACTCGCTGTTTCCAACCGCCCGAAAGTTGCCCTGCAAGTTGTTTCTCACGACCTACCAGACCGAGTTTCGCGATGCTCTCGCGCACCGCCTGCGTTCGATTGTTCACTCCGTACATTCGAGCGACAAAATCAAGATTTTCGGCCACGCTCAAGTCTTCATAGTAGCTGAATTTTTGAGTCATGTAGCCGACTTGACGCTTGATGCTTTCGCTGTCGGCAATCACGTCGTAGCCCAGGCATGTTCCGCGGCCTGAGTCAGCCCGCAACAACCCGCACAGCATCCGAATAAAAGTCGTCTTGCCGCTGCCGTTGGGACCGAGGAAACCAAAAATCTCTCCACGCCGAACTTGAAGATCGATGTGGTCTACTACAGTCCGGCTTCCAAACTGTTTGGTCATGCCTTGAACATCAATGGTAAATTCAGTCGCCATGTTCGGATTCTTTCAAACGCACGTCGACCGGCTGACCCGGATGTAGCTTCTGAGCAATTTCGGGAGAGAACGTCGCTTCGATCATGAAGACGAGTTTGCTGCGAGACTGATTGCTGTAGATGACCGGCGGAGTGTACTCGGCTTGTGGGGAAATGTAGCTGACTTTACCTTCAAACCAGACTTCGACGCCGTCGACGAGCACGTGCACCAGGTCGCCTACTTGGACCAATCCGATCCGCGCTTCCGGCACAAACGCCCGAACCTTGATGTTCTTGGGCGGAAGCAGTGCCACGACCGGGCGACCAGCCGCAACCCATTCGCCTTCTCGAAAAAACGTGTCGAAAACGAGTCCCGCATCCAAAGAAATTTTTCGCATTTGAAGCAAGTCCCAATCCGCCTTGGCGAGGATCGCTTGTTGGGCTTTGACGGCTTCTTGGGCAGCGGCAATCTGGTCTTCTCGGGCACCCAGTTGCGATGTCTTGAGGTCGGCTTGCAACTGACTTACGCGCGCACGATCCTGGTTTCGCGTGGACTGGGCCATGTCGAATTCATCCAAGGAAACTGCGCCTTGGTTTTTAAGCCGTTCGAGCCTCGCATAGGAATGTTCTGAGCGGACCAATGCCGCTCGGGCTTGTTCCAATTGAGCTTTCAATGACTCGATTTCTGTCGGGCGACTTCCTTTGCTCAGGTCGTCAAGGGTTGCATTGGCCTGGGCGAGCCGGCGGACGGCTTCGTCATGGGCTGCTTGTTGAGGGGCTGAGTCCAGGGCGAAGAGTTCAGTACCTGGCTCGACTGACTGGCCACGCTGAACCTGGATCTCTCGGAGAGTTCCTCCATAGGGTGCGGCCACGTATACGTATTCGCCTTCAACGTAGCCTTGGACCAGATCATCGTCCGACTTCTGGCATCCCGAATGAAGCGGTAACAATGCAAACAGCGCAATCAATCGGATTGATATTGACCAGTAAATGCTCCAATTCATGGCTTGGCTTTCGATCGCGATGTAAAGACTCCGTTCAGGATGGTGGAAAGAACCTGTTTGGCTGCAGTCTGTGGTTCGAGCTTAAGCAACGCCAGCTTTTGTGGATTGAGAATCGTTTGGAGCAGGCCAAGCAAGACTTCGGTAATGAATTGGGGAGATAGATCATCGCGGATCAAACCTGTTCTTTGGCCATCTCGGATGAGTTTGCCGAAATAGCGTTCGACAATGGCAGCTCGGCGAGATTCCACAGACCGCCAAACCTCGGGTGCGACGCTTCTCATATCGCGAACGAAAGTAGGCGAAAGTTCACCTAGATGCGCATGCATGTGCGCCAAGAACTCGCGAAGCCGGCCTTCCGAATCGTTCTTGTGGTTTTTCTCGATCAGGCCAAGGTCTGCATCCAGCGCACGGAGCTTGTCTCCAATGGCCGCTTCGATCAAGTCGGGTTTGCCAGGGAAATGCGCGTAGAGCGTTTTCTTGCTCATGCCGAGTTCACGAGCCAAGTCCTCCATGGTGACGCTGCGAAACCCATGTGCAAAGAAATGCTGCCGGGCGCAGGCGATGATCCGCTGCCTCGCATCGTCCTGGCCAGGTTGCACTTGCGGTTTACTTTTCGGTTTCTTTTTTGAACCCACCACTGCCGCTCACGCCCCTAAAAACCAACAAAACCTCAGGAAACCAACCTAGTATATCTAGTTTCCGCTAGTTGTAAAGGAAAACGGGGTAAGCTTCCAGCTTGTTAAGCGTGGGGTAAGCTTCCGGCTTGCCGTCAAATCACTTGCGTCCTATTCACATGCGGGAAGCTTGTGCCACGTCCTCAACATGCCGACTCACGCAGCCTTGATCCGCCTGAGCAACGGTCGCGGCGAAGTCGGCCAAATAGCCGCGCTTGTACTTGAGATCAGGTGGTTGCCAAGCGGCTTGCCGTTTCGACATCTGCTCGGGGCTGACATGCAACGTGACCGTTCCCTCCTGGAGGTCGAAGCTGATCTCGTCGCCATCGTGAACCAGTGCAATAGGGCCACCGACTGCGGCTTCGGGTGAGCAGTGAACTCCGATTGCTCCATGTGATACGCCGGAAACGCGCGTGTCAGAAACCATAGCGACTTTGCCGTCCAGCTCTTGGACCGCTAAAGCCGCCGATGCAACCAAAACCTCCGGCATGCCGGCAGCCACGGGTCCAAGATTGCGGAGAACAATGACGTGTCCGGGGCGAATGCGTCCCGATCGGGCGGCATCCGAAACGTCTTTGGCGTCTTCGAAGCAGATTGCCGTGCCACGAAACTTTGGTTCCTTCATGCTGCTGACCTTTAGGACCATACCATTGGGAGCCAAGTTGCCAAAGCATATCTGCATGTCGGCAATCGCTTTGAAAGGTTGTTCGATGGGTGCAAACAGCTTTTGATCGCCTGACACGTTGGGAACGTCGGCCAGATTCTGTCCGACCGTTCTCGTGGTGACGGTCATCGGGCTGGGATCCAGCAAGCCCGCGCGAAGCAAATGCTTAAGCAGCACTGGTGTACCACCGAGGCGATGCAAGTCGACCATGGTTTGATCGCCGCGCGGAGCAAAGCTGCACAGGACCGGCGTTCGGCGAAAGATCGCCTGGATGTCTCGAAGTCCAAAATCGACCTGCGCTTCGCGGGATAAGGCAATCAAGTGCAACACGCCGTTGGTCGAACCACCCATAGCCGCAATCGTGGCAGCGGCGTTCTCGAAGGCGGCGCGAGTCAGAATGTCTCGAGGTCGCAGCTCGCTTTCAAGCAATTGGCGGACAGCCTGACCTACGTTCAAACACTCCTTCCGTTTCGCAGGGTCGATGGCTGGAATTGAACTGCTGTAGGGGAGCATGAGTCCGATGGCTTCCAGCAGCACGCCGAACGTGTTGAACGACGCGGCGATCCCGCAACCGCCGGGCCCTGGGCAAGCAGCTCGTCGAATCGCATCCGCTTCACTTTGACTGATCGAGCCAATATTCGCCGCCGCCTGGGCATCGTAGACATCCAGAATCGAGATATCGCGACCTTGGTAACAACCCGGCATAATGCTGCCGCCGCTGACGATCAAGCCTGGATAATTCATTCTGGCCAAAGCCATGGCGAAGCCCGGACCGTTCTTGTCGCAGTGGTGCAGGCCGATCATCGCATCGTAGCAATGCGACGTCACTACGCACTCAGCAGAATTGGCGATCAGATTCCGCGAGACTAGGCTGGCACCGCCGCCTTCGTGTCCTTGAGTGATGTTATCGCTGACTGCAGGCGTCCCGAAGGGCAGTCCAATCAAGCCTGCATCCTTGCATCCTTCGGCGATTCTCTGGGCCAGTTCGTAGGCGTGCACGTTGCAAATATTGCCCTCCAGCAGCGGCACGCCGATGCCAATTTGAGGCCGATCGAAATCGGCGTCAGACAGTCCAAGTCCATAGTAAAACGCGGTGACGGCTTGCTGCCAACCGCGCGTCAAATTGCGGCTGTTCCAGTTGAGTGGTGGTTTCATAGGTTTGTTGTTATAATGCCTCGCCAATTTTGACCATAACATACTTGGATTACGCCAAGTGGCATAGGCTTCCAGCCTGTGAAGAGTCGGACTAATGCCTGCGGATCCACAGGCAGGATGCCTATACCACGGCAACTAACTTTTTTTGAGGCTATCGACCTGGATGCGTCGCAACGACTTACGCAACATTGTTATTATCGCTCACGTGGATCACGGCAAGACGTCGCTGGTCGATTGTCTGCTCAAGCAAAGTGGTCAATTCCGCGATTCGCAGCTTCAAGGCAGCCAGATTCTCGACAGCAACGATCTGGAACGTGAGCGCGGCATCACGATCCTGAGCAAGAACATCTCGTTGCCCTACAAAGGCACCAAGATCAACA
>WPCK01249620.1_pt1 | contig 23135 bp, 28 predicted proteins | sample 5399851 | NCBI WGS metagenome assembly WPCK01 (sample SAMN12869471, study PRJNA574797) | sludge metagenome | isolation source: wastewater treatment of pH11 | place: China:Beijing | collected 2019-05-20 | reverse complement strand
GCTGCGTCATCTCCTGCACGGTTGATTCTGTAACCTGAAGATAATTTCTCCATGTTTTTTGAAACGTTAGATTGGTTGACTCCAGCGTTTCTATGGGCATTAAGCGCCATAATGTTGTGTTGAATTCTCATGTTTATTCCTCCTTGAATGTTGTGCGAAGTCCTTTTCGCTAAATGAGAACGAGGTGTTTTAACTCCCTCAATTGTACTATCGGTAAGATATGAACGAACTTAAGTAAAAAGCCACAGTTTTCCTGTGACTTGTTTGAGTGAGTGTGTTTTTAGTTTATTCCTGAGGTAAGAGGTGAGCTGTATTGACAATCTCGGTGATGCGGATGGCAAAGTTTTCATCGATGACGACCACATCGCCTCGGGCAATGAGTTGACCATTGACCACGATATCCACTGGAGCACCCAGTTGCTTCTCAAGTTCTAGGACATATCCTGAGGACATGTTCATGATGTCTTTGATTTTCTTTTTGGCACGACCGATTTCCACAGATACCTGCAATGGGACATTCATAATCATATCCAGATTCTGCATGGAAGATTGCGGATCGTTTGGGGTTGGGGTTGGGGAAAACTTTGGTACTCTGATTTCCTTGACCTTCACATCAGACGCTTCTGAGGTATCTTTCTTTTTGCTCAATTGAGGTTGTAACAGTGATTCGATACAGGCAAAGTCTGTGAGAACATGCATCTTGACTGAAACATCCTGATAGTTAATCGTTAGTGTCATATTAATGATTTTAGCTTCAAAAACAGATAACCCTTGATCAGCAGATGCAATCAATTTGGTTTTCGGTTGTGAGTATTTGATAGATTGACCAAGAAACTTACTAAGTGAATCAGTAAATGCACTTAAGTAGTGATTAATGACTTCATTGAACGCACTCAACCCAAATTCATCAAGTAGGTCTTCATGCTCCTGTGCGTCCATCAGATAGCTAAGAAGTTTGATCGCATCCTCATTGGAAACCAGCGTGACCAACTCCGTCGGCTGTTTCACCGTCAGCGTCGAACTACTCAACAGTTTTCCTTCCACAAGCATTAATGCCAACTCAGCCGGATAGAGTGGTGCAAGTGACACTGAATCCAACTCCCAGTTCGTACTTAAAACACCTGAAATTCCTTTGATACCTTCTAGAATAGATGGTGTTAGAATTTCCTTATATACCTTCAGTTTTTCAATTTCTGTTTGTGCATGCATCTTACTCACGCTCCTTATCCATCGATTTTTCAATCTTTACAGCCTTACGTGTCTTCGTCTCCCCAAGTTGAGCCTCAAACCACGGTGTATCATCCACAGTCACCACCACATGTGAATCAAACTTCTTTGAAAGAGGAATGATATCATTGACTTCCAACTGCAACACATCGTGTAAATCCAATTCAATCTGATCCAAAATCACACTCATGGTCACATCCGCATGCTTCAGCGATTTCAGAATGGCATTTTTCTGCACTTCCTCCTTCGCCTCATCATGACGCTTAAACGAACGAACAAACCGCGGAGTAAATTTCTCCATCAGTGATTCCAGTTCAACCGAAGGCAAACACGCCGTAAACTGACTTTCCACCGAGCCAAACTTCGTCTTAAACTCCACAATAACCACCACATCTTCTCCCGCAAACACCTGAGCTACCTTCGGATTGGTCTCAATCGACTTCAATGTCGTCTCCACTTCCAGATACTTCGCCCAACTAATCTCAATCTGACGGGATAGTTTGGACAGAAAGTGATCGAACACCGCCATCTCAATCTCCGTAAACTCCCGATGAAAGGAAACATCCTCCCCATGACCACCAAGCAGTTTATCCACAAGAAAGAACCCAATACTCGGCTGTAAATTCACAATCATGGAAACCTCACTCATCGACTCGTCCAACGGAACCAACTCATAATTCGCCATAATCATTAATTCATCCAACGAAGATACATATTCCGAATATCGCATCTTAGACACCGAAGCCACCTGAACTTCACAGAAAAATCGAGTCAACGTCGTTAAATACGACGTCACATTCCGCGCAAATCCCTCATGAAGACTCTCGACTGTCCGTAACTGTTCTTTCCCAAACTTCTTTGGAGACCGAAAATCATGCTTCTTGATTTCATGCTCCATCTCGACAAACGCCATGGTTATCACTCCCTTCCAATCACCTATCGCAAGTTATTAATGATATCTTCCAACTGATCTGCTGTCTGAATGACACGAGCATTCAGCTGAAAGGCCTTCTGTCCCTCAATCAGTGCCACCATACCCTCGGCCATCTCCACATTCGACATTTCCAACGCACCCTGAACAAGGGTCGTTTGCTCAGATGTAGAAGCCAAAGCTTCATTTGCCTGATCCACAGGAATAAAACTCGTATCATTCACTTTTACTAAACTGTGCAAACGATCAAACTCGAAAATCCCAATCTGACTCGTCAGTGTATCTGTTTTAATTGAGCCATCCTGATTTCTAATCAACTCAATTGGCTGAAAACTACGATCCAAAATCATGTTCCCAGAAGGATCCACCAGAAAGCTGGACTGATCCACTGTACCCACTCTAAAGGACCCCTGACGGGTATAGACAATCCCCTCGGAGGTCTGCTTCGCAAAAAACCCACTACCAAGCAACGCAAAGTCTAAGGGCTGATTCGTCGAATCCAAGCCTCCCTGTTTAAAACTCGTCACCACTGTATCCATCTTGACACCATGACCACGAACCATATCTTTCGGATCATTCATATCCATTTGAGTATAAAGCAAATCCGCAAACTTACCATGACCACTCTTGTATCCATGTGTAGAAATGTTTGCCAAATTATGTGACACCTGATTCAGATTGCGCTGATGTGCCTTCAACGCTGTATATGCATTATAGAACGAAATATTCATACCTTAACCCTACACTTTCCCAATTTCATTGGCAGCCCGCTCATTCAACCGATCAATCAGTTTCAATGCATTAGCCACACTTTGAAAATTCCGCTGAATTTCCATCATCCGAGTCAACTCATCCGTCATATCCACATTTGACCCTTCCAGTGATCCCTGCATGACCACCGCATTCATTTGTGTCATCGGCTGATTACTCATATATAACCCATTAGGCTGCTTGGATAGTTGCCCATAATCCTCCGTCGAAACGATACTCAATGAATCAAGATAATTTCCTCCCTCATCAAAGACCATCCCAAACTCATTGACTCTAAACCGATCGTTATTCACCTGAATCGGACCATTTTGACCCAACACTCTACCCACATCACCCAAGACCAGATATCCTTCCTGATCGATGGAAAAATGTCCATTGCGCGTCAACAGGGTCTGACCATTCTTTTCAATTTCAAAAAATCCCTCACCCATAATGGCAACATCCAGATTCCTCAAAGTCTCTTCCACATTCGCCTGATCGAAGAAATGAATAATCTCATCCACCGCTGAAATTTTCGCAGACGTACCAATCGGAGTTTTCTGATTCGACTCAATCCGATAGCGCAACGTTTCCTCAAACGTTGAAACCACCACTTCTTCCCTACGGAACCCATGCGTTTTGATATTGGCCAAATTATTTGACACTGTATTTAACCGACGCTGCTGAATCAGCATGGCCGTCGCAGCTGTATAGAATCCACGATTCATCCCATATCCTCCTTAAGTTTTATCTGAAGCTTCTTAATCGCCTGAGCATGAATCTGTGACACCCGCGCCTCACTCACCTCAAAAATCTCCGCAATTTCCTTCAGTTTGAACTGATCCACATAATAAAGATTAAGCATTGTCTGCTCTTTCTCGCTCAACTTACCAAGCGCTTGCTCCAGAAGCACCACATCCATCTTCTTTGAAAACAGTTGTTCAGGTGAGCTGATAGAAGTATCCTCAAGATCACGATCCCCATAAGCATCCACCATCTCATCAATACTTAGCAACTGACTATTTGCCACTTCCTGATAATGTCTCGAAAGAGACTTCACATCCATACCCAAATATTCTGCCAGCTCCTCATCACTGGGCGAACGAAGCAACTCATGAGATAACATCTGATAGGCATGATTCACCTTTTTAGCCTGACTCGACACCCGACGAGGCATAAATCCATAGGATCTAAGCTCATCGATTATACGAAACTTCACTTTCGAATAGACAAAGGCTTCAAAATTAATCCCCTTCGCAATATCAAAATGTTCAATACAGTCGATGGTTGCAAGAACACCCATTGAAATCGAATCCTCCACACCCCAATAATGAATGTAAAGATTACGCATCTGCCTCGCCACCTGTTCAACCAAAGACATACTGTCTAGAAGCAACTCATTTCTTAATTCCATCGACTGATTCAACTGATACAACTCACACTTCCGACTCAACTCACTCATCATAATTCAATCGCTCCCAACGCCTGAATCTGAATGTTTGTGTCAATTTCATTATAGGAAAGCACCACAATTCCCTCCACAAACTGATCGACCAAACGTTTGTAATAGGTACGAACAATCGGCGAAGTAAGCACAATCGAATATGGAACCAAATCCTTAATCCGATCCACCTGAACATTGGTCGCAGAGATGATAGACTGAATCGTCGCTGGATCCAATGAGAGATAGGAACCATTGTCCACCTTCTTCACATGATCCATTATCAGATTCTCAATCTGTGTATCTAATGTGAGTACCTTCATTTGCTTATTCTCAGAAAAACGTGAAGTGATCGTCCGTTTCAATGCCTGTCGCACATACTCCGTCAGCACATCCAAATCCTTAATGGAGGGCGCATAGTCGCCCAAGGTTTCAAGAATGGTCTCCATATCACGGATACTCACCTGTTCCTTAAGCAAACTGCCACACACCTTCTGCAATGTAATCACACTAACAACATTCGGAACCAATTCATTCACCAAAATTTCATTGGTCTTCTTCAGATTTGTTAACATCTGATTCAACTCAGCCCGTGTAAGCAACTCATCCACATGCTTCTTGATAACCTCACTTAAATGAGTCACAATCACACTCGTAGGATCAATCAGTGTATACCCTGCCATCTCCGCTTTCATACGGTTTGCACTCGACACCCACTTCGCAGCCAACCCAAAGGCCGGCTCCACCGTATCAATCCCATCCACAGGTGAATCTACAGAAGACGATGCAATGGCCAAATAGTAATCCACCAGCACATCCCCACGGGCAATCTCTTCACCTTTCAGCTTAATCGTATATTGATTCGGATTGAGATGGGCACTATCCTTCAGTTTCACACTCGGAATAACTAATCCCATTTCCTGTGCAAACTTCTTGCGAAACATCACGATTCGCTCAATAAAGACACCACCACTACCCTCATCAATCAACGGAATTAGACTATAGCCAAACTCCATCTCAATGGTCTCCACCTGCAATAACTCATAGACATGATCAATATTGCGATAATAACTCGCCTCTGAAGTAAACTCCTCTGACGCTTCCATAGGATTCACCGCAGCTAAAGCCAGGTTCTCCTCTTTTTTCGTCATCACATACCCAAGGGTCATCAACCCGGAACCAATAAGCAAAATCTGCACCTTAGGAAATCCCGGAACAAGCAGAAGTGTCAGAATGATGCCACCGGAAATCACAAGTATCCGTGGCTGACTGGTCAACTGACGTAATAGCTCCGTATTGACATTCGCCTCCGAAGCACTGCGTGTAACCACCATCCCTGTCGCAACCGAGATAAGCAGCGCCGGAAACTGTGAAATCAGGCCATCCCCCACCGTTGAGGTGGTATAGATATTAATAATTTCTGCAAATCCACCAATTTGGCCGGTAAACCCAACAATCAATCCACCAATCAGATTGATTAAAGTGACAACGATCGACACAATCGCATCACCTTTTACAAACTTACTCGCTCCATCCATCGCCCCAAAGAAATCTGCTTCCCGCTGAATCTTTATCCGACGCTCACGTGCTGTCTGCTCATCAATCAATCCCGAGGACAAATCCGCATCAATCGCCATCTGCTTTCCAGGCATTGCATCCAAAGTAAAGCGGGCACTAACCTCAGCAACTCGCTCACTTCCTTTGGAAATTACCAGAAACTGCACCACAACAATAATCAGAAAGATGACCAATCCCACAAAAGGATTGCCACGAATCACAAAATCCCCAAAGGTCTTCACCACTTCACCCGCATACCCTTCCTGCAACAGGATCAGACGTGTCGACGAAATGTTTAATGCCAAACGGAACAATGTGGTCACAAGAAGAATGGAAGGAAAGATACTAAACTGCAATGCTTCCGTAATGTTCATCGAAATCAGAAGAATCGTGAAAGAAATGGATAGGTTCAAGATAAACATCATATCCAGCAGCCATGCCGGAAGTGGAATCACAATCAGTAAGACAATCATCACAATTAACAATGATGTAGACCCACGCAGAAACTTAACCATGTTACTTCACTCCCTTCTCTTTCATCTGATAAACAAATGCCAGAACCTCCGCCACTCCATGATAGAACTCCTCAGGAATCGGCTGATTCAACTCTACACCTTCATATAATCCCCGTGCCAACGGTTTGTTTTCCACGGTAACAATGTCATGTTTACTCGCCACGTCAATAATTTTCAAGGCAATGTCATCCATTCCCTTGGCAATCACCATCGGTGCCATGTGTTTACCCAACTCATATTTAATCGCAATCGCATAATGTGTCGGATTTCGAATAATCACATCTGCCTTAGGCACTTCCTGCATCATTCTTCGCTGCGCCATCATGCGCTGACGCTCCTTGATTTTACCTTTAACCACAGGATCACCTTCTAGCTGTTTATACTCCTCTTTAATGTCCTGCTTGGACATTTTTAGATTTTTTTCATGTTCATACCACTGATAGGCATAGTCCGCTGCTGCCAGAAAGACAAACACAGCACCGACACTATAGACAATACTCATAATCGTCGATCCCAGATACCCCAGACTTTCCTTAAATTCCATATCGAGCATCTTGGGAATCGAATGGAAACGATCAATCAGGACCATGTAGAGAATCGTCCCCAACATGACAATCTTGACAACCGACTTAATCAGTTCGACGATGGATCGCAAACTAAACAGTTTGCCAAACCCTTTAATGATATTGATTCGCTCCAGTTTGAATTTTATGGAGTCAAACGCAAAATTGAACTTTGTTTGAGCACCACTCGCCACAATATTGATCAGCAGTGAAACCAATAACAGCGGTAACGCCACAAGGGCGAAGGTAAGAGCTGCAGACATCCACAGCGAACTCATCTGCTCAATGGTTAACGCATCATATCGGGAAATATCATGGAAAAATCGATTTAGTAGCGACACCAGTGACGTGCGTACATGAGGGAACAGAACACTCAAAGCCGTGAAATTCGCAACCAGTGCTGCCACACTGATTGCATCCTTACTTTGAAATACGTTTCCCTTTTTCCGCTCATCACTCCGTCGCTTGGGCGTCGCCTTTTCGCTCTTTTCACCAGCCAAGATTCATCCCCCCTCTTTAAACAACCAGAAAGGACTGAATCAATTGCAACAGCTGACCAATGTACCGCTCGATAAAATAGGTAATCGGCTGTACAAACAGAATCAGAAGAACAATCCCAAGTAAGACCTTTAACTGAATATTAATCACAAATACGTGAATCTGGGGAATCAGTTTCATTAAAATTCCCATCGACACTTCCAGAATAAACTGAACAAAGATAAAGGGCAGCGCCAACTTCATCACAATCATAAATACTTCCAAAAAGGCATCGAGAACAAAGGAAGCCACATAGGTCAATGAAATCCCTTGCGTCAATGGAATGTATTCAAACGAAATCACAAATAACCGAAGCAGATGCAAATGGGCACCCGTCACAAAGAACAAGACGATATAGATAATCTGAAAGTAATTGCCTATTGCGGATACCTGAATGGATGTGGAAGGATCAAACACCTTTGCCATCGAAAGACCAAAGTGATAATCCAATAGATCCCCCACAAAAAAGAGCATATATTGAAACATCTGAGCCAGATAACCCAAGACAAAACCAAGAAAGATTTCCTGAATCAGATACACAATAATGATAACTTCACTCAACTCACTTAGGTTTTCTACAGCTAAAAGCGGTGTTATCATTACGGTTAGCAGTACGATCAGACTGATTCGAACCATCATCGGAACGTTTCGGCGGGAAAAGATGGGATTAAACGTAATGGCTGCCCCAAACCGGGCAAACACCAGCACATACGCCGGCAAGTTGATGATACTTAATGTCATGTTACAATCTCGCGATGGTATCCAGAAGCATCTCAAAATACTCCACCAATACCCGCATCATCCAGCCACCAGCTAAAAGCAGGATCAAGCCAATCATCATCAGCTTCGGCACAAAGGTCAATGTCTGCTCATGAATCTGTGTTGCGGCCTGAAAAACAGCCACAACCAAACCAACCAGAACACTTACCAGTAGAATCGGTCCGGCAATCTTGGCAATAACAAGCATACCTTCCTGAAATACCATCATGATTTCTCCACTACTCATCTTAGCTAAACCCCTTCACAAGCGAACTCATGAGCAATCCCCAGCCATCCGCTAGCACAAAGACCATTATCTTGAACGGCAACGAAATCATTCCAGGCGGTAACATCACCATCCCCATGGACATCAGTGTCGATGCCACGATAAGATCAATCACTAAAAATGGGATAAATAATAGAAACCCAATGAGAAATGCCCGTTTGAGCTCACTGGTAACAAACGCTGGAACAATCACACTTAGACTGAGTCCCATCCATTGTTCCTCAATGGTCTGCTCATCATTAAATTCGACAGGTGTCTTGGAAATCTGAATAAAAAGATCCAGACTCTTTTCGTCCATCTGACGAAGCATAAACTCTTTGATCGGAATCGTCGCCAGATCCAAAGCTTCCTGCTGGGTCACTTCCTCACGAGTATACGGCTGATAAGCCGTTTCATTAATCAAAGAAATCACTGGACTCATAATAAACAACGTCAGAAACAAGCTAATCCCGACTAAAACTTGATTAGGAGGGGATTGCTGGAGGCCGATAGCATTGCGCAGAAAAGAGAACACAATAATGATACGGGTAAAACTCGTCATCATCAAAATCAGCGCTGGAGCTACCGAAAGTAGCAACAATAAAAATAAAACATCCAATGTTCCTAAGGATTCACCCGCTCCATTACTGATATTCAAGTCAATCGTCGACGTCTGTGCCAACAATGGAAGATGTCTTTGCCATAAATAGTAAAGAATGATGAGTCCAAGGATACCCAACTTTAAAAACTTTGTTCGATTAATCCTTACGCTCATGAGTATTTCTCTCCTTTAAAAACTGCGTAAACATGGTTGTAAACGGCGAAGTTGTCACTTCGTCCGCCGGTTTTTCCATAAAATCTGCTAACTCTCCCAGGTTGGTAACCTGGCTTGGTGAATGGCCCAATAAATAGTAGGTTCCCTGAATGTTCACAACACTCACTCGGGTTTCCTTATCCAATATCAGGCGATCCACCACCGTCATATACTTGCTTGATGTACCATAGGTAAGTCTGGTTCCTAAAAAACGTGTAGCAACGTATGCAAAGACGAAGATACCAATTAGAACCAGAAATGAAATCAAATATTCAATCATAGAAACTCCTTACTTCTCACTACCTGTGATACCACTAAATACTTCCTGAATAGCTATCCCATAATTTCCAGACACTTCCACAATCTCACCCTGAGCAATCAGTTGTTTGTTCACAATCACCTTGCATGGAAGATGAATGGATTTGTCCAATTCAATGACCATACCCGGAGTAAACTCAAGAATTTCCTTTACCTTTTTCTTCACACTTCCCAATTCCACAGATACCGTAAACGGAACCTGAAGCATCAAATCGAGATTCTTGGTATGCGGTGAAGCATAATCTTTAAGCATCCGGTAAAGAAACGGTATAGTCATCTCCATGTACACGGATACGGTCTCTAGACGATGACGTAACTTAAATTCAAACACCAGCCGTTGGCTGTGTGTGTCCAAACTTTTACTCTGACCATTTTTCGCCACGATGTGAAAGCGAAGATCGACGTGCGCGGCCTGCATTAGATCATTGATACCAACACTAGCCATGGACAATTCGTAATCATCCAGCACTTGCGGCACATCAATATCATGAATATCCTGGATGAGTAAATCCACAACTGGCTTACTCATCCAGAGTAAGATTTCAACGTGATCACGATGCCTACCCATGGCTACATAATGACACTCATCCCCAATTATATCCTGATCTTTATGAATGATTAATTCTTCGATGACCAGTTTGGACCGCTGTCGCTGGTAAAATGTTTCCTGGAGCCGTGCGCCCCAGTGCTTCAACGTATCCATATGCGAAAGACTCAAAGATACAGTTTGCATGTGTAGGTTTGTGATTTGCATAATTCTACCTCTTCCCTAAAAGTTGATCATATATATCCAGATCGAAGTCGCCACTTAGAATCTTATACAGTGGAGAGTCTCCCTGGTTTTTTAAATTCACACTCATCGCCAGTATTTCCACTCGACGATTTTTTGCCCTCCCCTCAGGCGTATCATTGGGGGCAATCGGATAATTCTTGCCATAACCCATAGCAATCAGTTTTTTGGACTCAATCTGCTTCTGTTCTTCCAGAAACATCAGTACCGCATTAGCACGGGCGGTTGAAAGTACCCGATCCGAAACATTGTACCCCGGGCGTGGCGGCACTTCGGCGGTATGACCGTTAACCCGAATCATCATAATATCATCCTCAACCCGTTTGAAAGCATCCCCGATCAAATCAAGAAACTCAATGGTAGCACGACGTAATGTTGCACTGTCACCATCGAAGAGTAGATTGTTATTAAAACGAATAAAGATGATTGATTCGTTACCCAAAATCTCAACATCGTTACTAAACTCACTTTCCTTCACAATCTTCTCGATATATTCCTTTAGCAAGACAAACTCGCTGTCGGTATCATCATTCCCAGCAGTCTCATCCCCATCCTCACCAGGAACCACAATCACCTGATTGCTCTCCCCTGGATTTTGAAACGTTCTAAGAAGCGCTTTCCATTTCTCCGCATCGACAGTTGACATGGTGAATAACAGAATGAAGAAACAAAGAAGCAGGGTAACCATATCTGCATAGGTGTTCAGCCAATCACTGCCACCGTCATTACTACCTTTTTTACGTCTTCTAGCCATACTTAACTCGATGCTTTCTTAGGTTTAAGGGCTTTTGCACCTTTTTTATCCACTTGATCTTTTGCCTTTTGCATATCACGCTTTTTCGACTCAACCAAGAGTAATAGTTTTTCCTCGATAAACCGAGGATTTTCTCCGGCTTGAATAGACTTAACACCCTCTGCCACAATCATCTTACATAACATCTCTTCTTCATGACGTACCTTCAGCTTATTGGCAATGGGCATAAAGAAAATGTTGGCAAGCATCGATCCATAGAGTGTAGTAAGTAGAGCTACCGCCATGGCAGGACCAATGGCATCTGGATCACTCATCTGTTGCAACATGTTCACAAGACCAATGAGGGTTCCAATCATCCCAAAGGCCGGCGCAAAACTCGCACCTTTCTGATAGAAGTCAATATCCGAAAAATGTCGTTCTTCAACATAATCGAGTTCAGTCTCCAAAATCTGATTAACCTTTTCTGCATCAATAGAGTCCACCACAAGCATGAGTGATTTCTTCATAAACTCATCTTTCACATCTGCCAACTTGCTTTCAATCGATAACAAACCCTTAATTCTTGCCTCTCTGGCAAACTCAACCAAAGAAGCAATGTAAGCTAGCTGATCATATTTCGTTGGAAGAAAGATGATTTTCAGATGACTTGGAACTTTTTTAAAACTTGAAATTGAGTAGGAAATCATCAAGACTGCGAAGGTTCCTCCGACAGTAATTGCCAAACTTGGGTAATTGATGAAATTCACAAAATTACTTAAGACAAATCCGGTTTCCTGATTAAAGGAAATCCCGAAGAACATTAAGAAGATGGCAAGAAATAAGCCAACGATTCCCAGAATGTCCATCACACTACCTCCTATCTATCCATCGAATTCGATTGGATGTATATCTTTCGTTTATATCCGACACATTCGGAAATCACTTCACTCATCGCTTCCTTGACAATGTAAATATTTCCATTGGTCAAGTAGATGGTGGTATCCGGATTTTCCTGAATCGTTTCAATTAAATCTTCATTCAAGGCAAACTTAATGCCATTGAGTTTGGTAAGTTGAATCATAAGTTATCCATTCTAGCGTTTCAGATTGACCAGTTCATTTAAGATCTCATCGGATACGGTGATAAGTCTTGAACTTGCCTGGAAACCACGCTGAGTAGTAATCATATCCGCAAACTCTCTAGATAAATCCACATTGGACATTTCCAGAGCACCTGCCTGCAATCCTCCCGAACCATTGAGTCCTGCCTGAGTGACTTTTGGCTGTCCTGAGTTAGCAGAAACGGAGAAGTAGGTATTTCCTTCCTGAGTCAATCCCTGAGGATTCTCGAAGGTTGCAAGGTCAATTCGACCAATGGCAATAAGCCCCAATTGTGGGTGAATACCTGAAATCATACCATCTGCCCCAATCCCAATATTGATTAAATCGGAGACCGATTGATTTCCACCAGCAGTTCCTCCAGTTAATGTGAAGGTTTTGGAACCAAATCCAAGGGATTTACTTGCGGTAGACGCGATAGCTCCATCACTTACGGCCAAATCTGTCGCAAAGAATGAATCATTGACAGCTACACCAAGTTCATTCCTTTTTTCTTCCAAAGCCGCAAACCCAGGGTGTTCAAGAATCATGTAATTCTCTTCGGTACCAAGTTTAATCTTTCCTTTAGCCAAAGCAGATGCAGGGATGGTCCCTTCATACACTTCGCCTTCAATGTCAATTGTGATTGTGAAGCTTTGAGGGACTGTGTCATTGTGTCTGACATTCATCGCAGCCTCACCCTGTCCTACAAACTGACTGGAAACACTGCTAAATCCAAAGCCCAACTGCGTCATATCTGGGTGGAGATTGACTTTCCCCAAAATTGGATCAAAGTTGGTATTGACCATATCTTTACCCGTGAGTGGCCAGTCAATGGTTGATCCACCAAGTAGCTCGATGGTAAACTCACCACCCGGATGGGCTTTGCCGCCATTTGCCTCGATAATCGCTGCATTTAGAATGGTATTTAACTGATTGAGATCATTAATTGTTTCATTTTCATTAAATAAGATTTGAATTCCATTGGAATTAATCTTTGCGACAGCTTTTTGACCCAGCGGTAAATCCTGGCTGCTTGCAAAATTAAAGGATACATTCCCATCTTTCGTGGAATTCGCCGCTTTGATGGAAAAGGCTTTGTTCGAAATATACTCTGTAATTGTGGATTGCATTGGAACGGAAGCAGGAATACTGAACTGAATCTTTTCACTGCTCGCACCTTTACCCAGAGGATCACCGGTGACACCAAGAACAAAGTTTCCATTTTGGTCCACAAGATTTCCAAGAGAATCGATTCGAACCATTCCGGCACGGGTATAGAAAATATTGCCATCCCCATCCTGTACCTGGAAGAATCCTTCTCCCGCAATAGCTAAGTCCATGCCATTGTCAGTCATTTGGAATCCAGAGCGGGTGTGTTGAACATCGATCGATGCAACACTGACACCATACCCAATCTGATTGGCATTACTTCCACCCTGATTCACGCTCGCGGCTGAAGCCGAACGAACGGTCTGATAGTATACTTCTGAAAACGTAGTACGGCTTGATTTAAAACCATAGGTATTCACATTCGCAATGTTATTACCGATAACATCCATTTTTGTCTGATGGGTTTTCATTCCAGAAACACCCGAATACATTGATCGTAACATTTAAATTTCCTCTTTCTTTTCGTGTATGCGCTTGTTTCCATCTGTCGGTCAGGAAACAATGTTCAGCCTCATTTAAATGTCCAGCTAAACGATGACGGCTCCATCGATTTGAGTAAATACAGCTTCTTTTAGCCCTTGATCACTGACTGTTGTAATGACTTTGTTATGTGGTACATTCACTACAAATGCAACCTGATCTACAAGAATCAATGTGTCAGTTAGGCCCTTTCGTTGGGCAAGGGTGACTCCATGATTCAATCGAGCAATCTGAGCTTCGGTTAAATTCACTTCTCTTTCAGCGACACGCTTCATCGCATGCTTGGAAAATTCAATCTGACTGTTTGCACGAATTTTTTGTGCCAAGACATCCGAGAAATCACTTTGACTACCTTGATCGCTCGTATGATTGACTGACTTATGGTGTACATCCGTTACCCGAGTCAGTGAACGAATCTTAATATCGTTCATAAAGTCGCTCATTTGGCTTCCTCCTCAGTCCTGACTGCTTTGACTTCCATAATCTGATTTAACGAAAACATGGCATCGTTGATAAAAACACCAAACTCGTTATCCACAAGACTGACCTTCGTGACAACTCCTGTGACGGTTTCCATCTGTCCACCGATGGACATTTTAGCCGCTGTGACTTCCTTACCAACCAGAGAGGTTGCATACGCTGTTTTGGAAAACTGAGTTAACTCCTGCATCGCCTGCATTGTGGAAAACTGCGCCAGCTGTGTAATGTACTGGGTGTCGTCGACAGGATTGTTAAAGTCCTGATTTTTAAGTTGCGCAATCATCAGTTGAAGAAAACTGTCAACCGACACTTCATTTTTGTTTTTGTTCTCAAACCACGCCTGATTCGAAACACTCTTTGCACCATTGACATTGTTAAAGCGATTGATATCCATTTATTTCATTCTCCTTTCTACACATACGTGTTCAACTTGTGTTCGCAACGTAGTTGCTCTCTAACATGGCTTCGTTCATCAGAAGCTTCTAAAAGAATCCTTCGATGATCCATCATGTTTCCTTTTGTGGATTGTCTCTTTGAATCCCTTTGAAATGACGAATGGTGCTGTGCATCATTGTCCATCATGACATCTACCATAATCTCATAATCCCGTAGATTCGCTTGAAGCGTTGGTAGGTTCTGCTGAAATAATTGGGCTGTCTCCTTGCTTTGAGTGAACAGTTGAATTTGATACTTGCCACTTTCCGCTACAAAGTTGACCACTAGTTCACCTATACCTTCCGGTTTCAGTTTGATGGTAAAGCTCTTTTGCTCCATGGACTGATTCAGCTGAAACTCTTCGACCATGGCTTTGACATCCAATACTGCAGGCTTTTGATCAACCAACATCATTGGTTTTACAGTGAACTCATGCATCACCTTTGCCTCAGCAGACTTAAGCATAACAGCTGTTTCTTCCTTTGGTAATGGATCGAATGGTGACTTCTGCACTGATCTCATCGCCTGATAGAACTTCGTTGCTTCGGATTCTTTCTCAACAATCTCAACATTACGTCCCATGACCGTCTCTTCCACAAGTTCAAACAACTTCTGTGATGACTTCATATCAGTACCTACAGTAACCTTCTCAACAGGAATATCATTGTTTTGCATTGAAGCCGACAGTGTGTTCTGAGCATTGACAGAACTCTGCATGTTTTCATCTTGAACCCAAGGTGACTTCATCCCATAAATAATGGTTGGCATCGGATGTGCCAATACAGTAACATCCTCAGTCATATCAATCATCGTCGAGTTTGGTGGTGGCAAAGCTTGCTGGAGCATGCCTAGCCATTGATCTGGTATGAACTCTTCTGTTTCATCCTGAGCTGGAGATTGAATCAAAGTCTCAGTAATCTCATCATTTCCCGCATGAGTCATCATATGGCCCAAAATACTCAACCAGGTCGTGTTCTCTTCCAAATTTGTAACACTCTGCGTAGACGATGACATCACAACGCTTTGGATTATCGGTTGTATTTCCATTTTTCTACCCTCCTTTCTGATTTAATTTATGTTAAATTGGTAATCCAATGAAACACCCTAACGAACATTCATGTTCATTAACCACTGACTTTCAATAGTTGCTTCTTCAAACTTTCGAACTTTATCTTCGTGTTCCAACTGTTTCTTTTCTTTCAGTTTGGTCAATCCACTAACTTCCTGTTTTTTCTGATTCCTTTTGACTAATGCCATATCCAGTTTCTGATGCAACTGTCGCAACTCATTAACCTTCTCTTTTCGTAAAAGTCTGATTGCCTGCTCACTTTGGGTGAACTGTTTGAGTTCAAATCCACTGATAGCACCCAACATCCGCTGATTTTTCTTGTTAGTTAGCTCCTGTAGGTGTTGATCTAAGGTTTTCAGTTGTTCTTCCTTAATCTCCACTTTTCGTCGAATCATCAGCCAATCTGCGTTTAATACTTCCAATTCTTTTTCACGAATATTCAAAACTTTTTCTAATGGAAACTGAAAGGCCTTCATCCTTTCACAATCCTTTCTATCATGGATACTGTGGTTGAATAATCCACATGTTCCTCTACGGCTTGAATGAGCAGTTTTGAAATCAGATCAGATTTTCGTAATGCCTCATCCAACCCAAGGTTACTTCCAGGTTTATATGCGCCAATGGATATCAGATCTTCATTTTCCTTTATTAATGCCATCCATTGTCGTATCTGTCCAACATATGTCTGATATGTTTTATCTGTAATGTCGTTCATCAATCTGGATAGGCTAGCCAAAACATCGATTGCAGGATAGTGATTTTTCATCGCAATCTGCCTACTTAGAATCATATGACCATCAAGAATACCTCGTACCGTATCGCTGATGGGTTCATTGGTATCGTCCCCCTCAACAAGCACGGTATATAATCCTGTGATGGAACCTTCTTTAAATCTACCTGCCCGCTCTAGAAGCTGAGGAAGTGCCGAGTAGATGGAGGGTGTATAACCACGGGCAATCGGAGCTTCACCGGCACTCAATCCGATGTCTCGTTGTGCCATGGCAAAGCGAGTCAAAGAATCCATCATTAGTAATACATCCTTACCTTGATCCTTGAAGTACTCTGCTATTGTCGTCGCGGTTAGTGCACATTTGCTTCGAAGCATAGCCGGCTGATCCGAAGTCGCCACAACAATTACCGAGCGTGCCAACCCTTGTAAACCTAAATCCTTTTGAATAAATTCATTCACTTCACGACCACGTTCACCGACCAAAGCGATGACATTGACATCAGACTGAACATTACGTGCAATCATCCCTAGCAATGTGGATTTACCGACACCACTTCCCGCAAAAATACCCATTCTCTGTCCTTTACCCACGGTCATCATGCCATCAATGGCTTTGACACCCAAGGATAGCACCTCTTCAATGCGAGGACGATCGAAAGGATTGTATCTACTTCCTTTGGTTGGATACTGACTTGTAGTTGCGATAGGACCTAAACCATCCAATGGATTGCCTAGCGGGTCTATAATTCGACCAATCATCTGATTACTGATTCCAATGGTTAGCGGTTGATTGGTATTGACCACGCGACTTCCATAACCGATGCCTTCCATATCCTGATAAGGTAGAAGAAAGACCTTACTTTCTTCTATCCCGATAACTTCAGCGAGAATCATGGCTGATTGATCTAGCGAATAAATCTCACATAGATCTCCTATACGGCTAATGGGACCCATGGATTCAATTTTCATTCCAACAATCTTTGTGATTTTCCCACAATAGAGACCAAATGACTCCTGTTGTAACTGACGATGATACTGCTCCATGGTTCCTCCTTTCCGAATCGATTTCAATCCTATCGATTTTTAAACCGTTTCTTCATTTCATTTAACTGTGTTGTGATTGATCCGTCATAATATCCCATCTTACCTTCAATCAATACGTGATCCAATGGGGCATCTTCACTCTTAATATCGATACCCATGGTTGAACACTGGGCTGAAATTGAGTCATAGAGTTGTTTTGCTTGTGAGGAAATCGTAACCGACACAAGTTCGAGTTTATGTTGTTTTTGAATCTCTTCCAAAATCATAGTCTTCAAACATGCCGGATCTTCCTCGATGTTTCTTTTAAGTATCGTGGAAGCAATGGCAATGGCCAGTTGAGCTGACTGGTTTTCCACAGTTTCAATCATGTGATTGATTTCCATTGTTTGGTTGTCTATCAGTTGAGTCCATTGACTGGACATATCATCAATCATGGTTGTTAAGTTTTCATTCATACTTATCCGGTGCTCATGCAGAGCCTGCTGATAAGCCGCTTCTTTGGCTTCTTCACGTTGTCTTTCAGCCTTCCTATGTGCATCTGCCACGATAATTTGCGCCTCTAAAGCAGCTTTCTGTATGATTTTCTCGGCTTCCTGTTTTGCTCGGTCGATAATCACCGAAGATTCCACTAGATCTTCTTTGACGCGTTCTTCACGCTGTTCCAATTCTTCGATTTGCACAAGTGGTGAAACGAAGGTCACATGTGAATTAATCTTACGATCCTGTTTGATCGACACAACATCCTGGAAAATGACATTTCCTGGTGGCTTATAAACTCTAGACAACGACATCGTCTTTCCCTCCCTTGGAAATGATTATGGTTCCTTCTTCTTCTAAACGACGAATCACAGCAACGATACGTTGTTGAGCCTTTTCTACATCACTCATGCGTAGATTCTTGAGATATTCCATATCTGAGCGGATGGTTTCTTGCATCCGGGTTGACATATTTCTGAAAATAACATCACTGACCTCACTATTTGCGACTTTAAGTGCCACCGCAAGATCTTTGGAATCAATTTCCCGAATGAACTGCTGAACAGCAACATCGTCCAGTATAACGATATCTTCAAATACAAACATTTGCTTACGAATCTCCTGAACCAGATCCGGATTTTTGTTTTTAAGCTCGTCAAACACATGTTTCTCCACATTCCGTTCAACACGGTTCATGATGTCGGCTACGAAATTGATACCGCCGATTTCCTGAGAATCCACGCTAATCATCGTTGATAGTTTACTTTCCAACGTCTTTTCCAGCACTTTTAGATATTCCGGATGAGGACGATCAAGTTGAGCAATCCGTTCAATGACTTCCGTGCGTTTTTCCTTAGATAATTCAGATAAAATGAGGGAAGACTGATTCGCTGCCGTATAGGATAATACCACCGCAATTGTCTGTGGATGCTCATTTTGTAAAATAGTAAGCAGGTTCTTATAGTCCACATTTCTTAAAAAGTCAAAAATCTTTACACGTAAGGAACGACTGACACGGTCCAGATAGGAAGATGCTAATTGGGGTCCAAAGGCTCGTTCCAGAATTTCTTTTGCCTGAAGAATACCACCTTCAGTGATAACTTTTTGGGTAACACACATACCATAAAAATCCTGTAGAACATCTTGCATCTCTTTGGAATCCACTCTTCGCAGTTTGGAGATTTCCAGGGAAAGGCGTTCAACCTCACTCTCGGATAAATGCTTAAAGACCTTCGCTGCACGCTCGGGTCCAAGGGATATAAGTAGTGCAGAAGCCTTCTGCGTTGCGGATAGTTTCGCCATACTCATCTTATTCATCCTCCTTTAACATCTCTTTGATAAGATTCGCTGCAATTTCCGGATGATCTTTGGTAAATTGCTGAATGTTATCGAGGGTTGCTTTTAAGGGGTCCACTTCAATGGGTTGAGTTACAACTGAAGTCGGATTATTTTTCAATGGTTCAAATGCATCATCAATCTCCTTGTTTTTCTTGCGACGCTTTTTCAAAACAATGACTATAATTATAACCACAAGGAGTAGCAGAAGAACTCCTGCTCCTGCATAGATATAAAGCATGTAATCCATAATGTTAAATCCTGGTATAGGTGGCGGTGTAACCGTTTGATTGGCACCAATGCTAAAAACCACAACATCCTCCTGGTCAATATTCACTGCACGTGAAATCGTTCTTACCCAGTTTTCGATTGTTGCGTCCTCTAAATCATATTGGTTGATCACGACTGAAACTGAAGCCGATGTTAACTCAGCACTGTTTTTTTCAATCTGACGTTTGATATAACTCACAAGATATTCGGCTGTATAACTTTTTTCAATCACACCGTCGACTTCATCCCCATCTTGATAAATGGGAATGTCTGTATTGCTATCTTCTCCTGCGCCAGGTGTTGTCGTATTTCCGTTACGTGCATACCATTCTTCCAACTTCTCAATGACGCCTTTGCCATCTTCATTGGGAATATATTGCAGCTCCTCACTTAACATCTTGTCATAATCAATCATCACACTGGCACTGACTCGAACATTATGCAACCCATAAGGCATCGATAGTAAATTCAATATCTTTTCTTCAATCTTTCGTTCAACTTCACGTTCAAACTCAATTTGAAGAAAGTTTTTATCCAGGTTGCTTCCGGCCACTTCGGCAGAAAGTTCGGCACCCGTTGCTGAGTTGACCACCACAACCTTTGATGATTCCATGCGTGGTACAGCTGAAGCTACCAGATTTTTAATCCCAAGTACCTGAGTTGCATCAAGTGCTCTTCCGGCATTCAGCTCCAACATGACTGAGGCGCTCCCTTGAGCTTTGGCTGTTTGCCATACATAGGTGGAGTCATCCGGAATGTTTAAAGTAACAATCGCTCGACGAACTCCGTCAATCTGACGTAACGTTTCTTCCAGACGACTTTGCAAATCAATGATCAGATATTGTTTTTTCTCAAGTTCAGTTGTCATAAAACCCGAATTGGAGGTAAACACATTGTAGCTAAGCGCTGTTTTCGGATAGCCCATTGAACTTAATTGAAGCTTAAGCTGATTTACCTGTGTGGATGGTACTTGGATGGTACCATCGGCAGCAAACCGAACTTCCTGATTCATGTCATAGAGAACAGCTAAAATATCATTTTGCTCCTGTATGGACAGACCCTGATAAAGGATCGTGTACTTTCGTTCGTTGTTAAATCGCAAAAGCAGTGGTGCGCCCACCGATAACAAAAGCACCCCTACAACGATGGTTATAATCAGGGTTTTGGTCTTCTTTGTCTGATTCATCCAATACTCTTTTGCCAAAAGTATGGTCTTTTTGATTTGCATATCCATGCTATCCCTCAATTCTTCGCTTGTTCATTACATCTGCATACGCATAATTTCATTGTATGCATTGACTGCTTTACTCGTTACCTGAACCGTCAGTTCGAGGGCGAGTGTCGCTTTCTCTGTTTGCAACATAATTGAATGAATATCATCGACTTGTCCCATAGCCAATTGCTCAGCACCTTGTTGGGCTACTTCTTGAAGTTGTTGGACGTTGGACATCGCACTTTTAAATATGGATGCGAAGTCCGTCGAAGGTTGATACTCAATCTGTGACTTCTTATCAATTCCCTGTTGAATCAATGACTCCATAGGAATAATTGGTTTAATAAACATAACTTACCTCCTACTTTCCGATTTCCATAGCCCTCATAGCCATGGACTTTACGACGTTCAGTGCGGTAAGGTTAGCTTCATATGCACGTGAGGCTGCCATTAGATCAATCTGTTCTTCCGTTCGATTCACATTTGGCATCATGACATACCCATCCTCATTGGCATCAGGATGTGTTGGGTCATACACAGGAATCAACGGACTTTCACTTGTTATCACCTTATCGACAATCACTCCGCCTAGATTTTTTGATTTGTTACTTTTTAGGTTTGAGCTGAGTACATTCTCAAATGATAGCGGTTGTTCTTTGAGGACAGCTAACTGACGTACATACGATCCTCCGGACTCCGTACGTGTCGTCGAAATATTGGCCAGATTTTGGGTGATGATATCTACCCGCTGGCGATGCGTGGTTAACGCAGATCCCACAATATTTAGTGAGGATAAAAATGACATAGTATTACCTCCTACTTCCCAGTGTTATTAATCACATATCTCATCTGGTTTAAAGTTTTTGAGACATGTTGGCTTAGGTATGAGTAATGAGCATAGGTCTCCCAAAGGGCGAGCTGCTCTTTTTCCAAATCCACGTTATTCCCATCAACTCTTGCGGATGTGGTTGTATCCTGATCAATTCTAATTTGAACAGCTGAAGAAGTTGCTTTACCTTCCTTGTTCTTTTCATTTAGAACATGCTGAAAACTAACTTTACTGGCTTTAAAGTTAGGAGTGTCGATATTCGCAATATTATTTGAAACTACTTTTTGCTTGACCCATAAGGCGTCCAGACTTGCCTGCATGGTTTTGAAATGCTTGTCGTTAAGTATCATATGTTTTCCCCTATATCCAAAACTAAAGTTTTGTGAACTTACTCTTTCATATAACATATGTTATCTATAAAAATGGGTACGAAAAAAAGAACAATTGTCGGTAACTGGCTGCCATGTTTCAGGCCCTATAGCTTTGCGTCAAATCCTTGCGGGTTTTTTGCTTTATCCCATTGTCCTTTGTGTTTTCACACTCAAACGTTGATATCATAACATAAATTCATTGGTATGCAAACAGTTTCTTGCAACTTTGTCATGTTAACTTGTCATTTTTTTGTCAACTTTGTCATTTTGTTGAGTCTTTGCTTGTAAAAGCGTAAAACTCCACAAATTAATAAAACGAAAAAGTAGGCATTTCTGCCTACTCCAATTCATCTGTTCTTGTTGCAGTTTTACGTTCGATGTCTGCCATCACTTCATCATAGTGATGAATCTTAAATTCCAGACGATCTAGTGTTTTTTGCATATCATTCATTCTTTGTAGTAAAATATTCCGCTGGTCTTCAAGTATCTGCTTTCTTTGTTGCATCGTATGTTCTCCCTGATTAAACAAAGACACATACTCTTTGAGAAACTCGATACTTAATCCAGCTGTTCGCATACATTTGATAAACTCAACTCGGCGCAAATCATGATCCCCATAAATTCGGATTCCATTTTCATTTCTTGGTACCGGATCCATCAATCCAATTTTCTCATAGTATCTTAGCGTATCTGCCGTAAGATCAAACTGTCCACTTACTTCTTTAATGGTCATAACGTAACCTCCTTAAATGATAATTAACACTGCACTTGCAATCATGATTCCAATAATGATGGCCAATGAATTGACTAATGCTGGAACAGCAGATTCATCCCCATATTGACGGCTAAATACAAGTGCTGAGCTTGGAATCGATGATGCCAGACAGAGCATGGCAATTTTCTTGGCTAACAGTGGCATTGGCATGACATAG
>WPCK01033374.1_pt1 | contig 23157 bp, 24 predicted proteins | sample 5399851 | NCBI WGS metagenome assembly WPCK01 (sample SAMN12869471, study PRJNA574797) | sludge metagenome | isolation source: wastewater treatment of pH11 | place: China:Beijing | collected 2019-05-20 | reverse complement strand
ACGGCCGAACGCGCACAGGAGCGCTACGCCAAGGCGAAGGGAAACTGCGGCGCCAAGACGAAGCTTGACGAAACGATGCGTCGGACGATCATCAGGAAGCTGCGGGCGACCTGGTCCCCTGAACAGATCGTGGGGCGGCTCTTCGACGGAAGGATCGCCTTCTCGACCATCTATCGCTGGATCTACTCGGGGCTGATCGACGTGCCGACGACCGCGCTCCGCCAGAAAGGCAAGCGCCGGAAACCGGTGGAGACACGCGGGAGGTTCAACGTCGGGCTGTCCATCTCGAAACGGCCTTCGGAGGTCAGGGGGCGCCAAACGTTCGGGCACTGGGAGCTCGACACCGTCGTCTCCGGACGAGGGAAGTCGAAGGCCTGCGTCGCGACGTTCGTCGAGCGCAAGAGCCGGTTCTACCTCGCCCTGCCGATCGCGGACCGTAGCGCGGCCTCGATGGAGGGGGCGATCCACACGGTCCACGCCGCCTTCCCGGAGGGCACGTTCAGGACGGCGACGACGGACCGGGGCAAGGAGTTCAGCTGCCACGAGAACGCCAACGGCCTCCTGCGCGAGTTCTTCCCGAAAGGATCGGACTTCGCGACGGTCGGCCAAGGAGAGATCGCGGACGCGCTCGCCAAGATTAACGGGCGGCCGAGGAAATGTCTCGGCTGGAAGACCGCACACGAGGCCTTCGCGGAGGAAGTGTTGCGCTTAATTTGACAAACCGTCCTACTATTAGTCTGTCACTTTCGCGAAGGCGAGCGTCGCGTTATGGCCCCCGAAGCCAAGTGAGTTGCTCAGTGCATACTGGATATCAAGTTCCCGGTTTCCTTCTCGAACGTAGTCGAGGTCACAATCCGCCGCTGGTGACGCACAGTGGATCGTCGGATGGATCTTCCCTTCATGAATCGAAAGCGCCGTGATGACGGCCTCGACGCCGCCTGCCGCGCCGAGCAGATGTCCGATCATCGATTTTGACGAGTTGACGGCGAGTTTGCCGGCATGTTCCCCGAACACGTTCCGAATCGCTTTCGTCTCGAGCATGTCATTGAGCGGTGTGCTCGTCCCGTGGGCGTTGATGTATTGGACGTCCTCCGGGCGAATCCCTGCGTCCCGTAACGCCTCGCTCATCGCTTTCGAGCCACCTTCCGCTTCTGGTGATGGTGCCGTGATATGGTACGCGTCCGAGCTCATCCCGTAGCCGACGACTTCAGCATAAATCTTCGCACCACGCGCTTTCGCATGCTCGTATTCCTCGAGAACGAGCACACCCGCGCCTTCTCCCATAATGAAGCCGTCACGGTTCTCATCGAACGGGCGGCACGCCGTCTCCGGGTCTGGATTCGTCGATAACGCTTTGTTCGCACAGAATCCCGCGAACGAGAGTGGCGTGATCGGTGCTTCGGCACCGCCTGCGAACATGGCGAGCGCGTCACCACGTTGAATGACGCGGAACGCTTCCCCGATCGAGTTCGTCCCGGAAGCACAAGCCGTCACCGAGCAGTTGCTCGGTCCTTTCGCCCCGAGATAGATCGATACTTGACCGCTCGCCATGTTCGGAATCATCATCGGGATGAAGAACGGGCTGATGCGGCGCGGTCCGCGCTCGTGAAGGACGGTCGACTGTTTGTCGATCGTCTCGACACCGCCGATGCCGCTCCCGATCCACGTCCCGACTTGATTCGGGATGGCCAATACGTCGAGGCCGCTATCTTTATGGGCAGCGTCCGCTGCTAAAATCGAATATTGGATGAACGAGTCCATCTTGCGGATTTCTTTCGGCTCTACCAAATGGCTGATATCCCACGATTTGACTTCAGCCCCGACTTTGGCCGGATACTGGTCGATATCGATCTTTGTCAACGTGTCGACGGCGTTTTCCCCGTTCAATAACCGTGCCCACATTTCCGTGACATCATTGCTTAGCGGTGATACGACACCTAACCCTGTGATTACTACTCGTTTCATGAACTAATCTCCTCCGTGATGTTAGCGTTATTCCATGTGATACAGCTCGCTCCCCAAGTGAGCCCGGCTCCGAAGCCGGCGATGACGACCGTCTGTCCGGCCGCGATTTTCCCGCTCTCCACCGCTGAGGCGAGCGCGAGAGGAATCGAAGCGGCCGACGTGTTCGCATGGTCTTGAATCGTGACGACGACTTTTTCTTCAGCTAGTCCTAACCGTTCGATCGCCGCGTCGATAATGCGTCGGTTCGCCTGGTGCGGCACGAGCACATCCATGTCGGCAATCGTCTTCCCCGCCTGCTCGAGTGCTTCGACGACGATGTCCGGCATTTTCCGGACGGCGAACTTGAACACTTCACGTCCGTTCATGACGATTTTACCTTCGTCGTTCTCGTATAAATGCTTGCCGCCCATACCGTCACTGCCGAGTACGATCGAGTCGATTGAAGCGACGTCGTCTTCCCCTAACACGACGGCCCCGGCCCCGTCCCCGAACAAGACGGCGGTCGAGCGGTCGTCCCAATCAATCAAGTTGCCCATCTTCTCCGCCCCGATGACGAGTGTGCGTTTGAAGCCTTTTGATGCCATTAAGCTCTTCGCCGTGTCCATCGCGAAGATGAAGCCGCTACATGCCGCACTGACGTCGAAAGCGACGGCGCGCTTGGCACCAAGGTTCGCTTGGACGAGACAGGCGGTCGCCGGGAATGACGGTGCCGTCGCGGTCGCACAGACGATGGCGTCGATGGCGTCAATCGACACGCCCGCACTCTTGAGCGCGCGTTCGGCGGCTCGTGTCGCCATATCGGCGACGGTCACGTCCGCATCGGCTAAATGTCTCGCTTCAATCCCCGTCCGGGTCCGAATCCATTCGTCGCTCGTATCCATTCGTTGTTCCAAATCGATGTTCGTGACCCGGTTAGCCGGAAGGAACGAACCGATGCCAATGATTCCAATGTTCATATTAATGACCCCTATTCTTAGTATCTGGTACTAATATAAGACAATGAAAAAGGGATGTCAACGCATCCCTCTCATTTATTCACCTTGACCGAGCCGTTTCGTGACCGCCATGACCATTTTCGCCGAGTTGATGGACGCCGTCTCTAAAAACTCGTCAAATGATAAGTTCGCCTCTTCATCGGCACTATCAGAGATTGAACGCGTCACGACGAACGGGACGCCGAACTGATAGCACGTCTGGGCGATCGGCGCCGCCTCCATCTCGACGGCGGCGACGCCTTCGAAATGACCGAGGATGTCCGCGACACGTTTTGAGTCATTGATGAACGAGTCGCCGGTCACGATCAGTCCCGTGTGGACGTTCACATCAGGCAAGTTCTCGATCACTTCTTTACAGACGTCCATGAGACGTCCGTCTGCCGGATAAGCGGCCGGCATGCCCGGAACTTGTCCGTACTCATAGCCGAATGCCGTCACATCGACATCGTGATGACGAACTTCCGTCGAGACGACGACGTCGCCGACTTTCATCCCTTTTTTGAAGCCGCCGGCCGAACCAGTGTTGATGACGGCGTCAGGCTTGAACTTATCGATCAAGAGCGTCGTCCCGATCGCCGCATTCACTTTGCCGATGCCCGACTTCAAGATGACGACCTCGACGTTCCCGAGGTACCCTTCATAAAAGTGGTAGTTCGCAATCTCCGTGTCGGTCCGTTCTGTCAATTCATTGCGAAGCAAGTTCACTTCTTCTTCCATCGCCCCGATAATTCCGATTTTCATCCTGTTACCTCCTCAGAAAGCGAGCGACCTCCAAATGGATGTCGCTCGCTTGTCCTTACTTGATTTCTTTAATTTCGACGACCATGTCGCCGCCTGGTGTTTGCACGTTCACGACGTCTCCGACCGTACGGCCAAGTAGCGCTTTCGCGATTGGTGACTCGTTCGAGATTTTCCCTGTGAACGGGTCAGCCTCGGCGCCACCGACGATCGTGTACGTCTCATTTTCGTTATCTGCTTGGATGAAGAACGTCACGGTCTTCCCGATTGCGACCATCGAGTTGTCCGCCACGTCATCTTGGATGATGACGGCGTTACGGAGCATCTCTTCTAGTTGGGCGATGCGGCCTTCGACCATTGCTTGTTCTTCTTTTGCTGCGTCGTACTCAGCGTTCTCCGACAAATCGCCGAAGTCACGAGCGATTTTAATATTTTCAACGACTTCTTTACGGCGCACCGTCTTCAGTTCGTTCAATTCATTTTCGATCTTCGCTTTTCCGTCTAACGTCATGTAGTGTTGTTTTTCAGCCATTTCTGTCACTCCTTCATTGTCTCCTAGTATATTACAGCTAGGGATAAATTGAAAACGATTTATTTAGTAAGTGCGGTTACGTTCCGTGAGCACCCAACGGATTTTCGTCACGAGCAGGTCAATGGCGACAAAGTTCTCGCCGCCTTCTGGGACGATGATGTCGGCGTAACGCTTCGTCGGCTCACAAAATTGTAGATGCATCGGTCGGACGACGTTCGTATACTGCGCGACGACCGAATCGATCGAGCGACCGCGTTCATTTAAGTCACGCTGCATCCGACGTAAGATCCGGACATCCGCATCCGTGTCGACGAACACTTTAATATCCATCAAATCACGAAGACGATCGTCCTCGAGCGCTAAAATTCCTTCGACGATGACGACGTCGACCGGCTCGATCAAAATCGTTTGATCCGAGCGTGTATGGGCCGCGTAATCATAGACCGGTTTTTCAATCGCTTGATGTGCCTGCAACTGCTTGATATGTTCGATCAACAAGTCGTTGTCGAAGGCGAACGGGTGGTCATAGTTCGTCTTATACCGTTCCTCCATCGTCATCTCCGATTGATCTTTATAATACGCGTCTTGCTCGATCATGACGACCGATTGTCCTTTGAACGCATCCACGAGCGCGCGGGCCACGGTCGTCTTACCTGATCCGGTCCCTCCGGCCACGCCGATAATGACGGGTTTATGTTGCATCAAAGTTGAATCCTCCTCATCGTAATTTACGACTGATTGCTAGGCCATCACCAAGGGGCAAAATTGCAGTATGATAATCGGTCCGTGCCATCAATTGCTCTGTGAATTCTTTTACGAGACGGACGAGCCGACGACGGCGGCGGTCAAGTACTGACACGTCTTCGAGCAGCACGTCTCCTCGTAAAAATAAATTATCGCTGTAAATCGTACCACCAATTGGTACTAAAGCGCCATACCCATCAAAAAATTTTTGATACTGACCTTTCGCCGCATCGATGAACACCGCATCAAACGGTCCTTCAATCGATCCGATCAATTCGACCGCATCTCCGTGGATGACGGTAATTCGATCTTTCACGTCGGAACGACCGATGAACGACAGCGCCTCTTCGTGACGGCGCACGTTCCGTTCGATCGTGACGATTTCCGCCTCTGGCAACAGTTCCGCCATCCGAATCGCTGAATAGCCGATTGCCGTTCCGACTTCAAGGATCCGGGCCGGACGTTGCATCGCGAGGAGCGACAACAACACTTCCGACCCGGTCAAGTCCATGATCGGCACGTGATGAACGCGGGCGAACTCCTCCATCTCCGCTAAGAGCGGTGAGCGAGGGGTGACCAAATTCTCCACATAACCTTCATAGGATGAATGTTCCACTTGTTGACACCTCTTACTCTCTATTCATTCAAACGACCGGAAGCGAGAGCTTCCGGTCGATTCCGTCAATTGTTGTTGGCCGCTTCGAACGCTTCCCATTCCGGTCGGTACTGGTTGACGTTTTGTTGATGCGCCTCATACGTCACTTCAAACAACACTTCTCCGTTCGGGAACCCTTCACGTGGAGGACGCGCGTAGAAATAAACGTTCTCCGTGTCGTTCGGGTTGAGCGTCGCGGTGAACGCATCTCGGCTGACCGATGCGATCGGGCCGATCGGAATGCCCGCATACTTGTACGTGTTGTAGAGCGAGTCGTTCTGTAAGTCATTGAACGATGTGAAAATCGACGTCTCCCCCGTTCCGTACCAGACGGTCGGGTCAGACTGTAGCCTCATACCGTCAGCGAGACGGTTTTCGAAGACACCGGCGATCTCTTGACGGTCCTCCGTCGAGACCGCTTCTTTCTCGACGACCGAGGCGAGGGCGAGCGTCTCATGGAACGTGCGTCCCGCCGCTTCGAGTGTCGCCTTATTTTCAAAGTAAAGTTGCTCTGTCGGCTTGAGCATCTCGTCGATGATTTGTGTGAGTGTGACGCCTTTGTCAAACTCATACGTCGCCGGGAACAAATACCCTTCGAGCGGATGGTAAATCCCTTCCGCTAGCACTTCGTCGGTCAACATCTCATGTTTAGCCACGAGCGAACGGATATACTCCTCATCGCTCAGCTGAGCTGAAATCTCTTCCTCTGGGAGCTCTGCGACATTCGCAAGCCGTTTGATGACTTGGTCAATCGTGAACCCTTCAGGAATGACGAGCTTGATGTCCGGTACGACGATCACTTTACCCGTTTTCAGTGTGGCAATCAACTCGTCAAGTGACTGTGACGGAGACAACGTATACGTCCCCGCTTGGAACGATGATTCATTTTTAAACCGTGTATAAAGACGGAAAATCGCGCTATTCCTCACGAGCCCATTCTCTTCGAGTAGGTCGCCAATGTAACCTGAGCCGGCACCAAGCGGCACCTCGACTTCGACCGTTTCGGTCGAAGCCGGGTCCACTGGCTCAAGTGACCGCTTCACGAAAGCGTACGATACGGCGGCACCGGTGGCGATGACAAGAAGAAAGACAGCAAGGATGATGACCGTGATTCGACGAACGATCCGGCTTCGTGCACGCTTCTCATCTGGCATCGATGGATAGTTCATGCATGTGTCTCCCCTGTTCTTCTTTTATGAAGATGGGCGACGAGGGTTTCCCCTAGTCGCCCCTCCACGTATTAGTCTAAACCGACTTCGTCGTTGACGATGTCGAACGCTTCCATGACTTCCTCGAAGTCGTCATCGTCTTCGACGAGCTTCAAGATGAATTCGCCATCTTCAAGTTCTTCGATTTCGAATGCGTATACTTCGATTGTGTCTTCATCTTCTGTTTCCGGGTTACCGACCGGCTCGAGGACGACGAACGTCTTTTTCGAGCGGTCGCTCGTCATACGGAAAATTTCTGCAAATAAATGCTCGTCTCCATTTTCATCTGGAATACGGTACATTTCTTCTTCACGACGGATTTCTGCCATGAGTAATTCCTCCTTATTTCCCGGAACGATCCAGGTAGTTTTGTAAAATCATGACGGCTGCCATCTTATCGATGACGGCCTTTCTCTTTTTACGGCTGACGTCTGCTGAGATGAGCATCCGTTCCGCTTGCATCGTCGTCAGGCGCTCATCGACGAGAATCGTCGGTAAGCCCGTCGCCTCGGTGAGCGCGGCTGCGAACGCCTCTGACGCCTCACCGCGTGGCCCGATCGTCCCGTTCATGTTCTTCGGGAGACCGACGACGACTTCTTTCACTTCGTACTGCTCGATAATCGGACGGAGCAGACGGACGGCTTCGTCAAAGTCCGGTTCGGTCCAGTAGACCGTCTCCACCCCTTGCGCCGTCCATCCCATGAGGTCGCTCACGGCGACCCCAATCGTCTTCGACCCGACATCGAGCCCCATGACTCGCTTCATATTAGTCCTCTCTACGATCGTTCAAATACGATTTGACCAACTCTTCGAGCAGTTCATCTCGTTCGATTTTGCGAATCAAGTTTCGCGCATCGTTATGACGCGGGATATAGGCAGGGTCACCTGACAACAAATATCCGACGATTTGATTGATCGGTTGGTAGCCTTTCTCCTCGAGTGCTTTGTACACCGTGATCAGTGTCTCTCGAGTGTTGGCGCGATTATCATCTTCTGGAAAATTGAATTGCATCGTGCGATCCATTTGGCTCACAAGAATCCACCTCTTTCCGTTTGCACTTCACATTCTATTATGCCAGTGATTCGACGTAATGTGAAGCAAACTTCAATGCTTCGTCCAGTTTTGTAGCATCACGGCCCCCGGCTTGCGCCATGTCTGGACGGCCGCCACCGCCTCCGCCGCAACGAGTCGCGACTTCTTTGATGAGTTTTCCGGCGTGGAAGCCACGGTCGTTCAAGTCTTTCGTCACACCGGCGACGAGGTTGACTTTGTCACCGTTCGCCGAACCGAGGATAATGACCGCTGAGCCAAGTTTTCCTTTCAGTTCATCGACCATGCCGCGAAGCGCGTCCATATCTTGGCCGTCGACACGTTTAGCGATCAATGGGACGCCTTGAATCATCTCGATCGCATCCGTGAGGGACGCCGCTTCGATGTTGGCGAGTTTCGCTTTGAGCGATTCGCTCGCACGCTCGAGTTCTTTCATTTCAGCTTGAAGCGCTTGGACACGAGTCGGCACTTCGAGCGGTTTTGTCTTGAGCAGTTTCGCTGCTGACTCAAGCGTCTCGATATGCTGGTTCATCACTTCGTAAGCCCCAGCTCCCGTGACCGCCTCGATCCGACGTGTGCCGGCTCCGATACCTGACTCCGACAAGATTTTGAAGAGACCGATTTCGGCCGTGTTACCGACGTGGCAACCACCGCAAAGCTCGACCGAGTCACCGGCCGCGACGACGCGGACGACATCCCCGTACTTCTCACCGAAGAGCGCCATCGCACCTTTCGCTTTCGCGTCGGCGATGTTCATCTCTTCGATGTCGACGCCGATCGACGCCCAGATGCGTTCGTTCACTTGGCGCTCGATTGACTGGAGCTCTTCTGCCGTCACTTGACCGAAATGCGAGAAGTCGAAACGAAGACGGTCTGGCGTGACGAGTGAACCGGCCTGGTTGACGTGCTCACCGAGCGTGTCTTTCAAGGCACGATGCAACAAGTGCGTCGCCGTGTGGTTTTTAATGATCGCTTGACGCGCATCGAAGTCGACCGTTGCCGTCACGGCAACTTCCGCCTTGGCAACACCTGACGTGACCGTGACCGTGTGCAAGTTCTGCCCGTTCGGTGCTTTTGACACGTCTTTGACATGAAGGACGAAGTCCGACCCGACGATTTGTCCTTTATCGCCGATCTGACCGCCGCTCTCCGCGTAGAATGGCGTTTGGTCAAGGATGACTTGCGCTTCTTCTCCGGCTCCGACGACGTCGACGAGCTCGCCGTCGTGAATCAAACTGATGATTTTCGCATCCGTCTCAAGGTTCGTGTATCCCGTGAACGTCGACGGAAGCGTGATGTCCGCAAGGACGCCCGACTGGATTTGCATCGATTCGACGTCGGCACGCGCCGTGCGGGCACGTTCACGCTGCGCGTTCATCGCTTGTTTGAACCCGTCCTCGTCGACCGAAAGTTTGTGGTCTTCGGCGTATTCAATCGTCAATTCGAGCGGGAACCCGTACGTATCGTAGAGACGGAACGCGTCTTCCCCGCTGATGACGTTCGACCCGGCCGCTTTTTGCGCTTTCGCAACTTCGTTCAAGATGGCAAGACCGTCATGAAGCGTCTCGTGGAAACGCTCTTCTTCGTTCTTGACGACTTTCTTGATGAAGTCTTTCTTCTCGCGCACTTCCGGGTAGAAGTCGACCATAATATCGCCGACGACGTCGACGAGCTCGTACATGAACGGACGCTCGATCCCAAGCATCTTCGCGTAACGAACGGCACGTCGAAGGAGACGACGGAGGACGTAGCCACGGCCTTCGTTCGATGGGAGCGCCCCATCACCGATTGCGAACGATACGGTCCGGATATGGTCGGCGATGACTTTGAACGCCACGTCTTTACTGTTGTCAGCGCGATACGTCTCGCCGCTGATTTTTTCCGTCTCACGGATGATTGGCATGAATAGGTCCGTGTCGAAGTTCGTCGGCACGTCTTGCATGACGCTCGCCATCCGCTCGAGACCCATCCCTGTATCAATGTTTTTCCGCGGGAGCTCGGTATAGTTGCCGTGCCCGTCATGGTTGAATTGGCTGAAGACGATGTTCCAAATCTCGAGGTAACGTTCGTTCTCACCACCTGGATAAAGTTCCGGGTCGGTCGGGTCGTCCCCAAACGACGGGCCACGGTCGAAGAAGATCTCCGTGTTCGGGCCAGACGGGCCTTCCCCGATTTCCCAGAAGTTTTCCTCAAGCGGGATGATGCGGTCAGCCGGTACACCGAGCTCGAGCCAAATTTGCTTCGCTTCTTCGTCTTCCGGGTGGATCGTCACGGACAAGCGGTCCGGGTCGAGTCCGTACCACTCGTCGCTCGTGAGGAGTTCCCAGCCCCATTTGATCGCGTCTTCACGGAAGTATTCTCCGACCGAGAAGTTCCCGAGCATCTCGAAGAACGTATGGTGACGCGCCGTCTTCCCGACGTTCTCGATGTCGTTCGTCCGAATCGATTTTTGCGCGTTGACGATGCGCGGGTTCGCCGGAATGACGCGACCATCGAAGTATTTTTTAAGTGTCGCGACACCTGAGTTGATCCAAAGAAGCGTCGGGTCCTCGACCGGGACGAGTGAGGCACTCGGTTCGACGCTATGTCCTTTTGATTTGAAGAAATCTAAATACATTTGGCGAATCTGTGCGCCAGTTAATGGTTTGAGCGGTTTCATCAACAATTCCTCCTTCAGTTTAAACGAAACGAAAAAAAGCGATGTCCATCCCTATGGAAAGGGACGAAAGCATCGCTTCGTGGTACCACCCTCGTTCGCACGGCAAAGCCGTGCCTCGAACATCCGATAACGCGGATGAGGCGCCCAGGGTGAGTGGGGACTCCAGACTAGCTTCGGTCGGCCAACCCCCATCTTCTCGCAGCCTAGGAAGATGTCTCTGATGAGGCGGTGACGACGTACTCGGTTCTTTCATCGTCTTTAATCGTTTCAGTTTTCTATTCGTCATTATCACACGTGTTCATACGTTCGTCAAGACTTGCCGCCGAGCCGTTCAACGAGTTTCGTCCGGCGTACCGGTTCTTCCTCACGCGTCGCCGCCTCGAGCGCCCGGACGTCACCGAACAAGAGCAAACTCTTCTTCGCACGCGTGACGGCCGTGTAAATCAAGTTGCGGGACGAACGGAACCCGCCGTTGAAGAAGACGGGCATGAGCACGATCGGGAACTCGGACCCTTGCGACTTATGGATCGTGATCGCATAGGCGTGTGTGAACTGGTCCCATTCGCTCCGGTTGTACTCGACCTCGATTTGGTCGAAACGGATGTAAATCTTGTCGACTTTGTCGACGTTCTCTTTCGCATAGAAGATGTTCGTGATCTCCCCGATATCCCCGTTATAGACGTTCTCCTCGGCGTTGTTGACGAGTTGGAGCACTTTGTCCCCGTTCCGGTACGTCCGGTTGCCGTGCTTCACTTCACGGGCGGCCGACTTTGGATTGAACACGTTTTGAAGCGCCTCGTTCAATCCGTCGATGCCGCAGACACCGCGGTACGTCGGTGCGAGAATCTGGATGTCAAACGGCGAATACCCTTTTCGGAGTGCGGCCCCGGCCATCTGACAAATGGCTTGGAGCGCCGTCTCTTGGTTCGCCGTATAGAAGCGTCGATCCGGTAGCGCCGCGAGCAAATCCTCCGGCATTTGTTTTGCGTTCAGCGAGTGTGCGAGACGCAAGATGCTCGACTCGGACGCCTGCCGATGGACGACGTCGAGACGGACGACCGGAATCCCATCGGTCGCCATCAAGTCGGCGAGCACTTGGCCAGGGCCGACCGAAGGCAATTGGTCCCGGTCCCCGACGAAGAGAATTTTCATCCCGTTCGGAACGGCGCGGAGCAGGCTGCGGAACAAGAAGATGTCGATCATCGACGCCTCGTCGACGATGAGCACTTTCCCGACGAGCGGGTTCGTGTCGTCGACTTGGAACGAACTACCATCAAATTTGAGCAATCGGTGAATCGTCGACGCCGGAAGCCCGGTCGAATCACTCAACCGTTTCGCGGCCCGCCCGGTCGGTGCGGCGAGGACGAACGGGAACGGCTGGTTCGGCACCGGTTCAAGTTTCCAATCGAAGACGTCACTGAGCGCATGGATGATCCCTCGGACGACAGTCGTCTTACCCGTACCTGGTCCGCCGGTGAGCACCATGAGCGGTGACTTCAATGCGAGCTCGATCGCCTCGCGTTGCTGAGTCGCATACTCGATCGAGAACATCTCCTCGACGCGGCCGACGGCGTCAAAGATCGTCGCCATGTCGACGTCTTCTGTCGTCGACGTCGACATGATGCGGGCGAGTTCTTCCGCCGCCTTTCGTTCGGCCCGATAAACGCGCGGATGATAGACGACGCCGTCCTCGATGATGATCCGTTCGTCTTGCGCGAGCGTCTCGAGCGCGGACACGAGCGCATCGCCCGGGTCACCGCCGATGATACGCGGCATCTCGCGATGAAGTTGCTCCGACGTGACGAACAAGTGACCGTTCCCTTGCTCGAGCTCGAGCACGTACAAGACGGCGGCGGCGATCCGCTCCGGGTGGATGCCTTGAATACCGAAATGCGCCGCGATAGCGTCGGCCGTCTTGAAGCCGATCCCTTGCACATCGTACATGAGCGCATAAGGGTTCTTCTCGATCGTCTCCATCGCCCGGCCCTCATATTCTTTATGAATTTTCGAGGCGAGCCGTGGCGTCACATCGAACGGGGCCAAGAACAACAGCAATTGGTCGACGCCATACAAGACGTTCAACCGTTCCGTGATGACACGGGCTTGTTTCTCTTTCAATCCGTCGACGTTTGAGAGAACGCTCGGATGCTTGACGATTTGGTCGATACAGTCGTCACCGAGCGTGTCGGCGATCTTTTGCGCCGTCTTTTGCCCGATGCCCGGGAACGAACCGTTCGTCAAGAAGCGGACGGCCGCCCGTTTCGTCATCGGGACGACGCGGCGAATCCAATCCGCCTTCATCTGTTTCCCGAACCGTGGATGATCGACGAGACGGCCGTGCGCCTTATACGTCTCGCCTTTCTCGATACCGACACCGACACCGGCGATGACCATCTCGGTCTCGTCGGTCTCAAAGTTTTTTTCTTTTATACGTACAAGCGCGATCGTGTGCGCTTCTTCTTCCGATTGAAACAGGACGCGGATGACTTTTCCTGTCAACTCGTAAGGTGCTGCCATCATGTGAGCCACCCCCAGCTAGTTTTCCATCCCCCATTATAGCCCGATTCGGAAGAGGAGAACAAATGGCCTAACCGAACAAGTTGAGGATGCGCTCGAGTTGGTCGAGGTTGACCCGTTCAAAGATGCGGATCAATTGATCGATGTCGACCCGATTCAACAGCCGCTCGAGCTGGTCGATGTCGACTGTATTGAACAAGCGCTCGAGTTGGGCCACGTCGACTCGTTCCAGCAACCGTTCGAACCGTTCTAGTTCGCCTGTATTGACGTAGCCTTGTAAACGTTCGAGCAGCTCGGTCCGCTCGACCCGGAACAGCTTCTCGAGCGAGGGACGTTGAATGAACAGGACGAGCCCGCTCGCCGCGACGTGAACCCCCCAGTTCAGGACGACGTGACCGAGACGCAACGTTTGACCGATGAACGGGATGAGCGGAATGAACGAGACTTGCAAGACGAGAAGTCCGAGTTGGATGTACGGGTTCGGGACGACCCAAGCGATCATGGCAAGCACGAGCGGGACAATCCAGCCGATGCCGACGACGCCAAGCGACTGGCGGAACGACCGACTCGTCGAAAGCAACCAATGCATAAGAAGTCCGATGACGAAAAACGTCGCAAACAAGATGAGCAACGTCGTCGTCGCCCGTTCCGATTCGATGATGACGCGATAAAAGACGTTATTCGTCCATTCCCCTGCCGCCAATCGGTTGTCAATCGCAGTGAACATCCGACCGAGCATGAACCATTCGACGATAAAAAATAAGATGACGCTGACTAGACTGATGATTCGCATGATGTCTCTCCTCCCTATTATCCCTTATGCATTTCCCGAACATTCGGACGGCTACGCACGTTTTTCGGCGAATCAAACGGGGAACTGTTCGAGTGAACCTATGAAGGAGGAATGACACATGACGAAACGAATCCCGGTAACCGGACTATGTGAACTCGTACTAGAAGTGACCGACATGGCCGAAGCCGTAGACTTTTGGCATGGAAAGCTCGGTCTCCCGATCGTCGAACAATGGGTCGGTGACGACGCCGAACCGAGCAAAGCGCAAGAACAGGCGAATGAGCCTTGGGCAACGTGGCTGTACGTTGGCGGCAACACCCGTCTCGGACTTTGGCTGAGACGAAACTTCACAGAAAAAGAAGACGCAAATCGGAACGAAGAAGTGACCGAATGGGACACGCTCTATGATGAGGGCGGTGCGCACGTCCACTGCGCTTTTTATGTGCCGATGGACTCATTTGACCAAGCGCTCGATGTATTGACATCGTCCGACATCCCGACGAAATTGCGGACGTGGGATGAAGATGAGACCGTCAACGGCAAAGAGCGTTCCGTCTATTTTAAAGATCCTAGCAAAAACATCATCGAGCTGTATACGAAAAACATGGACGAGGCGTATGGCGAGTTCGCCGGGGAGCCGGTGAAAATTACGACGAAGCAGTTATAACTTCAGTAGATGCCGAGCAAGCCGCATGATAAGATGAGAAAAAATGGCAAAGGATGTGGCCGATGCGCTTCTTCGCTCCCGTCATCATGACTTGTCTCGCCCTACTCAGTTACGTGCTCTTCTTCATGATTGAAGCGTTTCCTACGCTCGACCGTCCGACTTCTTTTGCTGCGTTGGCTTTCGTCTCGTTCGGCGTGACCTTTTTCATCTTGATGGATGGTGTCCGCCGGGCCAAGTCAGGGAAACGTGTTCTGTGGACCTATTTTGTGCTCGCCTGCACGCTTGCTTTGATGACGCTGAACTTGATCGTCTGGTTCGCCGGAGAACTCGTCTCCTGATCGCAAGACGAAAACAAAGCGCCCCCCGCAATTGCGAGGAGCGCTTTGTTCAGTTTCCGAGCAACTCGTCCATTTTCGCTTTGGCGTCAAAGGCGAGGGCGTGGTCCGGCTGGAGTTCGAGCACACGTTCAAGCTCGGCGTACGTCTTGTCTTGTTCCCCGAGGAACGCGTAGGCGATCGCCAAGTTGTAGCGCGCGTCCGTGTGGCTCGCGTCGAGGTCGAGCGTATGCTCGAGCGCCTCGACGGCCATGTCGAGCTGTTCGTTCTGCGCGAGCGCGAGTCCGTACTGGAACGAGATCTCGACGTCTTCCGGCGATTGCGCCTGGGCTTCCCGGAGGCGTGGCAAGGCACGGACGAAGTCGCCCATCGCCTTGTACGTCAATCCGAGCATGAAGTGCAAGTCCGCGTCGTTCATCCCGGCGAGGAGCGCCTGGCGAAGTGACGCCTCGGCCAAGTCGAGCTGTTCGAGCTCATAGGCGAGCGCACCTTTCGCGTAGTGGGCCGCGCCGAACGCGTTGTCGAGATCGAGCGCCTTGTCATAAAAGACGACGGCCCGCTCGTGATCCCCGATCGCTTGCAAGAGCGTTCCCATATTGACATAGCCGGTCGGGTCCGACGAGTCGACTTCGATTGCGGCGTTAAAATGCTTGGCCGCTTGTTCGAACTCGCCTTGTTGCATCGCTTGGATGCCTAATTCGTTTTCGTTCACAGTCATCACCTCATCCGATATAGTCGAGTCGTTTTCCGTTTCGATACGCTTCGTCGATCGTCGCGCCGCCGAGACAGATGTCGCCGTCATAAAAGACGACGGCCTGACCTGGTGTGATGGCGCGTTGCGGCTCATCGAATTTGACGAGCACTTCTCCGTTTTCGAGAGAGGCGATCGTCACCGGCACGTCTTGTTGACGGTAACGGAACTTCGCTGTCGCCCGGAACTCACCAGTTGGCACGGCGCCCGTCCACGATAGTTTCGAGGCGAGTAACGCATCTGAATAGAGCGCGTCATGATGGAACCCTTGTCCGACGTAAAGAATGTTTTCTTCCACGTTCTTCCCGACGACGAACCACGGATCGCCGTCGCCGCCGATCCCGAGACCGTGTCGTTGACCGAGCGTGTAGTACATGAGCCCGTCATGGCGTCCTTTGACGACACCGTCAAGCGTCTGCATCTCGCCTGGTTGTGACGGCAAGTACTCGGAGAGAAACTCTTTAAAGTTCCGTTCCCCGATGAAACAGATGCCGGTCGAGTCCTTCTTCTTCGCTGTCGCGAGACCCGCCTCTTCAGCGATGACGCGGACATCTTTTTTATCCATATGCCCGATCGGGAACATCGTCCGTGCGAGCTGGTCTTGCGACAGTTGGTTCAAGAAGTAGGTCTGGTCTTTGTTGTCGTCTTTTCCGCGGAGAAGACGGTGCTCCCCATCGACGTAATCGACGCGCGCGTAATGACCGGTCGCGACGAAGTCGGCACCGAGACGAAGGGCGTGGTCGAGGAACGCCTTGAACTTGATTTCCTTGTTGCACATGACGTCCGGGTTCGGTGTCCGCCCGAGACGATACTCAGCCAAGAAATATTCGAACACCCGGTCCCAGTATTCTTTCTCGAAATTGACCGCATAATACGGGATCCCGATTTGGTTTGCGACGGCGATGACGTCTTCATAGTCCTCTGTCGCCGTGCACACACCGTTCTCGTCGGTGTCATCCCAGTTTTTCATAAAGATTCCGATGACGTTGTACCCTTGTTCTTTCAAAATATGGGCCGTCACCGATGAATCGACGCCACCTGACATCCCGACGACGACCGTCGTCTCTGCAGGGGCTTTTGTTCGTAAATTCATGTTCTCACTCCGTTCGTGAATGTCGAGACGACTTCAGAAAGCCGTTCGGCGAGCTGCTCCACGTCTTCGACCGAGTTGCCAAGTCCAAAACTGACGCGGACCGACTGTTGCGTGCGATCCGAGGACCCGAACATCGCCGTCAACACGTGCGAAGGTTCGATCGACCCGGCCGTGCAGGCGCTCCCGCTCGAGATGGCGACACCGCGCATGTCCATCATAATGAGGAACGGTTCGAGTTCGATGCCCGGAAGATACAAGTTGACGATGTGGGGCAAACGATTCGCCCCGTTCAACTCATACTTGACCCCGAGTGCATCGAGACGAGTGCATAATGCGTCCGCCATCGCTTTATATGTCGCGACCCGCTCTGCCCGTTCGGCCATGACGAGTTCAGCCGCTGTTTTGAATCCGACGGCACCCGGAACGTTTTCCGTGCCGGCTCGACGTTTCCGTTCTTGTTGTCCACCAAAAGAACGCGTCGCTAATTTTACACCTGTTTTTATAAAAAGAAAACCGATACCTTTTGGCCCGTTGATTTTATGGGCCGACGCCGACAATAAATCGACACCGAGCGCTTTGACGTCAATCGCTTCCGTCCCGAGCGCTTGGACGGCATCCGTGTGGAAGAGGGCTTGATGGTCGTTAAGCAGCTCACCGATCTCGGCGATTGGCTGAATCGTTCCGACCTCATTGTTTCCGTACATGACGGAGACGAGGATCGTCTCGTCCCGAAGCGCATCGCGTACCGCCTCGACCGAGACGGCACCCGTCTCATCGACGTCAAGATACGTCACATCGAACCCTTCCCGCTCAAGTTGTTCCATTGCGTGAAGGACGGCGTGATGCTCGACCTTCGTCGTGATGATGTGTTTTCCTTTAAGCGCATTCGCCTCGACCGTCCCGAACAACGCATAGTTGTCAGACTCGGTCCCGCCCGACATGAACACGATTTCGTTCGGCGTCGCCCCAACGAACCGGGCGAGCGTGCGGCGGGCCTCATCGAGCGCGGCCCGGGCAGTCCGTCCGATGCCATGGATGCTTGACGGGTTCCCGTACTGTTCTAAAAAGTATGGTGTCATCGCCTCGAGTACTTCTTTTCGCATCGGAGTCGTGGCGGCATGGTCAAAATAGTTCATCTTCGTTCACCTCGTCCTTAAATGTAAAACATGTAGCCGTTCGTGTCTTCTTCGGCCAAATCGGCGAGTGTCGTCTCATCGAGCACCGTCTCAATCGCCACTTTGATTTTATCCCACAGCTTCCGCTTCACTGCGTCGTCCGCCTCTGAGTCCTCGACAATCGTGAGGGGGCCTTCGAGCAAACGGATGATTTCTCCGGCCGTGATGTCTTCAGCCGGCTTGACGAGCTGGTAGCCGCCATAAGCGCCGCGGACACTCTTGACGAGGCCCCCGTTCCGGAGCGGGCCGATCAACTGTTCCAAGTAGTGTTCCGGCAACTCATGACGGGCTGCAATCTTCTTTAAGCTGAGTGGCTTGTTGTCGGTTTCACGGGCAAGGGCGATCATGATCGTCAGTCCGTAACGACCTTTTGTAGATATTTTCATCTTCGTGTCTCCTTCTGTTATACTGTTCGAACAAACGTTTGTCGAAAGGAATGTGTACGTATGAGTGATTTATTTCAGCAATCGAATAGCGGTCCGCTCGCCAATCGGATGCGCCCTGAGACGTTAGACGAAGTCATCGGTCAACGGCACATCATCGGCGAAGGGAAATTGCTTCGCCGCGCCATCGAGGCCGACCGGCTCGGCACGATTATTCTATACGGACCACCGGGCACGGGCAAGACAACGCTCGCCCGGGTCATCTCGAACTATACGAAAGCGACGTTCGTCCAGCTGAACGCCGTCACGGCGAAACTCGATGAACTGCGCAGCGTCATCCGTGAAGCCGAATCGCGTTACGACTTCGAGAACGAGCGGACCATCCTGTTTCTAGACGAGATCCACCGCTTCAACAAGTTACAACAAGACGCCCTGCTGCCCGCACTTGAAGCCGGAAAGCTCATCTTGATCGGGGCGACGACCGAAAACCCAAGTTTCGAAGTGAACGCGGCGTTACTGTCGCGCGCGACCGTGTTTCGGCTCGAAACGCCAGGATCAGACGAACTTCGCGTCGTCCTCGAACGAGCGCTTGCCGACAAAAGAGGGTTCGGCAACTATCCCGTCCAAATCGACGAAGCGGCTGTTGACCATTATATCAAAATGGCGGACGGTGACTACCGTGTCCTGTTGAACGGACTCGAACTCGCCGTCTTGACGACACCCGAAGTCGATGGCGTCATTCACATCACCCTTGAAGTCGCGGAAGAATCGGTGCAACAAAAAGCGATCAAATATGATAAGACGGGTGACCGTCACTATGACGTCATCTCGGCGTTCATCAAGTCGATCCGCGGCTCCGACCCGGACGCGGCCTTATATTGGCTTGCCGTCATGATCGAGGCCGGAGAATCTCCACGCTTCATCATGCGCCGGCTTTACGTCCATGCGGCCGAAGACATCGGCATGAGCGACCCGAACGCGCTCGTCATCGTCGACGCGGCGGCACGGGCGAGCGAATACATCGGTTTCCCTGAGGCGCGCATCCCGATTGCCGAGGCCGTCCTTTACTTGGCGACGGCACCGAAGTCGAACGCGGTCATCACCGCCATCGACAAGGCGTTGCACCACGTCCGGACAGTGGAAGGCGGACCTGTTCCCATCCATCTCCGTGACGCCCATAGCCCTGGGGCCCGGGAGCTCGGAAACGGCGCCGGCTATAAATATCCGCATGACGAGAAGGATGGGTTCGTCCCCCAAAACTATTGGCCGGAGAACTTGGCCCGAAAACGTCCGAAATATTATACGCCGACATCCCGCGGCTTCGAGCAACAAGTCCAAAAGCGGCTCGACTATTGGGAAAAACGACGCTGACTCACTCGAGTCGGCGTCGTTTTATCATTTTTGGATGCGGTTGATCTCGACACCGGCCGTCTCGAGCATTTCGTTGATGACGTAACCGGCGGCGACGAGGCCCGCGACCGATGGAACGAACGCGTTCGAGCTCGGTGGCATCTTCGCTTTACGAATCGGGGCGTCTTTTTTCCCGACGACCTCGTTCACGTCCTCGCGCGTCACAATCGGTGACTCGTCTGAGAACACGACCGGGACCCCTTTATAAATCTTCTCTTTTCGAAGACGGGTCCGGACCATCTTCGCGATCGGGTCGTATGACGTATCTTTGATGTCGATGACTTGAATGCGTGTCGGGTCCATCTTGTTGGCCATCCCCATGCTCGAGATGACCGGGATGCCGCGGCGCTTGCACTCGACGATCAAATGGATCTTGTAAATGATCGTGTCCGAAGCATCGATGACGAAATCGATGTTTTGGGCGAAGAACTCTTCGAACGTTTCTTCTGTATAGAACATCTTCAATTTGACGAGCTCAAGATCCGGGTTGATATCAAGCAGACGCGTCCCCATCGCCTCGACTTTCGGTTGCCCGACCGTCGACAGGAGCGCATGGATTTGGCGGTTGACGTTCGTGATGTCGATGTCGTCTTTATCGACAAGGACGATTCGTCCGACGCCGCTTCGGGCGAGCGCTTCGGCTGCGAACGAACCGACACCGCCGACACCGAGAATGGCGACGGTCTTCCCTTTCAATGTTTCTAAACCTTCTTGACCGATGGCCAACTCATTTCGTGAAAATTGGTGTAACATACTCTTCCTCCACTTTATCTCTATTTCTCGCACTATTTTACTCGGAATTATAATCAAAAAAAAGACGTCTAGCGACGTTTTTACAAATAAAATCGATGGGGCCCGGAGTGCCGTGACGATGCCCTGCTTTTGAACCTGCTTAAGCAGGTGGGTGACCTAGCGTCCCCTTCACAAGTCCTCCTGCACGTGATGAGGCAGTTGATCTGGATGGCAGTTCGGTCTCCCGTATTCAAAGTGTTGGCTCAAAATAACGAAGGCGGCTCTCGTACACCTCAGGTATCCCATCTGTTGACTTAACTATAGCTTGTCTGTAAAAAGAAGTCAATCAGAAACGCTGACTTCTCGTGACAGTTTCGTCACAACCACGTGTTACGAAACGCACCGGTCGGGTCGTACGTTTCTTGTTGGCGCGTGATGTTAAATCGTCGGTCGCGCGAATCGTTGCCGACGCCGGCTTGATACGCCCAATTGCCGTAATTGCTCGCAACGTCATAGTCGATGAGCATCGATTCAAAATAAGCTGCCCCGAAGCGCCAATCTTGTCCGAGTTCTTTCGCAAAGTAACTCGCGACGATTTGACGGCCTCGGTTCGACATCCACCCGGTCGCGTTCAGCTCGCGCATGAAGCTGTCGACGAAGTCGACACCCGTCTCCCCTCGTTGCCATCGGGTGATCACGTCTATATCGGCACGCCACGATTTTTGCTTCGACCGGATGCCTTGGGCCCGGAACAGTCGTTTTCCTTGTTCGAGTGCGACCCATTGAAAGAACTCCCGCCAGAGCAGCTCGAAGTAGAGCCAATACGTCGATTCGTTCGCTCCGTGCTTCGCTTCGTGTTGTTCGAGCTCATGCAAGACGCGACGCGGCGATAACGACCCGTTCGCGAGATAGGCGGACAGTTTCGACGAATCATCGATCCCAAACCCGTTGCGCGTCTCTTTGTATGTCCGGACCGGGCCGTTTAAATAGTGAGCCAAGCGCTCACGCCCGGCCCGTTCCCCGCCCTGGAACGGGAACGCCGAACGCTCATCCGTCTCCACCGGCTCGATAGCGACCGGAAACTGAAGCGGCAACGCGACGTCGGCGTGCGCACGTTCAATCAATCGATCCGGGACGGCATCGTGCTCGACCTTTTTTCGAAACTCCGTGAACAAAAACGGCATCCGCTCGAACGGGATCTCGTCGCGGCGATACAGCGTGAACCCGTCAAACGCCCGCCACTCACCTCGCCATCCTATCGTGACGTCTCGTTCGAGTCGACGCTCATCATAGCCGATCGACGATTGAAACAGCAATCGATCATCCCGGTCGAGGACGTCCAGCGGGTGACCGACATGCACGTAGAGCGGGATATCGAACGCTTCAAGTGAACCGGCCAGGTCCGAGAGTGATTCATTTAAAAACTGTAGGCGCCGTCGTCCGAGCGGGACAACACCGTACCGGTTTTCAGTTAACTCGTCGGGGCGGATAAAGTAATGGCCTTCGATCGGGCCACCGTATCGGATCGCCTCTTCAAGCGGCAAGTGATCGTCGACTCGCAAATCGTTCCCATACCAAATAATCGTCTTCATCGCTACACCTCCTCTTTCATTATGACGTCTCACGACGAGGACGGAACGGTCCAACCTGCAACGAATATGTTTTCATTTCCGCAACTCGTGGAATATATGTCTTTAGAAGAGAAAGGGGTGCTACACTATGGCTAGAAAAGGTAAATTCGGTACGTTGATCAAAGTCGCGACGGCGGTCGCTCCGTTCGTCTACGATTACTATAAAAAGAATAAAGCAAAAAAATCATCAGCTCCTAAGAAATAATCACGAACGCTTCAGACGATGTCTGAGGCGTTTTTTTCTTGCCGCAAACTCGATTGTGATATGATGATGGAACATTTTAGGGAAACGAGGCGACAAACATGCAAGCGGTATGGGTACAATCTTTACGCATCACGTTGAAGTGGATAATGTTCATGGGCGGCTTGTTCCTCCTCGCCCTAGGCTCATCGATGATGATCACGGCCGACCTTGGCGTCTCGACGTGGGACGTCCTTCATCTCGGCCTTGCCCGCCATACCCCGATTTCGGTCGGGACGATCATTCTGCTCGTCGGGCTGTTGCTCGTGCTGGTCAAGTACATACTCGACCGCATCCGCCCCCAGTTCGGGACGCTCGTCAACGCTATCTTTGTCGGGGTGTTTATGAACCTCATCCTCGACCATCACTGGCTGCCTCGGCTTGAGGGCATCGCCTTGAACGTCGGGTGGCTCGTCCTCGGCATCTTCGTTATCGGGATGGGAGCCGGCTTATATGTCGCCATCGGGTATGGGGCCGGTCCGCGCGACGGGTTGACGCTCGCGTTGGCCGATCGTTTCAACACGTCGGTGCGCATGATGCGAACGTGGATGGAACTGACGGCTTGCCTCATCGGTTGGGTGCTCGGCGGTCCGGTCTTCTTCGGGACGGTGCTGTCGATCTTCTTGATCGGTCCGTTCTTCCAGTTTTGGCTTGAACAGTTCCGGCGCCTCGTCTCGGTCATCGACCGGACGAAAGTCGACCCGGCATGAAAAAGAGAGGAAATCGGACGTCTACGTCCGGTCAGATTGTAGACAAAGTCACGTTTCAGGCGAACTGAAACGTGACTTTGTCGTTTTCGGGCCTTGAGGCGCTCTGCCCGAGCCCCTTTTTCAGGCGGGCTGGGCGTTCTTCCATGCCCAGCCCGCCATCTTCTTGAGATTG
>WPCK01318112.1_pt1 | contig 23160 bp, 27 predicted proteins | sample 5399851 | NCBI WGS metagenome assembly WPCK01 (sample SAMN12869471, study PRJNA574797) | sludge metagenome | isolation source: wastewater treatment of pH11 | place: China:Beijing | collected 2019-05-20 | reverse complement strand
CACGGTCTCCGGCCCGTAGCCGAACGCCCGCATGTCGGGGCTCTGCAGGCCGCCCGCCATCGGCTGCAGAATGGCCAGGTGCAGATAGCTCAGGCCGGCATAGAACATCGCGGCAATCGCGATGGCGATCCAAGTGGCGCGTCCCGGTCCGACAGCGCGCGATCCGGCGGGAAGTTCAGCCATGGTTGCGATTCCGGTTCATCGAGGACAGCCAGAGGCCGACGGGCAGCGCCACGGCGAAAAGGCCGAACAGCCATTTCGCCCCGGAGACTGCGGACACCAGCGCCACCGCGCTCCCGTCGAGGCCGATGCGGCCGGAGACCAGCAGCCCGACGCCGGTATTCTCCAGATAGTCGAGCATGAACAGGCTGACCGGCAGCACCGCGGCGACAATGACGAGCCGCGCTTCCGTTGCACCCGCCATCCAGGGATGCCGGCGCAGCGCGGCGAGCGTCAGGGCGATCAGGGCTGCGGCAAGAAACAGCGGGAACGCCATGTCGAACACGCGCGTGTGCCACAGCAGGTAGGCATCGCGGGCCGCCGGGTGCAACTGGTCCATCCACCCCTTGAACCAGGCCAGGTCGTAGCCGCCGAACTTCGCATCGGGTCCGTCGCCTGTTCCGGCCCACGGCTTGAACAGCACGTTCTGCCAGACCGCCAGCGCTGCCGCCGAGACCAGGGCCAGTGCCGTGGTCAGTTTCGCAAGCCGGCCGTCCGTCATCGCCGCGTCCCCCAACGCTCCCGCACGAGGCGATACGCTGCCACGGCGAACCCGGCAAGCAGCAAAGTCAGCGCGAGGGTGACGGCGGCGGATTTCAGGACGCTGAAGCGGCTGGCGGCCGCGACCATCGCCGGAGTGATCCCCTCCGAACCGGCGTCGAGCAGTCCGCCGACGGCGATGTTTTCGGCAAGATCGAAACCGGCGACGGCCAGTCCGAGCACGATGGCGCACGACGTGGCCGCGCGCCCGGCCAGGCCGAGCCGGCGGGACAGGAAGGCCAGGCCGATGAACATCGTCAGCCCGTTCAGGATCGCAAACGCCGCGTCGAACCGATGCTGGACCCCGATGTAGAAGTCACGGCCGGGATCGCCGAGTGCACCCAGCAGCTGTCTTGCTTCCTCGAAGCCGTAGCCGCCGGGGCGCAGGTCGAACAGGCGGGCGTCTGCAAGTCCGTTGTCCCCGGCGATCGCCACCAGGTGCGGCAACGACCACGTCAGCATGACCGCGTAGACCGCCGCGGCAAGCCCCGGCACCAGGATCCCGAGCGCCTGTTTCAACTCAGTTGGCACCCGGATAGTTCGGGCTTTCGCGCGTGATCGTCACGTCGTGGGCGTGGCTTTCGCGCAGGCCCGCATTGGTAATGCGGACGAACTGCGCCTTGTCACGGAAAGCCGGCAGGTTTTCGGCGCCGACATAGCCCATCGCCGCCTTCAGGCCGCCGGCGAGCTGATGCAGCACTCCCGATACCGGCCCCTTGTACGGCACCTGGCCCTCGATGCCTTCGGGCACCAGCTTCAGCGCGTCGCGCACTTCCGCCTGGAAGTAGCGATCGGCCGAACCGCGCGCCATCGCGCCAACCGAGCCCATGCCGCGATAGGCCTTGTACGAGCGTCCCTGGTAGAGAAACACCTCGCCCGGGCTTTCGTCCGTGCCGGCCAGCAGCGACCCGACCATCGCGGCACGCGCGCCGCCGGCGAGCGCCTTGGCAAGATCGCCGGAAAACTTGATGCCGCCGTCGGCGACGACCGAGATGCCGGCCTTGTCGGCTTCCTCCGCAGCGCTCATGACCGCCGAAAGCTGCGGTACGCCGACGCCGGCGACGATGCGCGTCGTGCAGATGGAGCCCGGTCCGATGCCGACCTTGACGGCGTCGGCGCCGGCATCGATCAGCGCCTTCGCGCCATCGCGCGTGGCAATGTTGCCGGCGAGGATGCGCACGGAATTGGAGATTTTCTTCGCCCGCGCCACCGCGTCGAGCACACGTTGTGAATGGCCGTGCGCGGTGTCGATGACGAGCAGGTCGACACCCGCATCCACCAGCCGTTCGGCGCGCTCGAAGCCGTCATCGCCGACGGAAGTTGCGGCGGCGACGCGCAGCCGGCCCTGGGCATCCTTGGCGGCATTCGGGTTCAGTTGCGATTTCTCGATGTCCTTGACCGTGACCAGCCCGACGCAGCGCCCCTTGCCGTCGACCACAAGCAGCTTCTCGATGCGATGCTTGTGAAGGAGCCGCTTGGCTTCCTCCTGGTCGACGCTTTCGCGCACCGTCACGAGGTTCTCGCGCGTCATCAGCTCGTAGATGCGCTGGCCCGGATCAGAGGCAAAGCGGACATCGCGGTTGGTCAGGATGCCGACCAGCCGGCCTGGCGTGCCTGCCTTGCCGCCGTCCTCGACGACCGGGATTCCGGAAATCCCGTGCGCCTTCATCAGTGCGAGCGCTTCGGCAAGCGTCGCGTCGGGACCGATGGTCACCGGATTGACCACCATGCCGCTTTCGAACTTCTTGACCTGGCGAACCTCCTCGGCCTGCTCTGCCGGCGACAGGTTGCGGTGGATGACGCCGATGCCGCCGGCCTGCGCCATCGCGATGGCAAGGCGCGATTCCGTCACCGTATCCATCGCCGAGGAGAGGATCGGCAGGTTGAGGTCGATGTCGCCTGCGATCCGCGTACGGATATCGGTTTCACCGGGCATCACCGTTGAATGTCCGGGCAGCAGCAGCACGTCGTCGAAGGTGAGCGCCAGTTCCCCGGTTGCCGTCGAAATGATTTGCGCCATCGCCGATCCCTTCTTGAATGAATGCGCGAAACGCCGGTGCGTCGCGCCCGGCGATTCGGATGTCCCTGCATCAGGATTGGCGCGGGCTCCTACCATGGGCCCGGATGGATGGAAAGCGATCTGTGCGCCGCCAGGCCGCGTGCGGGCGGGAGACGGTCAGTTCGCCAGTGTCCAGTTCGCGGCGATGCTGGCGCTTCTGACCTGCCTGCCGTTCGGGAGGTCATTCTCTTCCACCTTGCGCTCGATCTCGCCAGGCGGAAGACCGAAGCCGGTCCAGCGCTCCACGAGGCGGCGGCGCAACTCCGCCTCCGGCGTCTCCAGCATCACGGTCAGGTCGTAAAGCCCGTGCAGCGAACGCCAGGGTTCGGAACCGAGCAGCAGATAGTTGCCCTCGACCACGATGATGGCGACCGACCGGTCGATCGCCCGCGCGCCGGCCCGCGCGATCTCGAGGGTGCGATCGAACACCGGGACGATGATTTCCGGTTCGTCATTGCGCGCGAGGCGCTCCAGCGTCACGCGCAGACCGGCAACATCGAACGTGTCGGGGGCGCCCTTGCGGGCGCGCCGCCCGAGGCGGTCAAGCAGCGTGTCGTCGAAATGGTATCCGTCCATGGGCAACAGCGCCGCGAGGCCGGGAACGGTCGCGTTCAGCCTTTCCACCAGGCTGGCCGCCACGGTCGACTTGCCCGATCCCGGCGCGCCGGCGATCGCGACAATGGTGCGGGACGCGCGGCTGCGGGCACGCAGGGTCGCGGCGAGAGTGTCAAGGTCGATGGCGCGCATGCGTGCTCCCGGGCCGTCCGCCGTTCTACCGTTTGCCGCACGCCCGGGAAAGACCGGTTCAGGCGCACGCGCCGGCAGTCCGCAGTCGGCGTCCGAGCGCGATCAGCCCGAGCGCGGCGACGTTCATCACCACGGCATAGACGAGCGCCGGCGCGGTGAGTTCGCTGCGCCCCAGAAGCGTCGTCGCCACCACCATGGCCAGGGCAACGTTCTGCAGCCCGACCTCGATGGCGATGGCAAGGCGCTGCGATGGCTCAAGCCGCGCCAGGTGGCCGACCGCGAAGCCCGTCGCGATGGCGAGCCCGTTGAGCAGCACGGCGGCCGGGCCGATCGAGGCGGCGTGCATCAGCATGGCCTCGCGATTTTCCCAGAAGGTGGCAAGCACGATCAGCGCGAACACCGCCGCTGACAGGCGATCGAGGGGCCGGCCGAAGCGCGCGGCGAAATCCGGGCGAAGCCGGCGCAGGCCCATGCCGAGCAGCATCGGCACGGCCGACACGGCAAACATCAGCAGGCTGGTGCGCAGCAGGCCCGACAGGTTCGTGCCGGCAAAGGCTGCGCCGGACATCCACAGCACGGCGGGAATCGTGACAGCCGCCGCCAGGCTCGTGACCAGGGTCATGGCCGTCGACAATGCCAGATCGGCCTGCGCCGCCATCGCCACATAATTGGAGGTGATGCCGCCCGGCGCAACGGCGATGACCAGCAACCCGATGGCGACATCGGGCACCAGGCCGAGCACGCCGGACAGGACAAGGGCCAGGACCGGCAGCCCGACCACCTGCACGGCAAGGCCGGTCAGGAGCGCGCGCGGATGGCGAAACTGGCTGGCAAGCCCGGCCATGGTGAGCCTGAGGCCGACCACGAACATCAGGAAGGCCAGCGCCAGCGGCAGGATGAAAGGCGGCATGCGGACCCTCCCCGTTGCACTCGACTTCGTCACCCCCAGGCGAAGCCGCCGCCCTGACCAAAGTCAAGGAGGCACGCCGGACGGACGCTAGGGTGCTGATCCTGGAATGCCGCCGTCACAGGAGATTGCGCAGATGACTTCGCGACGCACCGTAGTCCTGGCCGGACTCGGGCTTGCCGCCCTTGCCTTCCCGTTCGCCGCGCGGGCGGAAGACGAGCCGGACAGGCCGCGCCGGTTCATGATGCAGGACGTCAACGGCACGATCGTGACCGACGAGACGCTGATCGGCCGGTTCGCGCTCATTTATTTCGGCTACACCGGATGCCCCGACATCTGCCCGACCTCGATGATGACCATGGCTACAGCGCTCGAATCGCTCGGCCCGCTTGCCGACCGTGTGCTGCCGATCTTCGTCACTGTCGATCCGGCCCGCGACAATCCGAAGCTGCTGTCGCAATATGTCTCGGCATTCGACGAGCGCATTGTCGCTCTGACCGGCCCGAAGGAATTCGTCGACGCGATGGTGAAGGCGTACGGTGCGAAATACGAGTTCCATGTACCCGATCCCGCTCATCCGGAAGATTACAGCGTGGACCATACCGCATCGCTATTCTTCCAGGGACCGGACGGCAGGGTGATGGAGCGGTTCCAGCACGGCCTGGCGACCGAGGAGATCGTCGCCCGCATGCGCGCCGCCATCGAGGCGGCGCCTACCCACTGAGCCGCCGATGCGTCGCCGCGCCGTCCTTGCCGGGCTGGCGGCCATGCTGGCCGCGCCGCGGCTGCGCGCCGAGGAGGTGGCCGCGGCGCGATTCCTGGTCAAATCCGCCGAACCGGTGCGATCGGCGCTGCCGCTTGCGCTTCGTGACCGGGACGGCAACCCCTTCGACCTTGCCGCGCGCGCCGGGCGCATCGTCGTGCTCAACCTGTGGGCCCCCTGGTGCGAACCGTGCCGGCGCGAGATGCCGAGCCTGTCTCGTCTGGCCGGAAAGGTGTCGCACCTGGCGCTCGACGTGCTGCCGGTCGCCTTCGAGCGGCGCGGCGCGGCGGCGGTGACGGAATTCTATGCCGACAACGGCATTGCCAACCTGCCCGTGCTCCTGGGCGACGGCGACAATCTCGACGCCGTGCTCGGGCTCCGTCGCCTGCCGACGACCGCCATCCTCAACCGGCACGGCGAGCATTGGCTGACCGTCGAAGGCGAGGCCGTCTGGGACGACGATGGCACGGTCGAGTGGCTCTCGGCGATGGCCGGCTGATCACACCAGATCGGAACGGGTGAAACGCCAGAACCCGGCGAGCGCGAAGCCGAGCCCGAGCAGCGTCGGCCACAGCACAGCCCACACCACGTAGCCGGCCACGCCGAACGTATCGAGGATGACGTAGGACGCCGGACCAAGCAGGATCAGCTGCGGATCGAACAGGATCATCGCCGCGGTGCGGAACGATTGCAGCGGATTGGCGAGCGCGATGCCGACGACGAGGTCCGGATGGACCTGGGTCTTGATGAGCACCGACAGGAGCACGAGGTCAAGAAAGGCGACGAGCGCGAGCCAGACGAACAGCGACACCCCGAGCGCGATCTCGGTCGACCGAGACACGCCGGACAGGAAGAAGCCCATGCCGAGAAAACAGGCCACCAGCGCCGCGGTGAGCGCGCCGTAGAGCAGGACATGCGCCCACGGAATGCCGTGGCCGAGCGCTGCCCCGTAGGCGACGGCGAAGGCCAGCGCGGCGAGCACCGGCGCCTCGACCAGCAGGAAGCGTCCGAGGAACTTGCCCCAGAACCAGGCGGACAGGCTGACCGGAAACGCCAGCATGTATTCCAGGTTCCCCGCCTCGCGGTCGCCCACGAGCGAACGCGCCGTGGTGACCAGGATGAACAGCGGCAGGATCGCCATGGTGATCTGGATGTAGGTGACGAGCAGGCGCGACAGGCCGGTGAATCCGAGCACGCGCGATTCCGACACGCCGGTCAGCGCCAGCAGCACCATCAGCCCGAACACAACGAAGGCATAGAAATGGAACCAGCGCGAGCGGATGGATTCCTGCACCTCCAGCCGCATCGACAGCGCCAGCCCGCCGGTGGTCGGGGCTGTCACGACTGCGTGTCCTCCAGCGGCGGGCACCGGCTCGACAAGCCCTTCTCCAATACTGCCTTGCGCATCGTCGCGAAATCCACCGCGCCCGCCTGAGGGGCCGCCAGGGCTGCGTAGCCGTAATCCATCGGACTGACCACCCCCGACATGTAGTAGGCGGTCCTCGCGTCCAGCCACGCGGTGCCGTTGGCGCTGTCCATCACCCAGAATTCCTTCAAGGATTCGTTTCGCCACGATTGCATCTCCAGCCAGTTCACGGCGTCGCCGATATCATCGAACTTCACCAGGGCTCCGTCGGGGCCGCCGCGGATTTCGGCGGCATAGTGCGGATCGGATATGATCATCCCGCACATGGCGCAGGTCTCGCGCCCGTAGCGGATTTCCTCCGGCCCCTCGGTCTGTCGCGTGCAGGCCGACAACGCCACCGGCGCCACGGCCAGGAACCCGAGGAAGCGGCGTCTGCTGCATTGGCACATGGCGCTGCTCCTCACCCTTTCCCGTCCGGTTCGGCCTCGATGGCGATGCGCTCCACCAGGCTGGCATAACGGGACAGAAGCCCGAGAAAGCGGAAGGTCTCGGCCGCCGGAATGCGGCCGGAGAAGGCGCGGCCATCGGCGGACGCCGTGAAATGCCAGGCCGAAAGCGCCCGCGTGAACGGTTCATGGTCCTCGTTGACGGCGATGACGCAATTGCGCATCTCGCCGACGCGAAGCCTGTCGACGACGCTGTCGTCCAGGACGATGCGCCCGCGATCAAGCTCGATGACACGGTTGACGAGCGGCGCGACTTCCTCGAGCCGGTGGCTGGCGATCAGCATGGCGCAATCGGTGCGCTCGGCCAGAAGGTCGATGAAGGCGGCACGCGCCGCCGGATCGAGATTGGCGGCGGGTTCATCGAACACCAGAAGTTCGACCGGCCGGGCGAGCGCGATGGTGACGAGCGTCTTCTGTTTCTGGCCCCCCGACAGGCGATAGAAGGGCTGCTGGGCGATGGCGGCCAGGTCGATGCCGAGGCGCGCGGCGATGGCGTCCATCCGCTCGCGATCGGCACCGCCGCCCTCCATGGCGAACCGGACGAGTTCGCCGACCGGCATGCGCAGCGGCGGCGGCAGTTGCGGCACGAATGCCACGCGCGACAGAAAGGCGGCATCGCGGCGGCGCGGCTTTTCATCGTCGCGGGCGATGTCACCCTCATGGACATAGTGGCCGAGCAGGCAGCGGAACAGCGTGGTCTTGCCGGCGCCGTTCGAGCCGATCAGCGCGATGCGGTCGCCGCGGGCAATCTCCAGCGACATGCCGTCGAGCACCGGCCGGCGGTCGAAGCGCTTGGTGAGATTGCGGATCGAGATCATCGCCGGCTCCTCACAGGATCCTGTCCAGGCCGCGGACGGTGAAGGACAGGGCGTTCTGCGGACACGCGTCGATGCACATGCCGCACCGGGTGCAATCGGCGCCGATGTGTTCGAACGTGTCCGAGGCATAGCCCATCTTGGTGATCTCCAGAACGTGCGGCACCATGCAGACCTTGCGGCATTCGCCCTCGTGCAGGCATCTGGACAGGTCGTACTTCACCTGGACGGGCGCCACGGCGCCGGTGATGCCGTAGGACAGGCCGATCGGGCAGACATAGCGGCACCAGAACCGGCGCGAATAGAAGACTTCCACGCCGAGCAGGAAGATCACCCACAACAGCGCCACCGTCGGCCCGTAGATCAGCGCTCGGCTGACGATGCCGACCGGGTTGATGTACTCGAACACCGTATAGCCGGTAAGGAAGGCGAGCGCGAGAAAGGCGACGAACAGCACCGTGCGCAGGCCGCGATGGAAGGCATTGTCGCGCGCATAGCCGATCGCCGCCAGCTTCAGATGCAGCATCTCGGCCCATTCGGCGAGCAGATGGTAGGGGCAGACCCAGGAGCAGAAGGCGCGGCCGCCGACGAACCACCACAGCAGGACGACAGTCACGGTGCCGATCACCAGGTTGATCATCACCTCCTTGAAGGCCAGCATCACCTGGAGCGCCGAATTGAGGTCGGCCATGTGGAAGCCGACGAAGCGCGATGCGGTGAGCGCGCCTTCGACAAGCTGGACGTCAAACCAGTACGACACGACGAACAGCAGGTTGATGATGATGATCGACGCCCAGCGGCGGTATTTCCACTTGCGCGAGATCACCGGGAACTCATGCTCCTCGGCGATGCGCTGCTTGCGCAGGGCCACCTGGTCGGGGAGCTTCTTGAACTTCATCATCTCGCGCGCGCCGTCGGTCACCTCCACTGGCTCGGGCTTGCGCGCCTCGGCGCCGAACATCATGGCGAGCTTGTGCAGGAACCACTTCATGCCACGCGCTCCCTGAGCACCTTGGCGTCAATCACGATGGCGGCGGGCTCCGCCGGACACATCATCTCGCACGCGCCGCAGCCGACGCAGGCCGCCGCGACCACCGGCATGCGGCGCTTGTCGGCGGGGTCGGCCGACACGGGCTCAAGCGAGATGGCACCCTTGATCGGACATTCGCGGACGCACAGGTCGCACAGATCGAGATCATAGGGGTGGTCGGCGACACGGATCGGATTCCAGCGGTCGATGTCGGGATAGCGGTGCAGGCCCTCGAACAGGTGGCCGCGCGCCAGGCCGCGCAGGCCTTCGCCCTTCATGGCCAGGCAGGCGTCGGGGCGGGCCAGCCGCGCCACGCCCATGCGCACTTCCTCCTTGGTGGCAATCTCGTGCGTCAGCGCGCCGGTCGGGCACGACAGCACGCACTGCACGGCATCGCAGGAGAAGTCGCAGGCCTGGGCACGGGCGTCGATGTAGGGCGCGCCAAGGCCGAAGCCTTCCTCGCCATCGGCCAGCACGATGGCCTCGACCGGGCAGACCTGGACGCACTGTCCGCACTTGATGCAGGCGGCCAGGAAGTCGCGCTCGGCCAGCGCGCCCGGCGGGCGCAAGCGGTCAAACAGATTGCGGCCGACCGGATACCAGCCGACCAGCGCAAGACCGAGCAGGGCGGCGCCGGCACCGACGGAGCGCAGCAGCAACCGCCGGCGCTCCAGCTCGCGCCGCGTCAGCTTGCGGCGGGGCGGCGGTGCGGCCACGGGTTCTGCGATGTTGCCGTCGTCACTCATTGCAGCATGTCCAGCGCGCCCTTCTTCTTCTCCGGCGCTTTCTGCTCAGGCATAGTGAAACGGGGACGCTCCTCCTTGACCAACAGCAAGGGCTCGGAAAATGGCGCGAGACGTTCGACGAAATCGAGTGCCTCGAGGGCCAGTCCGCCCCGGAAGAACGCGGCGTCCTTGACCTCCATCCAGATCCGGTCGGCGTAGTTGTAGATCTCGTAGGGGCTGTCGCCGCGGCCGTCGCCGTCCTGGTCGAATCCGGCGAAGTCGTCCCAGAAATTGCCTTCCCAGGTCTCGCGCAGCGCCGTGCCGCCACCGCGCACCGCAATCTGGGTGAAGTTCGACAGGAAGGCATTGCCGGCAAAGACATTGCCGACCCAGTCGGTATGGAACTCCACACCGATGCCGTTGTAGGCGATGCGGTTGGCCTCGAAGCGGTTGAGGGAATCGGGCTCGTAGGGCGAGATGTCGAGGAAGATGCCGACGGCATTGCCGACAATGTCGTTGCCGGCGATCACGGCTTCGCTCGACTCCTTGAAGCCGACACCCATGCCTGATGCGCCCCATGCACGCAGGATCCTGTTGCCGCGCACCTCGATGTTGTTGGAGTACATGAGGAAGACGCCGACCACGCAATCGGCGATCTCGCCATCGATGACCCTGTTGTCATGGGCATACATGAAATGCACGCCATAACGGCCGTGGCTGATGCGATTGCCCTTCAGCACATTGCCGCGCGAATACCAGACGACGAAGTCGCGCGAATCGCGCACCACATTGTCTTCCAGCGTGTTGTCGTGGCTGTACCAGAGACGCACCGAATCGCCGCGCAGTTCGAGCGGCATGTCCTTGGACGAGATCGTGTTGCGCCGGATGATGTTGTTGTCGGCCTCGTGCATGTCGAGGCCGAACAGGCAATTCTCGATGACCAAATCCTTGATGATGTTGAAGTCGCCCTTGAGGCGCAGCCCGGCATCGAGCTTGTTGTGCAGGCGCCCGGAATTGCGGATCGTCAGGCTGCGCAACTCGGCGCTGTCGGCGGCAAGCTCGACCACGGTGCCCTTGCCGCCGCCGTCGATGATGACGCCGGCGGAGCCGTCAAGGATCAGCGGCCGCGAAATGACGATGTTCTCGACATAGACGCCGGCGGGGGGCGCGACCGTCGCGCCGTCGGCGGCCGCGTCGATCATGTCCTGCAGCGGGCCGGCGCCGGCCGGCGCCGCCAGAACGGCCATCAGGACGGCAAGGAGCAGCCGAGTGCGCATCGCTGCCTCACATCGTCTCCGCCGCGTCGCCGGCAAGCTGGATCTGCTTGCGCCGGATCAGGCCGGCGAGCGCCAGGAGCACGAAGGCGCCGACCATCAGGGCAAAGCCGTAGTGCGGATAGGAGTAGGTGGTGAACTGCGCCACCTTGCCCTGCCCGAACACGGTCGGCATGAACGGCTTCAGCGTGAAGGCCCCCATCTCGTTCAGGCTGTGCCCGTACCACCAGAGCCAGGCGGAATATTCCGCGACGAAGGCGAAGGGAAGGATCGCCGGCGCCAGCACCAGCAGCCAGTAGAACGGCATGCGCACACTCCATGCGGCGAAGATCATCAACGCCATCGCCCCGAGCACGGCGGCGCCGAGCAGGGTGGCGATCTGGTCCATCATGTCGGCAAGCGGTCCGTTCTTCTCCGGCACGTTGAACCAGCGCGACAGGCTTTTCTCATAGTGCCAGGCCAGCACCTGGAGGCCGGAGCCAGTCCACTCCTGGCGCTTTTCCGCCGGACGCTTGAACTGGTCGAGGTTGAAGTTCTTCTGCAGCAGCGCGATGAGCGCGGCGCGCGATTCCGGTTCAACGACGGCGGCTTCGGCTTCCTGGGTCTTCGCCATCGATTCCTTCAACTGGCGCACGATGGGCGCGAGATTGGAATCATCGCCTGTCTCCTTGGTGTCGAGACCGAGCGAAACGACCATGCCCTGCAGGTAGCCCTTGGACTGGTACTTGACGCCGCCGGGCATGTACATGGTCATGCCCATCCATGCGGCGATCGCCCCGTAGCCGAGCACCGAGATGGCCAGCCGGCTCTTGCGGCCGGGCGCGGCGAAGGCCAGCGCCATCACCACGAGGAAGGCGAACAGGAACGGCGCGTAGGCCTTTTCCACCGGCCCGCCGGACGCGATCGGATACATGCCGACATAGTGGTTGATGGTGTCCATCTCGTGGACGCAGTCGAGCGCCTCGTCCTCCTCGACTTCCTGGCTGGTGCGGATCTGGCAGCCGTTGCGCACCGAATCCATGTGGAAATGGATGCGGATGCCGTCCGGGAAGGTCGCCTCGGGGTAGTTCGGCGCCTTCAGCGACACCCACCAGGCCGGCGCGAAGAACGACGCGGCAATGAGGCCGGCGGCAATGAGGACAAGGACGCGAAAGACGATGCCGCGCCGTGACTGCGATTTCTCGGCCATGGCCAAAATCCTGTTGATGAGAGTGGCGGCGGGCGCCGAAGCGCCCGCGCACGGATCATGTCACTGGAAGTCCGGGTTCTGCCAGCCGGGCTCGGCGAGCTTCTCCTTCGGCGGCTTCAGGCGCGAGACGTAGTCGAGCACCGCGATCTCGTCCTTCTCGGTGAAGTTCTTGATCTGCTCGACCATGTCCGGGTTGGCGTTGCGGCGCTTGCCCTCGCGGATCCACTCGTACTGGCGCTTCAGGTATTCGTAGTGCTGGCCGTAGATGGCGGGATAGAATTTCTCGTCATTGCCTTCGCCGGTCTCGCCGTGGCAGCGCACGCAATTGTCCTTGTAGAGCTGCGCTCCATGCTCGAGGTCGGTGCCCGGACCGACGCCGTTTTCCGGGTTCATCGGCAGTTGCGCGATGTAGGCGGCGACGTCGGCGATCGACTGGGCGCCGCCGATTTCGGACGGCAGCGCGAACGGGTACATGGTCGGGTTGTCGCGGTTCAGCGCGCGAATGTCGGCGAGCTGCTTGATGGCGACCTTGGGATGCTGGCCCGCGATCTGCGGGAACGTGCCGTCGGGCAGGCCCCAGCCGTTCAACTGGTGGCAGGCCGAGCACACTTCGTAGACATCGCGGCCGTTCTCCAGGTTCGGGGTGAGGTGCAGCGCCTCGTCCTGCTCGCCACCGCCTTCGTTCCAGGTCTTCGGCGCAGCCGGGGCGTCTTCGGCACTGGCCGGCGCGGCGACGAACGCCATCGCCGAGACGGCGAGCGCAAGGGTGAGTTTCTTCAGCATGGTCTTCTTCTCCGGTTCCCTCGGGTTCACTTGGCAGACCGGTCGATCTGCGAGAGGTAGGTGGCAATCGAGGCGATCGCCGCATCGTCGGCCTTCTTGATGACGCCGAGCATCAGTTTGGACTGGCCGTTGACGCGGACGCCTTCGCGCATGTCGGTCATCTGGCGGGCGAGGTAGTCACGCTGCAGGCCGGCGATGATCGGGTAGGTGGCGACGTTGGTCTTCTTGCCGTCGACGCCGTGGCAGGCGACACAGCCGAGCTTCTTGTACTGGGCGGCGCCGGCCGCCAGGTCGTCCGGCGTCGGCGCCGGATCGAGCGGCTTCGGCTTGGCCGGCTCCTGGGTGGACAGGAACTTGGCGATCTTCTTCAGGTCGTCGTCGGTCAGCAGGTGCATGACCGCCTGCATGCCCTCGGTGTAGGGATGGCCGGTGGCCGGATCCTTCGAGGCGATGCGCTTGCCCGACTTGATGTCGTTCATCTGCGTCAGCAGGTATTTCTCGTTCTGCCCGGCGACGGCCGGATAGGTCTGGATCGGCTTGGCGCCATTCTTGCCGTGGCAGGCAAAGCAGGTCTTGGTCTTGTAGAGCTGTTCGCCATCGGCGATGTCGTCGGCCATCGCCGGCGCGGTAAAACCGAGGGCCAGTCCGGCCAGGGCAAGTTTCAGCAAAAAGCGCATTGTCGGATCCCGTTTCGATGGAGGAAACGGGCGGCGACCGAAGCCGCCGCCCGATCGTTCGTCACTGCTTCGGCTTGACGCCCTTTTCGTCGAGCAGGTTCTTGGCGCGCAGACCAATGTCGGCGGCCTTGACCTGGTACTGCCACCACTGGCCGGCCCAGAGCGTGGCGTTCTGCCAGTCTTCCTTCTTGGCGGCTTCCTCGGCCTTGCCCTTCGCCTCCTCGGCGAACTTCAGCTGGTCCGTGGCGTCCTCGACGAGGGCGACAACGTCCGGATGGGCCTGGAAGTCGGTGGAGACGATGTAGGCCACGACCGTGTCGATGACAGCCTGCGTATCGGTGCAGGTCTTGTACTGCTTGTCGTAGTCGGCCTTGGTGTAGGCTTGGCCTTCCGCCGCCGCACCGCCCGCCTCCTGGAAGCCCTTCGGCTTGACCACGAGGAAGCCGGTCATCTCCAGATGCAGCGCCGAGCAGAACTCGGTGCAGTAGTAGGAGAAGACGCCGGGCTTGTCGGTCTTGATCTTGGCCGTCGCCGTCTTGCCGGGTTCGAGCGAGAGGTTGACGTTGTAGGTCGACACCGCGAAGCCGTGGGTCTCGTCCTCGGCGCGCTCGGAGTTGGTGATGATGAACTCGACCTCGTCGCCTTCCTCGACCTCGACGATCTCGGGCGTGAAGTGCGACCGGATCGCGGTCATGTAGACCTTGACCTTGTTGCCATCGCGCTCGATCCGCTCCGAGCCGGGACGGACCGAACCGGGATGCTTCTCGCCGGTGCGGCTGTCGGTGCCGTAGGCATAGCGCACCAGCGGCTTCAGCTTGTCGGCCGAAATCGCGGTGGCGTAGTGCGGCTCGCCGAGCGGCAGCGGCATGTCGTAGAGAAGCTCCATCTTGTCACCGGAAATGTCGATGAGCTGATGGTTCTGCGGATGCAGCGGCCCGACCGGGTTGAAGCGGTCGATGGCGAGCTTGTTGAGCGCGATCAGGTACTTGCCGGCAGGGTTGATCCCTTCGCCTTCCATGGCGACCAGATGCCCGATGTTGTAGTGCACCGAGATCTTGTCCAGCACCTTGCCTTCGCAATAGTCCCACTTGGCCACCTGGCTGTCGACATAGAGCGAGGTGTAGACCACGCAGGGCTTGGAGTCGTACTGGCTGTGGAGCGGCCCGAGGCCGAGCGGCACCTGCTTGTGCAGCGCGTCCTCCATGGCAATGATCGGCAGGCCGTAGCTGTCCTTGCCGGCAAACTTGCCGGCATCGATCGCCGCCTTGATTTTCTCGAACGAGTAGACCGAGGCCTGGGTGTCGAGCTTGCCGCCGACGACGATGTACTTGCCGTCCGGCGAGACGTCGACGCCGTGCGGCGACTTCGGCTCGGCGATGAGATAGACCAGCCCCTCGTCGACCGCCGTCTGCAGCGAGATGACCGGATGATCGTTGATCATCGTCACCTTGCCGGCCTTGTAGACTTCCTCGGCCTTCTTCCAGTTGATGACGTGCAGGAAGTCGGTGTCGTTCTGCGAGCAGCCGGCCTCGAACGGCGGACGCCCCTTCTCGATGCCGCCGACATAGCGCTCGGCGCAGAACGAGTTGGTGAACGACCAGCCGTCGGACACCAGCTTGCCGGCGTCGGACAGATCCTGGGTGTAGGGCGGCAGTTCGATGGAGAAGGAATTCTCCGGCTCGATGCGACCCTTCTCGCGGTTGAACTTCCAGTAGGTGACGGCGCCGCGGAACTTCTCGTTGAATTCCGACAGCGGCGCGAACCCGCGCCCGAGCACGCCCGGATATTGCGCCGCCTCGATCACATATTCCGAGTTCGGCGTGACGAAGGTGCCGCCATGCTCGGACTGCAGGATCGGGTTGACGACGATTTGCTGGGTCTCGAAGTCATGCAGCGAGATGACGCCGACGCGCGGCGCCGACTTGTCGTTGATGAAGAGATACTCGCCGTCGAGATTGCCATTGGTCTCGGTGATGGCGGGATGGTGGGTGTCGCCCCACTGGATCTCGCGGCCATCGACCTTGGCCGATTCGAGGATCTTCTTGGATTCCTCGTCGAAGCCGAAGCCCTGCCACGGTTCCGGCGTGAACACCGAAACATATTTCAGGATGCGCATCGACGGGACGCCGTAGACGATGACCTGGCCCGACTGGCCGCCGGATGAGAAAACGATGAATTCGTCGCGCTTGCCGGTCGGCGTGTAGGTCTTGGCCGCGGCGAGCATGTCTTTCTGGGTCAGGCCGCGCCTGGCCATGACTTCATCGAGCGTTTCCGCCGATGAGCCGGTGACCGAAAGCGCCAAACCCATGGCGGCGATCCCCGTCGTCGCCAGAAGTTTCGTGCGAATGGTGCTGTACATGATGTGCCCTCAGGTATGCGGAGCCGGGAAGTCCGAAAGCGGTCCCGGCGGACCGTCGGCGTGCGGCCGCTCTGCCGAACGCCACGGGAGCAATCCCAAATGGCGCCATTCGCCTCCTTGACTTTCGTTAAGGCCGCCCGCGTCCGGCTGTGGCGAACTTGTCGCAGGACGGGATCTCGGCCCGGCCTGACTGGAACGGAACTGATGAGCAGATCGGGCACAAGGCGCTGGTTCAGGGAGGTCCTTTTCCGGATCGTCCTTGTTCTGTCACTGGCCCCCCTGGTGACACCCGGTCTGCTCGCCTTTTCCGCCGATGACGGCATCTGGTGCGAAAGCCTCGCCAGCCTCGACGCTGGCGCCGACAGGGGCGATGGGACCGGCGACGACGGCGATTGCCTTGTCTGCCTGGTTGTCGCCCTGGGCGGCCAGACCGCCTCCCCCGCCGCGATCTTTATCCCGGCGCCACGCAACAGCGTCCTGACCGCCATTCCGGTTTCGCTCGCCGGTTCGCGCGGCCTGCTCGCCGAAGCGTGCCCGCCGATCCGGGCCCCGCCGCTCGCCTGAACGCATTCCGCCGGATTCCGGCCGTGCGTGTGCGGGTGTGCCCTCGCCCATGATCGCGCGGCCGGCGCCTGCCGGCCCGACACGACCATCAACCTCGAAAGGACCAGACCATGAAACGTCGCGATTTTCTCGCGGCTGCCGCGGCATGCGCCGTGTTTGCAGCCCTGCCCGCCCTTGCCGACGATGTGACGCTCGGCAACCTGACCATCTCGGGTGCCTTTGCCCGCTCGTCGCCGATGATGGCGCAGGCCGGCGCGGGCTTCATGACCATCGCCAATGGTGGCGAGGCCGACAAGCTCGTCGCCGCGAAATCCGGCGTCTCCGAGATCGTCGAACTGCATACCCATGTCGAGGAAAACGGCATGAAGGCGATGCGCAAGGTCGACTTCATCGACGTGCCGGCGAACGGCATGGTGGAGCTGAAGCCCGGTTCCTACCACGTAATGTTCATCAACCTGAAGGAACGCCTGCAGATGGGCGCGAAGGTCGAAGTGACGCTCGTGTTCGAGAAGTCGGGAGAAGTCACCATCGCGATGCCGATCATGGGACCGGGCGCGATGCACGGCGGCTGAGGCCGCCTTCCCCGTCGGGAACCGGGAAAAGCCGACGGCGGCCGGGACATGGCCGCCGAATCAAAGGAGAAAAAAACCATGTCATTCCGCAGTATCGCGCTTTCCGCGCTGCTGGCCGCCGGGTTCATCGTCGCGCCGTTCAGCGCGCAGGCCGCCGAGAACAAGGAAATGGGCCTCTACGTCAATCTGGCGACCAAGGATACGGTCAAGGCCGGACATGCCTTCGCCCACGCACTCAAGCTCAATGAGCGCGGGCATCCCATCGCCTTCTTCCTCAACGGCGATGCCATCCTGATCGCCGTGAAGAATGTTCCGCAGACCAGCTTCCAGGAAAAGTCCCTGCAGGTCTGGGTCAAGGACGTCATCGCCAAGGGCGGCAAGGTCATCATCTGCAGCACCTGCATGGCCTTGCACAACGTCATGCCCGGCGATCTGATCGACGGCGTCGTGCCGGGCAGCCCCGAAGTGGTGTCGGAATACCTCTTCGACCCGAACTACCAGGTCATCAGCTGGTAATTGCCACCAGGCTGATTGCGGGCGCCGTGAGCGATCGCGGCGCCCCTTGCATTCCCCGGCGCTTCAACCGCACCAAAGGCTGGAAAGCCCGAGCGCAACGAGCAGGATGAACTGGTAGAGCGCCGTCATCGCCAGCACCCCGTTCAAGGCACGCGAAACCGGCAGGATCGCCATGCGCCGGGCCAGGTGCAGCGCCAGCATTCCGGCGACGAGAAAGGCCGGAGCGCTCGCCGCGCAAATGCCGTGCACGACAAGCAGGCCGAGCAGCGCCGCCATGTTCAGCCCGGCATAAAGCGCGCGCGAGCCATTTTCGCCGATGAGGATGGCAAGGGTGCGCCGCCCGCCCCGCGCGTCGCCAACCCGGTCGCGATGATTGTTGACCAGCAGCACGGAGGCCGCCGGCAGGCCGAGAAAGAAGCCGGTCGACAGGACCAGGGCATCCGGCGCCGCGCCATGCAGGAAGGCCGTGCCCCCAACGGCGGCGACGCCGAAGAAGGCGATGACCAGCACTTCCCCGACCGGGGTCGCCGACAGGGGCCATGGCCCCATGGAGTAGAGATATCCGAGCGCCAGCGACAGCACGCCGATGGCCAGGATCGGCCAGCCGCCGACAAGGGCGAGAAACAGGCCGGCCGCGGCGGCAATGGCGAAAGCCAGGGCTGCGCCGAGCCGGACTGCGCCGGCGTCGAGCAACCCGAGCGCCGTCATCCGCGCCGGCCCGAGGCGTTCGGACGTGTCGATGCCGCGCGCGGCGTCGGCGGCGTCATTCCACAGATTCGTGCCGATCTGGATCGACGCGGCCGAAAGCAGCGTGGCGACCAGCACATCGGCGCGCCAGGCCCCGGCGGCGGCGGCAAGGACGGTGCCTGCGAGCACCGGCGTGATCGAAAGGCCGAGCGTCTTCAGCCGTGCGGCCATCGCCCACAGCACCGGGCGAGGCAGGGATCTCAGCGATTCCGCAGTGTCGATGGCGGTCATGGCGTCTTGTCGTCGTCCTCGTCGCGAATGGCAAGATGGAGCGCGGCGACGCCGAACATGAATGTGCGAACCCTGCGAACCCGCAGTCCGGCCGCCTCGAGCTCGGCCGAGACGGTCGTCGCGTCGGGGAAGATGCGGATCGATTCGACAAGGTAGCGGTAGGCCTCCCGGTCGCGGGCCACCGCTACGCCGAGCAACGGGATGACGTAGCGCGAATGCAGGGCGTAGAGCGGGGCGAACCATGGTGCGGCGCGGGAGAACTCCAGCAGGGCAAACACGCCGCCCGGTTTCAGCGAACGGGCGATCCCAGCGAGCGCCTGCACCGGATCGGCGAAATTGCGCAGGCCGAAGGCGAGCGTGACGCCGGCAAGCGAGTCCTTGGCGAATGGCAGGTTCTCGGCTTCGGCGTGCACGATGTCGAAGGCCCCGTGCGCGCGGGCCCTGGCCACGGCCAGCATGCCCTGGCTCGCGTCGGCGACAGTAATGGCGCGGCCGGGAAGGCGCCGGGCCAGGCGCAGCGCCAGGTCGCCGGTTCCGCCGGCAAGGTCCACCAGCGGCCCTTCGACCGGCCCGACGGCCTCGGCGAACATGTCGACGACCTTGCGCTTCCACAGGCGATGGGTGCCGAAGCTCATCAGGTCGTTCATGAGGTCGTATCGCGGCGCGATGCGATCGAACAGCGCGCCGACCCGGTCGCGCCTGGCGGCGGTGTCCACGCTCTGGTCGCCGAAGGTTCGGCGCAGAGCGTCCAGCGTCGGTCCGGGTTTGCGCGCCATTCAGGCCGGCCCGATGACGGCTCTCAGCTTCGCCGCCATCTGCTCCGGCGTTGCATTATGGGTGAACTGGGTGACGAACAGGCCATCCGGTCCCATGACATAGATGATCGAGGTGTGGTCGATGGCGTAGTCCTCGGTCGCCGTGTCGCCGGCAAACCGGTACTTCGCGCCATAGGCCGCCGCCACAGTGTCGATTTCCTCGCGCGTTCCCGTCAGACCCATGATCCGCTCATGGAAAGCCTTGCCGTATTCGTCAAGCCGCTCGCCATGATCGCGCTGCGGATCGACGGAAATGAACACGACCTTCAGCCGCCCGACCAGTTCGGGCGGCATGCTGTCGAGCGCGGCCGACAGTTCGCCAAGCGCGGTCGGGCAGACATCGGGGCAGAAGGTGTAGCCGAAATAGACGAGCAGGAATTCCCCGAGGAAGTCCTTGTCCGTCCAGCGCTTTCCGGTGCCGTCGACGAGGCTGAACGGTCCGCCGATCACCGGGCCGCGGTCCGGTCCCACAATGGCCCAGGTCGCCGCGCCTGCGGTCAGGGCAATCGCGGCCGCGCCGCCCAGGAGCGTTCGCCGCGACAGGCGGCTGTCTTTCGTCCGTGAGGTTTTGCCGGGACCTGCAAGCATGGTCCTTACTAGCCAGACGCCGGTCCGGGTGACTTGACCAAACTCAAGGCCGGCTCAGGCCGGCGCCATGCACGGCGGTTCCAGGTCGGCCGATTCCGTTTCCCGCGCAGCCTTGTGCGGCTTGCGGCCGGTCGACCGGGCAATGCAGGCCTGGAAGGCCGGTTCCCGCAACCGTTCGGCAATCTCTTCCGGACTGAGGTTCTGCAACAGCGGGCAGAGCGCCGGATCGAAATCGCCATTATCCAGCATCACCTGGCACAAGGCGCATGACTCCGTTTTTCCAGTTCGACCCGATCTGCCACTTGAGCGGCCACGGCCGCAAGCGCCAAAAGGTTGTTTTTCGCCCGCTGGCGTTGACCTCCCCGCATGGCTCGGGCAAATCGGTTGCCTGCGGGACCTTCACTCATGTCGCTCGATCCGTCTGACCTGCGCATCCTGAGAAACACGCCGATGCTCGGCGGGTTGTCGAACGATGCGCTGGCCAATCTGGTGCGCGATGCGTCGGTCCTCAGGCACACGCAGGGATATCTGCTGTTCTCGCAAGGTGACGACGCCGAGGCATTCTATGTCGTGTTGAGCGGCTGGATCAAGGTTTACCGGCTGTCGTCTTCCGGTACGGAAGCTGTCGTCGGCATCTTCACGCGCGGCCAGAGCTTCGCGGAAGCGGCGGCGATCTCCGGTGGCGTCTATCCGGCATCGGGCGAGGCGGTCACCGATGTCCGCGTTCTCAAGATCTCGGCGCGCCGCCTGTTCGAGCGCATTCGCGAGGCACCTGAAATCGGACTGGCCATGCTGGCCTCGACCTCGCAGCACCTGCATCTGCTCGTGCGCCAGATCGAGGCGCTGAAGGCCCACACCGGCGCGCAGCGCATCGCGGAGTTCCTGCTGGAGCTGGCGCCGGAGGAATCGGGCGCCTGCGTGGTGGACCTGCCCTACGACAAGGCCCTGATCGCCGCGCGCCTCGGCATGAAGCCGGAAAGCCTGTCGCGGGCCTTCCACAAGCTGAAGGCTCACGGTGTCGAGATCCGCCAGCGGCAGGCCGAGATCCGCAGTCTGAGAGAGCTGCGCGAATTCACCGAAATGGAACGCGCCGACGTGATGCGCGAAAGCACCATCGACTAGGCCGGGAGCCGGCATGCCGTCGCTGCCTGCGCTCTAGCCGGGAAGCAGCCCGGCCGCCACAGCCGCTATGACGGCGACAAAAGCAGCGACAATGCCGGTCCGCCAGCTTCCGGCGGCACGCAACTCGAGGAAATCGAGCAGGATCAACCGGCCCTTGACGACGGTGACCAGCGCCAGCAGCACGATCCATGCCCGCGACGCCGCCTCCGGCAGGCCCGACTGCATCGCCGCCATCGTGGCCGCCGACAGCGCCATCATCGCGATCCATGCCCGTGTCGCCGCGCCCATGCCTCACCTCAGCAGATAGAACACCGGGAAGATCATCACCCAGATCAGATCGACCATGTGCCAGAAGGCAACGCCGGTTTCGACATTGTCCTCGGCGGGGAAGAGCGCGATCAGCCCGAGCACGCCGATGCCGAACACGACATGGGCGAGATGGAATCCGGTGACGAGATAGTACAGGGTGAAGAACGCGTCGCTCTCCATCCCGTAGCCCAGCGCCGACTTGGCGGCATATTCGGAAAGCTTGACGCCGACGAACGCCAGGCCGAGCAGCCCGGCGCCGGACAGGAACAGGCGGGCGCGGCGCACGCGACCCGCCCTTGCGGCGCCGAGGGCGTGGGCGGCCAGCAGGCCGCTGGTCAGCAACACCATGGTGTTGAGCGACCCGGCCACCGGATCGAGCGCCCGTGCGCCGGTGGCGAAGGTCTCCGGATCGAGGATGCGGGCGACGGAAAACCCGGCCAGCGCAGCGGAGAAGGCGGCGATTTCCGACAGGATGAGCACCCAGATGAGCGGGTTGCCGGGCAGCCGGCCGGAGGGAACGGCGTTCATGTCAGAAGGTGGCGGTAGATGGTCGGCAAGGCCTCGATCAGGCGGGCGGGATGGCTGACGATGGCATAGCCGTTGCGACCGAAAATGTGGGGAATGTAGGACTCGGCCTTGCGATCGATGGCGATGGCGAACACGGCAAGTCCGGCCATCCGCGCCTCGGTGACGGCATGGCGCGTGTCCTCGATGCCGTATCGGCCCTCATAGTAGTCGAGATCGTTGGGCTTGCCGTCGGTGATGACGAGCAGCAGGCGCCGCGTGGCGCCGTGGCGAACAAGCTCGCCGGTGACATAGCGGATGGCGGCGCCGAGCCTGGTGTAGAATCCCGGACTGACGGCGGCGATCCGCGCCTCGACCGCGGCGCCCATCGGTTCGTCAAATCCCTTCAGCTTCGACACGTACACGCGCTGGCGCTTCAGCGACGAGAAGGAATACATGGCGTGGCGGTCGCCGGTGGCCTGCAGGCCATGGCCGAGCGCCGTCAGCGATTCGCGCGCGATGGCGATGACCTGGCGCTCCTCGACCACGCTCTCGGTGGAGCGCGAGGCGTCGAGCAGCGTGGCGACTGCGAGATCGCGCTTGCGGTTGACCAGGCGGCGGAAGATGCGCGCCCTTCCGGTATGCCCGGCGGCGCGATCCGTCATGAAGCGGACGGCGGCGTCGGTATCGATATCGTCGCCCTCGCTCTCGCCCGATTGCACGGTCCGTTGCGGCATCAGCGTCTCGAACTGGCGGCGGACGGCGGTAATGCGGCGGCGCTGGGCCGGTCCGGGCGGCGGCGCGGCCGGCAGATCGCCGGGCGGCGGCGAGGCTAGGACGCGGACATGGTCCGGAATGAGCGTTGCGGTGCGGTGGTTCCACTCCGGCAGCAGGTGCCCGGTCGCCAGGCGTTCGCGGTCGATGTCCTGCGGCGACAGGTCGAGATCGAAGGAGAGCCGGGTCGCCGGGGTCTTGTCGACATCGGTCAGGCCGAGCTCGTGCGTGTCCTCGGCGGCCTTGCGCGCGCCCGCCTCGTCATCGTCATCGACCTTGCGGTTGAGATCGAGGAAATCGGCCCAGGACAGGATGGTTTCGAACCTGTGCAGGATCAGCGAATCGCGGCGGTTGGCCTGGTCGGAGCGCTTGCGCGCCGCCTTCTTGCGTTCGCCGGCGGCGGACGGCTTTCCCGCCGGGCCGGTCGCGTGGTCGCGCTCGACCGGCGCGGCGAGCGCG
>WPCK01097432.1_pt1 | contig 23162 bp, 12 predicted proteins | sample 5399851 | NCBI WGS metagenome assembly WPCK01 (sample SAMN12869471, study PRJNA574797) | sludge metagenome | isolation source: wastewater treatment of pH11 | place: China:Beijing | collected 2019-05-20 | reverse complement strand
GCGCGTCGCGGGAGGGTGCTGGTCTCCGCATGCCGCACGACCATCTCGGGGGAAGGTCGGGGTTAGGGGGAAGTGCCCGATGGCGTTCCATCGCGGAACGTCTGCCGAAGGGCTGCCGGAACCTCATAGATACGCGGGTCCCAGATGTCGTCCGAGGTGTACCACGGGCGGTGCCCCGGGTCGAGGTAGATCCGTGCGGCCTCGTTCTGATTGAGCGGTCGGGCACCAACACGTCCAAACACGGAAATCTGGTTCCCGCTTTCATCCACCGCCCGATCGCGATCCATTCCGCGGCTGATGGCGAGCGCATGACCGTCCTTGGGCAACTTGTACGTGGCGATGAGGCGCGGGGTGGGCCGCGGGCTGAACCCGTCATTCCCCGAAGTCTCCGGACTGGTCAATTGGACCACGCGGAGGCCATTCTCGCCGTCGGCCACGTACGCGAACAAGCTGACATTGGTGATACCGAGCTGCACATCGTTGGCATGACCAATTTGTCCGTCGGCGTTGAAGACCTGGTCGATGAATGCCTCGGCCGGATGGGTGATGTCGAGTATCACCAGTCCCTGCTCCCCGGCCGCGACATAGGCATAGGTGCGTGCGATGTAAATGCCGTGGGCATGGTGCAGTTCGACTTCGTGCACCACCTGCGGTTGGGCCCGATCGGTAATATCCAGGATTTTGACGCCATGCGCGTCCGTGACCAAGGCATAGCGAAACTGAACCGCCACCTGGCGCGGTTCCTGCAGTTCTTCTTCCCCCAGGATCGCGGTGACGCGAGGGCACTTGGGATCGTCCAGGTCGACGACCACGAGTCCCGCATCACAGGCAATGTAGGCGTACGTGCCGACAAAGGCGATCGAACGGGCCCCATCGAGGATGCCATCGGGATTGAAGGTCAGTGCCCGTTCCAGGAAGTTGTTCAGGGGGTTGCCGTCCAAGAGGGTGCCTGCCCCGACCAGGATCAGGCCTTCGTACTTGTCCGCTACGTAGATGTAGGCGTACATAGGGTGCACCGCCGCCTCGTGGTTTGCCGGACTCGGTTTGCGCGTAGGGTCGGGTGCCAGCGTCGTCGGCGCGGCGACTCCCTGGGCGCAGCGGGTGCGGACATAAAACCGTTGGCCGATGGGAGAGACAGGTGCCGACGTGATCCGCTCACTGAAGGCCTTGTCGTCAATGAACGCAATATCAAAGACCCGCAGGCCCCCGGAGCCGCAGGCGGCATAGAGGTACTCGCCGCGATGCTGCAGATCGAGGATTTCCGGCTTTCGGAACCGGAGAGAGAGTGTCTCGATAATGTCACGACCCGGGTGCTCGTGACTGTGCTCCAGTTGGCACCCTCGTTCCTGGTGCTCTTCGTAGTTCTTTGGGAACGCCAGGTGATGGAGGGAACTCCCGATCACGGCCTGGGGTTCGCTGGTCTCCGTCACCACCACCCCCTCGAAACCGTGTTCACCCGCCGCGACCCAGCAGTACTTGCCGATGAAGTTCGTGTAGCCCGTTCCCTGCATCAAGAGCTGCGCCATGATGGCATTGTTGTCGCCAGTGGATGACAGGTGGCAATCGGTGCAGCTCTTCGTCTCGAAGGTGCCCCCACGGTCCTGGTTGCCTTCATAATCCCATCCCGGCCCGCCTCGGACGGTGTGGGGCACATTGGTGGAAAAGGCAATGCCACTCAGGCCGTCCCCACTGATCGTCTGCTGCTGGATGTAAATGTTCTCACGGTTGGCGTTGTAACTGGACACATGGATGGCGCAGCTGCTGCGCGCTGGTCCGATGCGGTTTCCCGTGACATTCCCATCGCGAGCCAGCATGTAGACGTCATCCCGTAAGGTCTGGAAGTTGTAGGAGGTGCGATTGCGGGAAATGTCGCCCAAGGCATGCAGGTCGGGCGATTTGATGTTGGCACGCTGTGGCAGGTGGCAGCCGAAGCAACTGGGGTTCCAGCTGCTATGGCATGCGATGCATGACATATTCTTGTCATTGTGCGGACAGGACTGATAGTCTTGAGGCGAGACTCCACCCCACTGGACGCGACCATCGTCACCGCGGCGGGCTGACTTGGCGGCATGGCTGCGGGGATTGTAGCGGGGATGTCCCGGCGTCACGGTGTCGGCAGTCTGAGTCACCTCCCAGGAGAGATCTGGCTCCACGTTGCTCCGCTGGATCACCACCGGAGGCTGACCGGGTTGGCGGCGAATCTCGAACCGCGGCTGACCAAACGGTGTCCGCAGTGCCAGCAAGTTCGTTCCCGGATCGGGCGCAGCGGGCCCACTGGTCGCCAGTCGCTGTGGCAGGCCTGCCTCCCGCTGTGCCTCGAGCTTCTGCACCAGGCTTTGCTCGGCGGTACCGTGGCAATCGATGCACTGGATCTCAATCGCCGCGCGGACCTCGCCATAGAGCTTGGAATTGCCGTGCCCATCCTGATGGAAGTGACAATCCACACAGTGCATCCCCTTTTCCAAATGGATGTCCATCATGTGCACGGGGACTCCCGCACGCTGCTTGCCCTGTTGAACCTCCTGCGGGCTGGGAGGTTCCATGGCGGCCTGCAGCAATTCGTTGCTCACGTCGGTCAGGGGCCGGCCTCGCCAATCCAGCAGGGTTCCCTGGCGATCCTTCTTGAAGACTGCTCGGAAGACCCAGCCATGACCATGGAAGTCGGCGAACTGGGTGTGGTGGAGCTTGGAATTCAGCTGAGACACATCCGCCAGGAACTCGGGGTCGCTCCAATAGCCACGTAGCGCGGTCTCGTCGGGATTGCTCATGGTCCCCTGCACGTACTCCTGGGCGGTCAGCTCCTTCTGATGCTCGGGATACATGAACTCGCCGTCGGTCTCGTTATCCCACCACATGTATCCCAGGTAACTGTTCAGCACGTTGGTGCCGGGGTGCATGTGGCACACATTGCACTGGCTCGTGGGCATTCGCAGTTCAAATTGGTGCTGCACCGGGTGCCCCGACTGGCCCTTGGGAATCATGGGGTCCACGTGCCGGACCCAAGTGTCTGGCGCCGCGGCGGCCGTGCCGCGGTTGCCGTAATCGGCCAGGAATCCGCTATTCACGCGGCTACGGTCATTGGCATAGAGGACGTGGCAGGCGGAACAGCCGCTGCTGCGATAATCGCCAGGATGGTCGTTGGTACCCAGAAAATTCAGAGTGGGGTCCAGCAGCCGGGTCTTCTGCAATCCGATGAAGACCGGGTCGGTCCGGTTCTCCGTGCCCAGTCCCCGGTTACTCAGTCGCTCGCGAGGCCGGCCAGCCTCCTCCAGCCGCTCGGGGATCCCGGTTTCCGCACGGAATCGCCCGCCACGCTCAAAGATCCGCAAGATGTTCCCCGGCTGGCTGACTTGAAACGCGGGCAGGGGATCCAGATACGGCAAGATGCCCTTGGTGGCGGTTTCTTCGGGCGTGGGTGGCGGCACGGTCTGCATCCGCTGGGGAACTCCTCGCATGCTATAGCTTTCACCATAGCGAGGCCATTTATGCGATACGCCCCCATTGTTGTAGAGCGCTGCGCCCCACAGCATGCAGCCGTGCGTCATCATGCTCTTCCGGACCTGCAGGACTTCATTGGCGTGACACTGGCCGCACGCGATGTGAGCCACGCGGAGGTCGCCCGGATTTACAAACCGAATGAACTCGGGCGATTCATGGTTGAGCAGCGTGTAACTCCGAACCGGATTGGCACTGCCGTTCCATGAGTGCGGGAAGCGGGCCGGGACGTGGGCGGCGATCTTGTCCACACACTCCGCATTGCCGCCATGACAGTCGGTGCAGCCAATCCGGACCGAGCGGTCGCGATGCATGTTGCCGACATCCGTATGGCACTGAATGCAACCATGACTCTTGCCGAGCACCTGATCGGCCGACTGCCGCATCCAGTCCTGGTAGCGGAGGCCGTCGGGAATCGGATACGAGGCGTTGTCCGCGATACCCAGCCGCCTCGCCAGGTCCCAGGGGTCGTCACCCTGCCGGCCGACGTTGGGTTCTCGGGCCCCGGGTGCCGGGCCGGCCTTCAGCGCCGCGTGACCGGCCGGTTGCACCGCCTGGGGCTGTCGCGGCGCAGCCAACCGCGGTCGTTTCGACTCGTCCTGCCCTCGCACCTCGACCCAAGGCTGCATCGGCCCGGCTGCCAACACCAACACGGCACTCAAGAGATTTCGAAGTTTCCTGCCTCCGATGCCAATCGATCGCGGCGGCAGGCCAGGCGCCTTACCGCCTGTCCGCAAACTCGCTTCGTACCCTCTCCTCCGTCTTCCGGGGAGAGGGCAGGGTGAGAGGGTCTTGAGGTACTCGAATAGGCTCTTAGTATTCGAACACGGCCTCGACAAACCCAGCCACAAACGTCTGGGTCTCTCCTGAAAGCGTCTGGAATAGGTCTTGAAATCCATCGCCGGGTATCAAGGTCGATAGGCCGCCCAGAAACACCACGTTGTTGTTCAGGATCGGACGGTATTCCGCGCCCAGGCTGAGGTCGGCACCTAGGAAGTTCCGCACATCACCCACGAACAGATAGGTTTCCAGCACCTCGGTCTGATCAAACCAGAGAAAATTTGTATTCTGGATCAATCGCAACTTGGGGGTGATATCTCCGTCAATGCCCATGTTGAAGAGGTGCAGTCCAGGATTCACAAAGTTCGTTTGGCCCTGGAATTTGCTGCTACGCAGACTTGGTGTCAAGCTCAATCGGTTGGTCAGTTCCACGCCAAAGAGCCGAATGGCCTGGCGACCCCAATAACTGAACTCGGTACCCGCAAAATTCGGATTGGGAAAGATGGCGTCGAAGCCCGTGGCATGTTCGTTGTTCGGGTCCGCATCGCCCGAACTGTGGAAATAGGAGGTTCGGAAGCGGGCCCAGTCGCGATCGTAGGATAACTCCAGGGCACCCATCCAGGCGCTGATATCCTGCTCGCGTCCGGCGATCGGGTTCAGATCGTCGATGCCAAACACATAATAGAACGCACTCGATACATTCACCCGCTCCATATGGCCGTTGCTAGCAGTGCCAAAATAATAGGATCGGATGTCGTGCGGCTGGGCCACCCCGACGGGGTCGGGACGTGCCAGGAATCCATTTCGATCAAACTTCATGGTGGCTTCGTCCCGGTTGCCGTGGAAGGAGACGTTCACGTTGTAGCCAGGAAAAAGAAAGTCCTGCCGATAGTAGTTGGCAATCCAGGTGTTCTGGCCGCGGTCTTCCGCAATACGGTTCAATGTGCTGTTCGTATCCTTTTCCGTCTGATCGAAGAACAACAGGTTGAACTGGTCTTGGTTGCTGCGGCGCGTGCCAAAGAGTCGCACCGCTCGGTTCACGTCGGCGAATAGGAAGCCGCGAAAGTCGCTGACAAAGGGCTGGCTGCCAACCCGCAAGGACATGAAGTCGTAGTAGGGGCTCAGATCGCAGAGCTTCGTCTCCACAAAGTACTCTTCCGGCGTCAAGAACTGGCGAAAGCGGCCCGTGCCGTTCAGGACGTTGGGACTCACGACCCCCAGCTCGTCAGCGACGAGATGGTTCATATTGAAGAACAGATTGGTCTTGATCCGCCAGTCGGCCGGCTTGAAGGAGGTATTGCCGTGAAAGACTTCCACGGAGAGGGAGTTATTTTGCACACCCAACCACTGGTCCGGGTCGCCGAAGAACTCGGCCTCACCTGGGTTCCGAGTCGCTTCAAAGGGGGTGGTCGGCGTCGGGAGCTGCCGCGGCTCCAACAAGGTAAAGTTCCTGAAGGTGTACCTCAGGAACGTGTGCTGGCCGTAGGCGGGATAGTCCCCCTTCAATACGTTCTGATTATAGGGATCCCACCAGGCGCCCTCGACGCCAGGATAGTCGTCCTGACAGGGGTGGCCCCGACCATAACGGTCTTCATCGGGATATCCCAACCGCCAGCGATCCTCGATGGGAATGAAATGACTGCTGACCTGCGACTCCGAAGGGAGCACACCGCTGGGACCGGAGAAGCCTCGCGGCGCATCAAAACCGGTCACCCACATCGGGTTGGTATCATCCAACCGGGGAGATGGTTTCGGCAGGCTCAGATTGTCCGAGTCCGGATCCCGTAGCACACTCGGCCGTGGCCGGTCCGGTTCCCCAGCGGGGGCCGGTCGAGACAAATCGAACGGCTGGAAAACCTGGCCCGGGTCTTCGCCCTCGTCGCTCAGCTGAAAATGGAGGCCGCCCCCAGGTGCCGATTCGGTCACATCGGCATCCTCCTGGCCCCGGATGGCCGTATGACCGAACAACAAGCCACATCCGACGAGGACCGCGCCAATTCGGCGGCCACATCGGCCGAGGACTTCGCGGTATCGGACCTTTGCCTGGCGGATCATGCTTCGCAGAAATGACCAGCAATGGACCATTCGGGAACGATGTCAGTACCGTATGCCAGCGCACGTCGCACACTCGTGGAACGTGTGCCGCCTCGTGTTTTCCAGACGCAATCGACGAAAAAACCGCTACGGTGATGCGAGACGCGCCCCAGCCGTCTGGCGCTGAGCGCGCGCGAACTCGCCCGGAATTCGCAGGTCCGGATCCCAGGTTCTGTATCGGATGTGCCGATTGCGGTAGGTAAGTAAGATCTGCCGGTTACGAAGACTGTACTGCCATCCCCGCACAAATCAGCGAATCTGGGATAGATGGGCAGAATGCCCAGATGCAAGGCGGCGAACGAACTCCGTGGGGAATTCGGGTCAGGCCTTCCCCGGATGCCGAATCGTCCGGCAGCGAGTCCCAGATACCCCTCGCTTGCCGAGGGGAGTCTCATGTTGGATCGCTACGACCGAACAGCAACTCGACCACGTTCGGCCGAGCGAGCGGCGCAGTTATCAAGCGGAGACTGGCCGAGGCCGAATCCGGCCGCGGTGGGAATTCGGGGGCAGGTCTTGTTTTTTTGTTTATTGAGCAAGTCGGGACTCGATCTTCGCGAACTCTTGCCGCATCTTGCGTGCACGGGCCAGCTCACACTGGAAACGCCGTGTGAGATTGCTGACAATCTTAGGTCAAGTCAATCCGAACGACACGGACAATTCCCTGAGCGTGGCGATGGTGACACGGCGACATAGCCAGGCAGCGGCCGCCCGCGCCAGGTGACCATCTCCCTTTTGGGCAAATGCCCCGGGATCAACCTGGAAGTAGTCCGCCATCGCCGCGAATACCGCCTCAGGGGGCATCGCCCCCAGAGTTCGTGCCCGGGGAACTTCGTCTGCGAATCGAGATGACTTGAGAACTCTGCCGATCCGGCTGATCGCTTCCGCTTGTGCACGTAGCCAGGGTAGCTGCTCCAGGCAAACTCACGGGGATCCGACACCAACGGGCGCTTGCCGCGGATCGGATTCAGGTGAATGTAGCAGCTGAACGTCCAGAAGTAGTTCTCATCTTCGATCAGTTCGCCTTTGTATCGACGACGTACTTGTGGCGATCCACATCGTCACGAAAGATCGCTGCCGTGCATTACCTCGCGACATGGCATGGTCGATCGCACCAGGGTACTCCATGCGGAGCGGACGGGCCATGCTCAAACATTCCTGCGCAGTAAACAAAAACAAGGCCTGCCCCCCGGCTCTCGGCGTTCTTGTGGCGCGTTCAAGTCCTCACCGCCTCGAATTGGGCAAACATCTGGTCGAGCGCATGGGTCGACGTCCGCACGTGGGAATCCTGGGAGGCGGGCGTCAATGGCCGGGGACCTGGGGCATGGCGGCCGGTCCGCAGGTCCACCTGGCTCACGTCACGATCGGCTCGGTCGACGCGTGACTCTGTGGAGGTCCTCCACGGGGTCCAAGCCCGTACCGTGGCAGATGCTGATTCGGCGCGGTGGGGCAGCGTCTCGACTTGAATGATACCTGTGGAATCGAGCTCCACGATCTCGGAGCATTGAGCCGCTGAGGCGGGCACTGCAAGAGAACGGTCCTCAGCGGGCCGGGCAGCGACCGACAGCTCGTTGATAACCCTGAGTGCGTCGAGTGGCGCAACGTAGCCATCGTTGTTGACGTCGACATAGGCGGGCAGGCGGGCGGCCTGCGACAAGGCGATACTCCGCAGCGGGACCGTGCCGACGAGGGCTCGTCCGCCGTGCGGCCACAGCTCGTTGATGACCGTCAGCGCATCGAGTGGACTGACGGCTCCATCTCCATTGACGTCGTTGGGTACCGTGGGATTATGCCACGACAGCGATCGGCCATCCGTGACAAACTCGAATTCGGGCACTTGCACGTGTGATGAGCCATCCGATTCCGACGACACAAAGTACTGCTTCAGCCCATCGTGAAACACCAGGTCAAGACCATTCGGAGTCGGTTCGGCGGCCACCAGCACCAACTGGTTTGCATCGCAACCCAATTCAGAACCGAGCCTGGTTTGCGAGGCGGCGATGATGGGGGCGAGTCGCTGGTCATCACGTGGGTTGGGCGTCGTCCGATCCACGGAGTCGGGTATCCCGGGCTCCGAAGGCTGGGCATCGCCGAATTCCACCTCGGCAATCACGTGGGTAAGGTCACCGATTTCGACAGCCTTGATTCCCGCCGTGCTGACGGAATAGAGCACCTGTTCTATATACGTGCCTCGCAGGACCTCGTCACCGTGGTCCACGAGACCCTCCAATTGCACCCCCAGGTCGGACGGTTCATGGAAACTCGTGTCGATGGCGAACACGGCCAGACCGGTTCGCTGCCGCCACTCGGTCGTATCGACGATCCCATCGGCATCCGCATCGATCTCCAGCCATGCCCCAGACGTGTAGGGGATGGTGAGCATTCCGAGTTCCTCAAACCAGCCAAAGGCCCGGGGATCATGCTGGGCCCGCGACCATTGCCAGTCCGAGCCGAAGACGTAGCGGTCAATGAGCTCTGGCTGCATCGGATCCGAGACGTCAAAGAGTGCCAAGGCCGTGCTGCCGCTCGCACCGGCGTCGACGCCAATTCCCAACAAGTGGTTTTCATCCACAAAGTGCAGGTAGGTGGAAAAGCCGGGAATCTCGAGTTCCCCCAGGACCTGGGGGCGTGTTGGATCGGACAAGTCCAGGGCAAACAGCGGATCGATGTTCTGGAAGGTAACGATAAACCCTCGGTCTCCGGCAAACCGGACCGACTGCATGGTCTCCCCAGGGGCGATGTTTCGTGCAGCGCCAATGATCTCCAGGATCCCGAGGTCCTCTCGCAAGACCCACACGTCGGTCACGGGCGTCGCTGTTCCGTCGCCCGGTGAGCCGTCCCACGTGGAGGTGGCGATCCGCAGGTCCCCTTCATATTCATCGGCCGCAAACTGGCTATTCAGCGCCCCGACCACCGATCCGCGTGCGGCAAACTCGATCGTGCCGCTGGCCTCATTCCAGGCAAACTTCGTGATCTGGGTGAACGTCTCATCCTCCGAATAGGCATGGTCGAAGACGTAGAGGGAGTCGGGTGACCCCATGATGTAGGCAGCGCCTGTCCCCAGGAGAGAACTACTGGCAACCATGCCCGCGCTCTGCCCCTGCATGTCGAGCGACACAATCGAGAGCATCTGACGCCCGTCCGTGGCAACGGGCCGGTAGAGTTCCTCGGGAATCGTTACGAGGCCAGATCGGATCCATTGTCCCTGCCCATCGTAGCTGCTGTATTGGGGAAGCAGGTCTTCCAGGATCTCGCCGATGCGTTTCTCCATCCGGGCCAGATAGACTTCTTCGGATTCATACGTGCCGCGGCCGTCCGGTCCGCTCGCCCCATCGTTCGCCCAAATGATTTCCGGAGCCGGCAAGCGCAACTCACCATGCATGAGCGTTACAAAGACATGATTTCCCATGGCGCGAGAATCGCGATAGGCGCCATCGAGCTTTGTCTGTTGCATCATCGCGGGCCCGTTCCGATCGGTCACATCGAGGACACTCACGACCGTGGAGGTCCGCATGGCGGACGGAAACATCGGGTCGAGCGGACCGAGTCGTGGCCCTTGCCAGGGTAGGGTCCAGTCGATGAGCCCGCCGGAACTCCCATCCGAAATTACAGTCAATCGGTCACTGTTCAAGTACATGGCAACGGGACGATGCTCAAACCGCGTGCGAGAAACGACCTGCAGCGAATTCGCCGGAGATGCCAAGGCAATGATCAGTTCGTTGTCTCGCAGCACATACAGATACCGGTCATCGGTTTCAACAATGTCCCCCTCCTGCACGCCGGCAATCTGCTGATTCGTTTGACCATGCCCACCAGCCGTGAGGGACGCGAAATCGGCCGAGGCCAGGACCGTCCAGGGGAGTTCGACCCCGTTTCGAAGGATGGTCCCCATATCATAGGTCCCCCAGCTGGCGTCGATGGGCTGGCCGAATACGTCACGGTAGCGATCCAGCGCGTCTTGAATCAGGAATTCCTGCAATTGGTCCAAACTGGTGAATCGGGGATAGAGGTCTTCCCGCGAATCGGAAACCTGCACCTGAACTTGGGCAGAGAACCCGCCATCCAGGGTGTAACGAAAGCTCTCGGTTCCCTGAAATCCATCGGCGGGGGAGTAGAGGATGGAATACCCATCGCCCGATACGGAAATCGTTCCTCCCTGGTCCCCAGCCGCCACCTGGGTGATCCGCCCCGTTCCCGCATAGCCCGGCCCCAATTGGTCATTGAGCAGAACTGACAGATTATTGTCAGTCGACCGGGGAGCCACGTGGTAGGAATCGTCCCGGGCCCTCGTCACGACTTGTACCCAAACCGTGGCACGCTGGACGCCATCTACGGTGTAAGTGAAACAATCGTCGGCGTGCGATCCCACGGCAGGAGTGAATAACAGGGCCTTCCCGTCGCGTGCGATGGTGACCAACCCGCCCAGAGACGTGTCCGACACCGACACGATCACGGAGTTCCGATCGGCGGCCCCTTGCTCCAAGTCATTTGCCAGTACGTGAAACTCGTTGTTCCTCGATCCTTCCAATACGGCCTCGTAGTCGTCACTGGCACTCCAGGCGTTGGCCGTCGCGCCACAGTCCATCACGCGGCGTGTTTCCAAGTGTTCCACCTCCATCCGCCACCGAGTTAGGTGCCCGGTGCAGCGTCGTGGGCGGGATACACGGTGAAGGCAAGATGAAGTCGATGCGGCAAGGCCAACCGTTGTTCGCGAAGCATTCACAGAAAGGCTCCTGTTGGAGTTCCCCCATGACGGTATGGTGTCCCACGAGCCCGACATGGCGGCCGCGTTGCACCCACGTGAAGCGTGTGCCACATCGTATTCTCCAGGCGCAGACGAAAAACCGCTGCGATGATGCGAGGCGCACTCGATTCGAGGCTCAGGGCAAGTCTACAGCCTTGTGCCGCGATCAACAACGATTTTCCTTGGCGCCAGCATGGCTGTACCGCCGCAGTCTACTTGTCATCCAGCCGTGGCTCCCAGGTCCTTGGCCGAAAACAAGGCAAACTGTCACGAAAAATGACAGAAACTCCGAGGCGATATGACCCTTGACGACTGCGTGACGCCGGCATGGCGCTCGGGCTCGCTGAAGCCAGGTCACGCTATCATGGCTGACCGCGGTAGTTGAAGCCGCGAACTCCCAGCGGGAGGCGAAACACGGCCTCCTTGTCGGCGGCCGTGGTGAAGAGTTCCTCGCCGTAGAAGTGGCAGTTCGTGGCATGGGTACCACCCGCGTCGTATTGCCGGATCAGCTTGCCGGCCGGGTCGACGACGTTGATGACACCTCCGCCATACATGGCCACGAACAACCTTCCCTGTTCGTCGTAGACCATGCCGTCGGGTACATAGGGGCCGCCGCGAATCTCCCCCGAGTCGCTCTGGGGGAAGTCGATGAACACACGTTGGGGCGCGGGCTGAGTGGCGGCAAGGTCCAAAATCCAGAGGCGGTGTTTTTGAGTCTCGGCCACACAAAGTTGTCGCTGATCCGGGGACACGGCCAGGCCATTGGGAAACGCCAGGCCTTCGGCGATCCGAGCGACGTGGCCGTCGGCGACGTTCCAGCGGTAGACGGCTCCGATGGGGTTCTCGAGAGTGGAGCCACCGGGGTCGGTGAAGTAGATATTGCCTGCCAGGTCCAGACAGACATCGTTGAGGCCACCGAACTTCTCCCCGTTCCAAGCATCGGCCAGGACTTCGACCTGTTTCCCATCGGGCGCGATTCGCAGCAACCGTGCGCCGGAGGCATCGGCGGCGATGACGCGGCCTTCGCGATCGACCTTCAGGCCATTGGCTTGTGCGCGTCCTCTGGCAACCGGGGCGCGTTCATTCAAATCGACAAAGACGGAGGCGCCATCCTTCACGATGCGGCCAATCTTCCCCAGGCCGCGATAGTTCACCACAAAGAGGTCTCCCGCATCATTGAAAGCAGGCCCTTCGGCAAACTCGAATCCGGTGGCGTACAGCAGGGGTTGGACGGAATGCGAAGGGGGCAGCTCCGGTTCTACGGCGAGCAACACACTGGGGAAGAGCAGGCACAACAGCACGTGCTGGGCCCGAAGGTGGAAAGGCCGATTCATCGACAGGGAGCCGGCTGGCGCGGGTCGCGACGTTTCCATGGGTAACGATATCATTGTCGTTCCTTGGGGATCATGGTCCGGGGCGGTCACGTTTGGGTCTAGGGGCCGGCTGCGACTTGGCCACCGAGGCCTCGGGTGTCCGGCCGCGGTTGCTCGCAGCCTCCGTCAGCCAAAAGATCCCCGCAAACAAGATATAGCAGGCACCGATTCCCCAGGCGCGATACACATTGGCCCCCTGGGCGGGCGGCACACCAGGGAACACGAAATCGACCGCGTTCCCTCGAATCTGATAGGCGTGCATCAAGCCGACAAACGTCAGTACCGAGGCGAACAGCGACCAGATGGCCGCCAATCCGAATCGCCGCTCGATCAAGAAGACGCACATGGCGGAGAGGATCATGCAATGAAAAATAAAGCCACGTTCCAGCACCAGCATGCCATGGATCAGGAATCCATTGACTTCCGCCACCAGGCCCTGGACGGCCGGAATCGGTTCGAGCGAGTAGAGCAGCTGCTGGATGGTCCGGCCCTGTGCCTGGTTGAACGCGCCGGTGACAAGCGTCGCGCCCCAGGCAGCGATGGCGGGGAAGAGCCCCATGGCGACAGCCGGCGCGTGCTCCTTGGGCGTGGCCTGAAATGCCTGCGCAGTAATGATGATGCCGATCCAAAGCACAATCGCCACACCCGCCTCGATGGGGATCACGCGACTGATGAGCGTGACGGTCCCGGTGAGGCAGATGGCGGTGATGGCGAGTCCATTCAGTGTGGAGTATCCCGCACGGGCCCCCAGCGACTTCCAGCCGGGATGTCCGATGTAGATCGTGGTCGGAAAGCAGCTGCCGAAGAGGGCGGCCACAATGGTCCCCAGGCCATTGACTGCCAGGCTGGGTCCCGTGGCGTATCGGTCGCCGGCGGCTTCGGCCGATTCGATGTTCTGTAGGCTGCCCACTACGTTAAAGACCCCCATGGGAATGATGACCGACAGGTAGGGGAGCCACTGGGTGGGCGTCTTCAAGTACTGCCACAGCTCGTTTCCCACGAACGTGGGCAGATGCCAGCCGTGCAGTTTCCACGCATCGCGGACTGCTGCGGGGTTCATGGGCGGCCCCGCCACGGATTCGGGGAGCAGGAAGGGAACCGACCAGGCGAGGGCCGTCCCCACCAGGACCGCGACCAGTCCACCTGGCAGACCGGCGGGAAAACGGACCTTGGCAAAATAGGTCAACAAGATGATTGCCAAGGGCAGCATGCCGACCAGGGGCCGCTGGAAGATCTGCAGCAGAAAGGTCATGGAGATGAAGCCGATGGCGATTCCTGCCAGCGTGGACAGGAGCGCTGCGCGCGGCGTTTGCCGGCGGACCCAGCCTGCCACGAACGCGCCGAAGAACTCAATGAGTCCGCTGCCCAGGCATGCGATCAGCCCCGCCAGCCAGGCCGCTCGCGTGGCCTGTTCGGCCGCCGCGCCTCCATTGCGGGCCTGGACATAGGCGGGGAGCATGACAAAGAACACGTAGACGAGCAGTGACGGCGTATTGATTCCGTACGGCAGGGCGGTCACATCGGATCGGCCTTCCTTGCGGGCCAGCCAGTGGGCCTGCCCCGCGTAGAACAGGTTGCCGACCAGGATGCTCATCGCCGCGCCCGGCAGAATCATCTTCAGCAGCAGGGGCGAATCGGCCCCCATGCCGCACAACGTGACGAGCGCGACGATCAGCAGCAGCTGGACCAGATTGTCCACGAAGAGACCAAAAAAGCCGTCCAGGTCCCGTGAGACGAAAATGGGGTACTTTGCCATGTCAGAAGGTATCTGCCTGATAGATTCGCTGGGCCGCCGTCCGTTCGTCCTCACTGGGTACACATTCCAGGCCTACGTATCCGTCGTAGCCCAGTGACTGGATTTCCCGCAGCACGCGTCGGTAGTTCACTTCACCGGTCCCCGGCTCGTGTCGACCCGGATTATCGGCCAGTTGCAGGTAGCCAATGTAGGGAAAGCCCTCACGCAGACGCATACACAAATCGCCGTCCACAATCTGCATGTGATAGAGGTCCCAATTGATGCGCACGCTGGGGGAATCGACCGTGCGGCAAATGGCGATGGCATCCTCACCACCATAGAGGCAGTGCCCGGGATGATCCCTGGGGTTCATGGGTTCGATGATGATGACTTTTTTCCGATTCTCGCAGAGCGGGGCGACCCGTTTCAGTCCTCGGATGGCCGCCGCGTGCATCTCCTGCTTGGAGACTCCTTCGATGTCATTGCCCACGACCACGGTGAAGAGGTGGCAGTCGAGCTGGTCGGCCACGTCGCAGCTTTCCTGGATGGCGGTTTCGAACTTTCCATGGTCGGCGGCCGGATGATTCAATTCCGACCCGAACCCCCAGGCAGTAAACTGACTGACGGCGATCCCCAGTTCACGTCGCAGCGACGCGAATTCGGTCAGGGGTTTGTCCTGGTACGGCCAGAATTCGAGGGCCGGAAATCCGAGCTCGGCGGCGGCACGGACGCGATCCAGGAACGGCAGATTGCCGAACCACATTTCGACATTGACCGCGAAGCGGGTGTTGGGCGTCTTTCCCGGCAGGTTCGGTTCGCTGGTGGATGGCGCGGTCTGGCCCGCTGCACGTGGACCCGCCCACGCCGCAGCACCCAGCGCCGCAGCCGCGACGAGCCCGCGCCGCGAGACGCGAACCGGCTCCTGTCCCAGGCCTTCCAGGGTGTTCGTACGTGACACACGTTTTTCCATTCTCCACCTCCTCAATGGGCCAAGGGTAGCCGAACCGTAAACGTACTGCCAGCGCCCACTTCGCTGACGACTGAGACCGTGCCTCCGAGCGACTGGACCAGGTGTTTCACAATGGCCAGGCCCAGCCCCGTGCTTCCCAGCTCACGAGAGCGTGCTCGATCGACGCGATAGAACCGTTCGAAGACTCGCGCCAGCGATTCCCTAGGGATCCCGATTCCCGTATCCACGATATCGATTTGCACGGAGGGGCCATCGGACCACCAGCGAACCGAGACGTTCCCCCCTTCGCCCGTGTACTTGATGGCATTGTCGAGTAGATTATCGAGGATCTGTTCCAGGCCCTCGAAGTCGGCGAGTGCCTTCACGGCAGGAGTCACCTCCTCCCAGGTCACGGTCACGGATCTGGCCTTGGCCGCTGCCTCGCGGCGGGCCAGGCACTTACGGAAGACCTCGTGAACCGAGACGGGCTGGATTTCCTGTTTCGCGAGCCCCGATTCGATCCGCGCCAGCTGCAAGAGGTCCAGGATCAGTTCATGGAGTCGCTCGGCCTCATCCTCGATCTGCGCCACAAACTGTCGGTTGATCTGGGGATCGTCCACGGCCCCCCGCTGCAGCGTTTCGGCATACGCCTTGATGGCGGTGAGCGGCGTCTTGAGCTCATGGGAGACATTCGCGACGAATTCCTGTCGGAGGTGCTCGAGGCGCCGAAGTTCGGTTACGTCCTGCAAGACGAGCAGGGCACCGGCGGGCGAGCCTCCCGGCAAGGGGTTGGCGCGCAGAGAGAGGATCTGTCCATGCGCGAAGGGGGAGTCGATTTCATAACGCTTGGATTCTCGCGTCACGCGCCGGCTGGCCGTCACCGCCTCGGCCAGTGCGTCGAGCAGCGTGCGATTTCGAGTAACTTCCAGCAGTTTCTTCCCTTCGGCGGCCTGGGCATCGAATCCCAGCAGGTGTCCAGCCGCCGGATTGGCGAACAGAATGCGCTGGTTGGCGTCTACCGCCAGGACACCCTCCACCATGGCGGCCAAAACGGTCGCCAGGCGCTCGAACAGTTCCTTGGTCTGCCGTTCTCGCTGCGATGTGGACGTGACCATTCGGTTAAAAGCGCGGGCGAATTCTCCCCACTCATCACGCCGTCCTTCATCCAGCGCACGGGGCGTCTGCCCGGATGCCAGCGAGTTCGCCGCGTCCGTCAGTCGTCGGATCTGACGTTCCCGCAGGGCCTGCCACCACCAGGAGACGGCCGCTGCCAGCATGAAGGTGAGGGAGGCCAGCCAGGCCCAACTCCGTGGTGCCGCATGATCACGGCGGAACATGACCGCAATCGAGAGCCAGGTTCCCAGCAGCGCCAAACTCAGGATGCCGGTCCGGCCCAGCCAGCGAATCCACCAACGTCGCTGATATTTCATGAAGGGGCGTCTTCCCGTACCGGAGCCAGTGGTTGATTCAGGCCGTGTTCGATCAAGGCTCGTGCAACAGGACTCGCACGTCGCAAACGTTGGTTTGGGTCGGTCCCGTGCGCAACAGGGTACCGAGTTTCGCGAAAAACGAGTACGCATCATTGCGGCGCAGGAAATCTGCAGGATCAAGTCCTCGATCGCGGGCCGACGTCCAGGACCGTTCGTCGCATAGGGCCCCGGCGGCATCCGTTGGACCATCCTCGCCATCGGTGCCGCCAGACAGGAATGCCCAGTGGCCGACCCCCTCGACGTCGGCGGGGGGATCGAGGCGGTCTCTTGGCCACAATCGGTCCAACACCGACAGCACCAGCTGCTGATTTCGACCTCCTCGCCCGCGGAGGTCCGACGAAATCAGCGGAAGGGTCGGCTCGCCACCCGATACGATGCATGCGGGCTCCCGCGAGATACGCAGGGCCCGCAGTTTGTCAGCCAAGTACTGTGCCACGTGTTCCACGTCGCCTTCGCTCGTGGGCACGGGGAGGCATTCCGTGGTGTAGCCCAGGTGGCGTGCCGCTGCGGCCGCATGGTCCAGGGCAACCGATAGATTGCCAAGGATGAAGTGCTCGACCGAACCGGGCAGCGGTACCGCGGCACTCGCGCCTTGCGACGCAGCGCACAGCGCTTCCGCCACACGTGGCAGTTGCTGCTGCACGCCGTATTTCCGCACGATCGCCAGGGCATCGCTGGCGAGACTGGCATCTGGCCAGGTCGGACCTGAACCGATGATCTCCAGGGGATCGCCCAGGACGTCCGATAGGACGAGCGTCACCAGCGATCGGGCACGGCACGCGGCGGCCAGCCTGCCCCCTTTGACTCGGCTCAGGTGCTTACGGACCGTATTCAGTTCGCGGATGTCTGCACCGGCTGCCGAGAGCACTCTCGTCAGGTCGATCTTGTCCTGCAGGCTGATTTCAGGAATGGGAGATACCAAAAGGGCCGACGCACCTCCGCTCAATAGGAACAGTGCAAGATCGTTGTCGCTGGCCTGTCGCACGATGCGAAGGATCTGTTCGGTACCCGCGATCGCGGCTTCCGTGGGCTCATTGCAGGACGCGGGGCGCCCCGCGTGCAAATGGATGACGGCCGTTTGATTCAAGCAGTCGTCCGGGACATTGACCCAGCTGGCAGCCAGATGGGAACGCAGCCATGGCAGTCCCAGAGACATTTCGACGCCGCGGGCCATGCTCCCGGCTGCCTTGCCAGCGCCGATCACGAAGCAGCGGCCCCCAGGAGGCAGGGGGAATGTCCGCGTATCGACGGTCACGGACTTGCCGTTGCAACCCAGATGCTGGCTCACCAGAACGTGCCCGCGTACCGAATCGACTCCGGCTTGCCAGATGCGTTGGGCATGATGGAGCAGCTTGGCGGACACATCGTCGATCCAGGGCCGAGGATCAAGGACTCCGAAAACTCGTCCGTTGCACAGGAGTCGATGCCGAAATGCTGACGGGAGTAACACTGACGTCGTCCAAGTATAAATCGCCCGGTCCTTCCAGGGATACCTGGAGCGTCAGTGGTTGGACTCCATCACCGGATCGGACCATGCGGAACGTTTCCCACTCGGTCATGGTGGATTTCCGCCAGGCGAGGCCTGGGCCTGCCAGCGAGTCGGAAATGGCTACGCGCGTCGTCGACCCCGCCGTGGCAGCTTGTGGGGCCAGGACAGATCCCTGGATCAAGACCACCTGACCTGCGGCAAGCGGGATCTCACGCACCTTCAAGGTCACCCGATCATGACCCGCGGATCTCACCTGCAGCGAGGAGTGACCGGATTTCGCCGGATACCGCACGACGCGCATCGACGGTCCGGCATGGCTGGCATTCGAGGTTGCAACGCGCCATCCGCTCTCCCGGATCCGCGCCATCTCTTCACATTCTCCCTCCGGCAAGAGGTTGATCGCACCCGGCGCGAGCGGAGTCAGGGAACTCGCCAATTGTGCCCAGTCGGCGAGCGACCGAAACTGCGTCAGCAAGGGACAGCAGCTCGGAGAATCCGCGGGTGGCCAGCAAGATCGCCAGGTCTGGTGTCGGATGGTGGCTAGCCCATGCTCACCGCGCGTCACGTGGGACCAGGATTGAAGCGGATCCTTCTGTTCGATCGAAAGTCGGGCCTTGTGCAAATCGACGAGGACTTGCTCCGCGGAGAACTGAAGTTCCTGAAATGGAGGTCGAAGCCGCGCGAGCCGGCCCAGCACGTTTTCCGTCTCCTGTTGCATGAGCGACGCGAGTTCCAATCGGCGGGCCAGCAGAGCCTGCTCCTGCCGGGTCCTCTGTGCGGCAATCTGGCGGACCTCGCGAGAATCGCGGGCTGCCACCAGCTGTACCACGCGGCCGGCCTGCGGAACCGTCACGCGGCACAGGCCCGCGTCCGAGGACAAGTTGAGTCGCCGGGTCGTCTCCTCGGCGAGCTCATAGACCTCCCACAGCGGCGGAATTCCAGAAATGGCCAGCGTCCGCGGCTCGGGAGTGACCGGCGGCGGGACCAACGGATCGAAGGGAGTGAACCGCGCGGCGATGACCAGGGTGCAGGCCGATGTGCCGAGCGAGACCGCGGTGACATCCGATTCCATGCATTGGACACTCGTGCTCAGCCGGCCTGTTGCAACGAACGGGGCAATGGTCTTCAGCCGTTCCAAGACCGACTGCAGAATCAATGAGCGACATCGGGCGTCGGGCGTGGGAGCATCCAGGCGAGCGTACGAGTCAAAAACGAGCCCGCGGGCTCCCCCCATGATCGCGGCGAAGCACTGCAATTCGACCTGCTGACGCTCCGGCGCGAATACGGGGGATTCGGCACCCAGCGAGTGCAGCTGCTGGATCAGCCGAGGATCCGGGGATGCGTCGATGCGCCCCCACATCAGGGACTCGGGTCGCGCCACGACGGACTGGCGTCGCAGATCCCGCAGATAACCCTCATAGCCGCCCGTCGTCCACAGCACCGCTCGCCCCCGAACCTCGATTTCCGACGAAGCCAACTCCGCCGATGCATCGCCGACGTGCCAGGTGATGATGGGACGTGCCATGGGATCGTCGGGTCTCTGCAATGGGTCACGCACGCGCCGCAGCGAGTCACCGTCCGTGACCGCTTCCTTCAAGGTCCATCCCAAGACCCGCTGACTTCGCTGCAACAGCGCGGGGCCAGCTTCCCCCGTCGGCACGGGGGCGACGAGCCACAGGTCCAGCTGCTCTGCTTTGGCCAGATGCTGATAGGTCAGCGGCTCGGAAAGCCAGATGGTGTCAAAGCCCAGGTCTCGCAGATAGGCCCAGTCTTCGTGCTGCTCGCGGATCACACGGGCAAACACGGGGGTACCATTGGCCTCCAGGATCCCACTGCGTACCTTTACCGTGGTCCGAGACTCGGAACGGGGTGCCGGGAGATGCGGCGTTGGCAGCGATCTGGCCGACTCACCGCCGGGGACAAAGCCTTCCAGCTCGGGGGCCGTGAGCCAAACTTGCTGGTCGCCACCTCGGTCGTCCAGCTGCAGCAGCACGGCATCGACGTATGCCTCTCGGGCATCCACGTCGTGACCCGCCTTGGACCGTGCGATCCGCGCGGCATTCGCCAGGGACGCTCCGATCTCCGACATGCGCAGCAACTGCCAGCTCCCCGCGTTCTCATAGCGAGGCCCCGTCAACACCAGTCCGGTTGGACGACCGGTCGCCGGGTCCAGGTTTCGCGGCAGTACGATGTGCAATTGCATCCGAATGCCAGGTCGACTCCCCCGTAACCGCAATTGAATTGCCAGTTCGTCGATCACGGGTACGGACACCATCTGGCAGCGAATCCGAGGGGAAGTTCCCTGCGTACTGTCCAACCTGAAGTATTCGCAAGAAGCGCTGGCTCCCGAAGGAGTCGCTGTATCCGAAGTAGGTTGATGCACGTGATCTCGCAGTCGAACACCGCCATCCAGAACGTCGAGTTGCCAGCGGTAGGATTCGGCTTGGAGTCGAGCATCCCACGAGCCGCTCGCTAGCACGACCAATGCGGGAAACAGTGCCCGCAGGGGGTGGGATCGTTCGCCCTGGGAAGCTGCGTGTTCCACGGTCACTTATCCCGCCAGCCAGGTTCACTCACCCTCGCGCAGAAACACTCTGCGACCGGCGATGGAAGGAACTCCGGAGAAAACCACGAAATTCCGGTCCCGCGCGGACGCTTCGGGCTGATCGATTTCGGCCAGATGCCGTGCGAGCGCATGGTCACGACCTGCATCGGCAGCTTGATACCAAGGCCACTCCGCGGGGGCAATGTCAAGTGATTTCGCCTAGGACCCAGCAGGGGTTTCCCAGCGATTGCGCCATCCCGCGAATGTGATCGGCGTAGTACGGGCTCACGACCAGTACCAGCCCGACACCCATGTTGAAGACGCGGAACATCTCCTGACGGTCCACGTTTCCCAGGGACTGGAGCCAGCTGAAGAGGGGCGGAACGGTCCAGCTCTGCTCGTCCAGCTTTGCCTGGCGCTCGGCTGGCACGATCCTCTCCAGGTTTTCGCGAATGCCGCCTCCGGTGACATGGGCGACGCCATGGACAACCTGTTTGATGCGGTAATGACCCAGGACGTGCCGCATCATGCCGGAATAGATCAAGGTGGGTCGCAGGAGTGCCTGCCCCACGGTCTCGCCCAGCTCTGCCACGTAGTCCGTGACATCCAGCCCGGCATGTTCGAAGACGATTTTGCGTGCCAGGGAGTATCCGTTGGAATGCAAGCCCGAGCTGGCGACTGCCAGAATGATGTCACCTGGAACGATACTCTTTCCGTCGATGACTTGGGACCGTTCCACGACGCCGACGCAGAAGCCGGCAAGGTCGTAATCGCCCGGCTGGTAGACATCGGGGAGGATGGCCGTTTCACCGCCGAGCAGCGCGCATTCGGCGGCGAGACACCCATCGCTCACGCCAGAAACGATCTGCTCCAGCAGCTCGGGATTGTCGTGCGGCATGGCGACGTAGTCCAGAAAGAAGAGCGGTTCCGCACCGCAGCAGAGCGCATCGTTGACGCTCATCGCGACCAGATCGATGCCGATCGTGTCGTGGCGCTGACATCGCTGTGCGACTTTCAGCTTGGTACCCACGCCATCACTGCACGCCACCAGGACCGGTTCGCGATAGTTGCGGGCAAAGAGCCTCTCGGCGAAGTCCAGCTGAAACAGACCCGCGAAGCCTCCTTCCAGCGCCAGTACGCGTGCGGAATGGGTTCGCCGCAGCAGCCGCGGCAACCGCTGCATGGACTCGCGATAGATTTCCAAGTCCACGCCGGCATCTTTGTAGCTGAAGCGGTGCATGTCGATTTGTTCCTCACCCCCACGCGACGCAAGCGCCCGGCGTGACCTGAATCCATTGCCCACGCGTCCCTAGGGCGAATCCCCGTCGGATGGCGGCAATTCCCGCAGCCGAAGGTCCTTGAACCTGGCCTCGCTGGGCGGGCCGGCATGGATCTGCAGGCCGATCACTCCACGCGCGGGTAGACCCTCCTCCGGCTCCACGTAATCGATCGTCGGAATGCCGTTGATCCATAACTGGATTCGCTTTCCTTGGCACCGAATACGGTAGTCATTCCATTCGTTTCGCCGAAGCGCCTTGTCCACGACAGACGCTTCGGGAGCCACCAGGACCTTGTTCCGCCGGCTCTCGTCGTACAGGGCACCCCAATATCCATCCCCCAGGTCCGCCTGATAACCCTCCACTTCGTGGTTGCCCGGGATCCGCCGCGTGCGAAACTGGACACCGGAATTGACCCCCGTACCTGTCAACTTGAACTTCAATTCCAGGTCAAAGTCGGAGTATTCTTGCTGCGTGCAAAGAAACTCATTTCGCGGAATAGCGGCCGACATGGAACCGCCGACGATGGCGCCGTCCTCGACGCGAAAGACCTCCCGGTTGCCTTCCCAACCCTCCAGCGTCTTTCCATCAAAGAGCGCATGCTGGGTATCCTGAGCCGTTGCGGGCGTGGCCGTTCCGGCCATCGCGACGAGCGCAAACAGCACGATTCGCACCGCCCCGTCCCACCGCCACCATCGGATCCCGTCGCAGCGCTTACGTACGCAATTCACGTGAAGTGCCACGGGCGCAGGGGGTGAACCTTCGCACCGACGCTTCGAACATGTTTCGTGGCAGTCGCTCACACAATTTCTCCCGTAGTTCGCTCGAACCGCACGCCCGATTCCGGTGGAAATCGCCGCAGGCCGTCGGCCCGCAGGCGTTGCGCGTGGTCGCGCTCGTAATGCTGGAACTCCTGACGCGAGGCAAACTCATATCGCGCTTCGAAGGTCGTCACGGGCGCATCCAGCCGCACGATTTCCGCGGATCGCGCTCCGGACGCCAGGACCTGGCCTACGTGCTCACCATGCATCCAATCGAGCCAGGCATTGGCCAGGTCGGTCCCCCCCTTCTCGATAATGCAGCGGACCGTGTAACGAAACCCCGTCTCTGACACTGTCGCAGACATCCCCCGCCCCCTCGCCCCCGAAGCCGGGGGAGTGGGTCGGGGTGTGGGGGTCTGAGCTTTCTGTAATA
>WPCK01068548.1_pt1 | contig 23166 bp, 21 predicted proteins | sample 5399851 | NCBI WGS metagenome assembly WPCK01 (sample SAMN12869471, study PRJNA574797) | sludge metagenome | isolation source: wastewater treatment of pH11 | place: China:Beijing | collected 2019-05-20 | reverse complement strand
TGGCTTTCCGAACCGCTTCGGCTCTCAAGAAGATGCGCGTGACTTCTGCCAAGGATTCTTCGCCTGGTACAACCAGGAGCACTATCATTCCGGCATAGGCCTGTTGACGCCTGCGTCGGTGCATTACGGTGAGGCGGAGGCGATCTTGGCAAAACGTCAAGCCGTGCTGGATGCGGCTTACGCCCGTCGCCCCGAACGATTCGTCCACAAAACTCCGTCGCCGCCCGAGGGACCGACAGCGGTTTGGATCAATCCGCCGCCACGCCCGATGGAGTCGTCCCACGGCGTAAAGTCGCCACTTCTTGAGATTCAGACGCCCTGTGAGCCACTCAAGCCAAAAACCGAGCTCGAGATGTCGCGTCTCATGAGCGTCGAGGCATCGACTCGACCCCAGATACCTCCCTCCCAGGAGACGAATCTCAACCATGGCGCGCATGAAAAGGGGCTTCCAAAGATGCAGGATCTCGGGAAGCCCGATGCGCGTTTGACGCACCCTCGACCTGGCTATCCCTTGGCGGACCAACCTTCCGTCGGTGCCCGCTTCCCAGCAGAGATCGCTTCCGTTTCACCAGGCGACAAAGAATCTACATGATGCAATGTCCTCCCACAACCTTTGGACACCCGAGTCATGCCTCACAAAATCCCAGGGAGGCTAGGGGACTGGTCCCCCAGGCAAACTCTCAAGGTGCGGCCCAACCATCTAACGCTACACTAAATTCGAAAGGCAGTTGTCTCAAAGTCGTTGACACGTTCCGCGGCGAGCTGGAACCGCTGATGCAATTTGCGGAGGACTGGGCCTATGACGTTGGGGGACTGGGGACAATCATCGCGGGATGGCGACGCATCGAAGTACGTTACGGCCCTGCGGGGCAGGCGGCGATCGCTCGCGAGATTCTGCGACAACTCGAAGTGGCCCATGAGGAATACGGCGATGACGAAACGGAAACCCTGGAATCGCTGGAGGAAGAATTCGCCAAGCGACGGGCTGACTTGACGCGGGCAAATCTCTATCGCCAACGCCGGCGGGTGCTGGTTTGCGACCAGTGCGACAAGTACCGCTGGGGACGTCGCTGGGTGTCGGCGAATCCGCCAGTGAACATGGCGAGAATCGGGACAACGTGCCCGAGTTGCGAAGGGTGACCAATGGTTGCATTTTGCCCGGGCGGACCTGAACAAAGCCAGAATCATCACGCCGATGGGCTAGTCTAGCGTGTGCGTTTGACCCTGGGCAGCTCGACGCTGAGCACGCCGGTCAACGCCGGGCTCCTTGATGCAGATTTGCTGCCGTTGGGGGGGGGAAATGGCAGCGATGGCTTGTGTGAGACGAATGTCGCGGGGAAAATGGGACGGTGGCTCTGCGTGGAGGTGAGATCGTGATTCGACAAGCTGTCCTAGTGTGTGCATTCCTGCCGTTGGTCTTTTTCGGGAAGGTGAATGCGACTATCACGTGCCTAGGACCTACGCCCTACCTGAGTAGGGATGACAGCCCATTTGACTTGTCTGGTCTTGGCTCAACCTTCTTCTTGGATGACCTCGAAGATGGAACGCTCAATCTACCGGGTTTTGGTTACACGAATATGGAGGTTCGAGGGCCTGGAAGTCTAACGGACTCAGTGGACGCTGACGACGGATCCATCGATGGCCAAGGTAATGGCGGTCACTCTCTCCGTGCGATTGCTTTTGCGACCCTTCCCACAGGTCCTCCAACATTTCGAACATTTGTCGACATGGGCGTTGGTGGTAGTCAATTGCCCGTAAATGCGTTCGGAGTAGCATGGACGGATGCGTTTCATCGAAGCTTCGTTCAAATGGAGATTCGTTCGCTACAGGGGGACGAAGGAACATGTCTGTTTGATGGACTGTATCAACCGCCAATCATGGATCAATTCCATTCGGGCGAGACCGCTGAAGATCGATTTATCGGTTTCGTTAGTGATAGGCCGATACTCGGGGTAACATTTGCGAGTTATTCAAGCGGCTTTGAGCCGTTGACGGAACGCCTTGAATTGGACCATGTACAGTTCGGAGTCCAGGTAGTACCGGAGCCGACGCAATTTCTCAGCGTTGCGTGCTACATCGTAATGGTATCTGCAGGCTACAGGCTATTGTTGTCAAAAAGGAGTTGATGATGAGGAAGCGGAAATCTCACTTCTGCAGGTCTAGACCACTTTGGATCCAATATCTTGAGTCCCGAATGTTATTGGTCGTCGTTGCGGACAATCCGGCTCTTCATTTGACAGGCGTCAACGAGTTTGAGGGTGTCGCTGAAGTGATTCCGACAAACCCAGAAGACGGCGCAAACACTTGCACTGGCACGTTACTTCTTCCGACGAGACAACACGTATTAACGGCAGGGCATTGCGTTTCGACGGCCGGTAGAGACGTAAAGTTCGATCCACTTCCGACTGAGGTATTTCACGCCGTAGAGGTATACAACCATCCAGGCTATCGGAATGTCAGTAGTGATCTTGGCTATGACGCAGCAATAATCAAATTGAATGTTCCGGTTCCCAATACCGTTGATGCCTACAATATTTATACTACTTCCAATGAGCTGCTAAAAACAGTCGACGTGGTGGGGTACGGTAGGACCGGTACGGGATATACCGGGGCGACTATTACGGATGGGCTGAAGCGGAAAGGTAAGAACAGGATCGACGCTTTCAATACCCAAGTGCACGATGCAATCGTGGCACCGGAGGGCTTGATAGGCCGGAACGGGGTACCGGGAACAAAACTGGCATATGACTTCGACTTGAACGACGGAATGTCAACGGAGGACGCATTTGGGATATACGGTATTCGGGCGAACCTGGGGACGGGTACTGCGAACGAGTCAATTGCGGCCAGCTTCGATTCAGGAAGTCCACTATTTATCTTTGTCAATGGCGAGTATCGGGTTGCGGGAGTGACTTCGGAGCTTATTAGTCCGGCCCAAACGGTTCCACCTGGCGCTAGCCATACTTTCGGTTCGGTTGCGACGGCGACCTGAGTTTCAACCGTTCAGTGTTGGATCAATAACATTCTTAACGGGCAGACGGACTTGCCTCCTCGTGTGACAGCCGTGAAGCTCCGACGTGGTACGACTGAAGTCTACAAAGTTCCAACTGAATGGAGACCGGTGGAGATTCCCCAGGCTGGCTATGTGGTACGCGCTCAACAGTTACAGACTGTTCCTATCGCAAAGCCGAATCAGATTTCGATTACATTCAACGAGAATGTTCAGGTGGCGCAAAATGATCTGCAAGTCTATGGCCTGACAACGGGCATTGCATATCATCTTAGTCCGTCGAATTCGTTTACGCCTCTGACGCAAGTCAGTCCCACAGAATTCGTTGCGACGTGGTCGTTCAACCCTCCACTTGCGGACGGTGTGGTCGATCAAATCCAGATGAAGTTGTTTAGTGGCAACATCACGGATTCCATCGGACAGCGCCTGGATGGAGATTGGGTCAATCCAGAAGATACAGACGACCCGAATGCATCCGAAATGCCGTCTGGGAACGGGTGTGCAGATGGCCCCAACGATCGATTTGAGTTTCATGTGAACTTGATAGCCCCCGACTTCAATTTGGACGGCATCGTGGACGGGAGTGACTTTGGCATCTGGAATACCAACAAGTTCACGGCGGGAGGTTTTACTCAAGGTGATGCAAATGGCGATGGATTCGTGGATGGTTCGGATTTTAATATCTGGAACGTCTACAAGTTTACAAAATGGAATGATTGGCCGTCCGGGGAGCCGCCACAGGGCTTGATGGGCGGTGGAGGATCTAATCTCCCATCGGCAAGTTGGTTGGCCGCTTACGATCAGCTGGTAAATGAGCATCATGTCTATCAGAACGGGCAAATCAATCAGTCTCTCACGAATGAGCAATGGGGGCGATTTGCGGACGGATTGGCGGCACTCCTGGCGAGAATTTAGGGTGAACCAATACGAAATCGGGGGCCGCTAACTGGACGGTGGTTTCAACCAGCTTCCCGACACCCGTAAACATCGCCGTTGGCGACAGAACCATGGTTCCAACAACTAGTAGCTACGCGGCTCCAATGATTCCGCGCCAATACCGAACCTTCTGTCCTTCTTTCGGTGGCGTCTCATCACGTCCTGTCCCAGACTGCTGCATATCGAAACTTTTGAAAATGATGAATCAATGCCGAGCAGAGCCACTTCGGTGGCCCTTTCTTGTTGCGCTTATGAAGTAGCTCACCTCTCTAAAGGAGGTTCTTTGCAATGTCTGTTCCCCCGGCCTGCAAGTAGGAAAAGGCGTTTTACCACCAAAACATTATTTCCTGACGGCCTACGGAATTTCCGTCGCCTGGGGTATGGTAACGACATTCGGGACGGTTCCGCTGGGTGGCCACCTGGGGAACCAAGCGGCCCAGGCCGACGCGGGAAGTTAATCGCTTTTCAGCCCCGTCGGCCCAGGCCGGCCCGACAATTGAAAAGCGAACTCATGGCGAACTCTGTCGCTGGCCCATTGGCATTGCCCGACGCATGTCGGCATGCACTGCTGGACGATGCTTTGCCGATGTTTCAATCGCTGGAACGCGACATCGCCGAGTTCCCTAGCTTCCATGCCTGGTGGGGGGCCGAAGCGTTTCCGCATGGCACGAACGCCGAGGAAGTGCTTGGCGGCGTCCGGCGGCGATTCGAAAAGAATCTGCACTTGCTGGGAATAGTTCGTCACGGCGATTCGCGGCGGGTGGCCTACGTGGTGATTCGCAAGCGGTTTCTTAGCCGGCTTGTGACAGCATGCAGAATCGCCGGCCAACAGCTTGATAAATGGGCGATGCCGCACGGTGTAACTACTTCCACGCTTGCCGTGCGGGAACCAGATTGCCGATGGCTCTTCGCCGTTTTCGACATCGCTTCCGCGAATCCAGCGGGGGACATGCCTTGCGTCAAAGCCGGTTATCGATCGCCAACTGGGGGCATCCTAACACTGAAGGGCGCGTTGCAGATTGCCGATGCGAACGACATCGAGCGTCGGGATGCCGAGAGTACCAAAGGGACTTGGTTTCATTGCGGTGAAGCAATACGGGCCTGCATAGTCGCCATTCGCCGACTGACTGCGGGGCCTGCCCCGGGCAAGGAACAGGAACTCGCCATATCGAAGAATCAGCGAAACCAACTGGCGTACTACGCGGACGAATTCGACCGGGCTGCGAAAGAGTTTCCCGACTATCGCGGACGATTCGAAGTTCTGCCCCATGGGCCACGGACAACGTGGCACGAGATACGGCGATTCGACGACGGCAAGGAATACCTGGTGGACGCCCGAACGGACGCGGCGGTATCGCCAATCGAATCGGAGCGGCAACGGGAAGTCTGCGAGCTTCGGATTCGTGCGGAATGCAGATTCCTGGATTTGGCGAATGAGCTGGAACCGCTGCTTGAAGAAATTGGAATCGTCCTTCCAAAGCCGGAGGGCTCAAACTCCGCTGGACGCGTAGCTCTTTGGGCTACGGGACCCGTGCCGGAAAGCCACATTAGCGGCTTGGTTGTGGATTGCATGTTCGCGGTGGTTGCACGGCGGTTGCGGCGGTTGGCCAGTCGCAACGACTTCGCTGGCTCAGCCTCGGGACACGCGAAGGGCGGGAAACCGGGTCAAAAAGTGTCTGAGGACGAGCGATACCTACGCGAACAATGCGCGCTTGCATGGGATGAATGGACGACTCTCGAACAAGATGCCGGACGCCGGCCCCGAGCCAACGCGAAGTTTGAAGAGTGGCTGATTGAATCGCCATATGAAGTTGGGAAATTGTCGGCCCGGGAAGTACTCAAGAAGGCCCAGCTACATCGACGCCATGCCTGACGTTTCGATGGCAATTCTCGTTGGCGTCCAATTAGCAATCGAACAGCGAAAAAATCTCCTTTTCGTTTTCATCGGGCGGCATCCACCAGCACCCAAGAATCTCGATGGCAATTCGCGGCATTGGAATTGCCATCGAAATCGCCCCGTAAAATCGCGCCGGTGCGAACGCGGTGGAAGTGGCCACGGGCCACGCCGACGGACGAGACCGATTGGAGCAATTGCGATGGTAAGGGTAAGAGTTAGCCATGACGAAGACGACACCCTCACGTTATTTGAGGGGGCGAGGTTTTTGAAGGTGTGCGACAAGACGCTACGCGACGAATGCAAGGCCGGTCGCGTCCCCCATCAGCGGGTGGGGACGCAGTTTCGGTTTTCAGCGCAGGCCTTGCGGGAGTGGTTACGGGCCAAGCTGGTGCTTGGCGAGGTTCGGAACCCGGAATTCGATTAAAGAAAGGGAAAACATGGAACTGACAATGCAATCTGGTGGCGTACCTGCGGGGAGCTATTTGGTGAGGTTCGAGGGTGCCGAAGAGCACAACGAACGGGCCGAAGAGTACGGGCCTGGGGTGAAGCTGAGTTTCCCTGTTCTGGGGGGGCCCCAGGATGGACAAGTGGTTACGCGGATTTGTTCGGCGAAGATGACGCCCAAGACGGTGTTAGGACGATTCGCCAACGCCCTCGCCGGACGCCAGATTCCGCAGGGAGAGTCCGTCAATTTTGACGCCTTTCGCGGCATCGTTGGCACGCTGCTATGCGAGCCCGTTGATGGCGGAGGCTCACGAGCGACGGCGTTCCTGCGGCAAGAGCCCCAGCCCCAGGCGGTTGCGTCGCCGGCGGCTGGCGTAACGCGGATTTGACTCTCGGTGGTAACGCAGTCGCCCGAGCTGCGAACTCGGGCGGCTGCCTTTGTCTCACGGAAGCGGAGTTACGAGACATGGAAATTCTACAGGCTGCGGAAGCCTTCGCCAATTTGGGCTGGCGGCTGCTGCCATTGCACGGGCTGACGACTGAGGGGCACTGCGATTGCCCAAGCGGCATCAACTGCCGGACGCCTGGCAGACATCCACGTTTGCGAGAATGGCAGGCTCGCGCCACGAGCGACACGGCGATGCTTCGCAAGTGGTGGGGTCAATGGCCTGGGGCGAACGTTGGCGTTTGCCTGGGGCCCGCTTCCAATCTTATCGACTGCGAAGCGGATTCGCCCGAGGGTGAGGCACAGGCCCAGGGCCTGCTGGGCGACATCCCGACGCCATCATATTCCAGCGGACGCGGGACGCATCGGCTGTTCCGGTTTCCGACGTCGTTCACGCCGGCGATGGCGGTGGCCAAAGTTCGCGGCATCGAGTGTCGATTCGGGACGGGCGACAAAGGGGCCCAGAGCGTGCTTCCACCATCGCGGCACGCCAGCGGGACGCAATACGCTTGGCTGCCTGGCCAGTCGCCATCAGAAATCGAACTGGCCCTGTTCCCGCAGTCGCTACAAGAGCTGTTGCAGGCCCCCGCGCCGGCGGTGGCGGGAAACAATGGTGGTGGGTTATCGTTCGTGATGGGAGTCAGCGATGGCGAATCGCTCGAAACCCATTCGGGGGCTGGTGAAGGGGAACGTAACCGAACGCTGTGCAGACTGCTGGGCATCGACATCGCCAAGCATGGACGGGTCCGCCACGATCTGCCCGAGCTGGCCGAGGCCTGGGCAGCCCGGTGTTCCCCCGCGTACCCGGTGGCGGATACGGTGCGGACGGTTTCCGCATTCGTGGAACGGTTCCAAAGTGGAACGCTAAGCGTGATGCATTCGCCCGGGGGGAACGGCAGCCACGCCACGACGCGTGCCCCGGCATCGCCTGCCCTGCAACTTGAGCCCAAGCCCTTGTCGATGCTCATGGGTGAATCATCGACGCCCTGGCTGTGGCAGGGATGGCTTGGACGGGGCTATGCAACGGTGTTAACCGGTATCTGGAAGGGGGGCAAATCGACGCTGCTGGCCCACGCCCTGCGGCTCTTCGCCAGTGGTGGGGACTTGGCAGGCATCATCACGCCTGGCCGACTGCTGGTGGTGTCCGAAGAAGGGGAAGGCATATGGGCGCGGCGACGCGACGCCTTGGGCATCGGGAATCACGTTGAGCTCCTCTGTCGTCCATACAAGGGCAAAGCCCCGGCCGGCGAATGGCCCGCATTCTGCAAGCGGCTGGGTGAGCTGGTCGCATCTCGGCGGTACGACGCGGTGATAATCGACACCATCGCGTCACTGTGGCCTGTCGACAACGAAAACGATGCAAGCAAGGTACTGACGGCCCTGGGGCCCCTGGCCCACGTCATGGACGCAAACGCGGGTTTGCTGTTGGCTCACCATCCGCGAAAGTCTGGCGGCGATGAAGGCATGGCGTCGCGGGGCTCGGGGGCCCTGCCTGGCTGGGCTGATATCCTCATGGAGCTGCGGCGATTCGACGCCGGCGACACGGAATGCCGAAAGCGAACTCTGCATGGGCTTGGGCGTTTCGAGGGCATCCCGACAAGCCTAGTGGTGGAGCTGCAATCCGACGGAAGCGGTTATCGGACGCTTGGCACTGTTGCCCAGGCAAAGGCCAGCGAACGCCACGATACGGCTGCCGAGTTACTTCGCGAACGTCCAGGCCAGTCGGTTCACGAACTGCTTGCCGAATGGCCTGGGGAGCCCTTGCGTAGGCGGACGCTGGACAAAGTGCTTGCCGAGGGGGTCACCGATGGCAAGTGGCTACGCGAGGGTGACGGGACGAAGGGCAAACCATATCGCTACGGGCTGGCCTCTGGGGTGGGCGTCGCCGTAAGGGAAGTGCGGTTCTAGGATTCGTGCAAACGGACAAACCCAAGGGAAAGAGCAGGATTGCACGAATCCGAAAACGCGGAAATGAACGGCTACAGATATGAGGTTAGCAGTAACGAACGGAAACAAATACTTGCAACGGGTGGTTGCCCGAATAGCCACGGTTGCACGAATCCCAGGGAATGCGATATGAACGCCAGCGAACTTTTCCAGTCGCTTCACGCCGGCGGGTTCGCCCTCGCGGCGGAGGGCCCCGAGCTGGTGCTTCGCGGCCCGGTGGAAACGCTGACGCAGGCCCAGCGGGACGCCATCCGCCAGGGCAAGCCTGAGCTGTTGGATCTGGTTGCCAACCACCACATTGTTTCAACCCAGGCTGTCGCGCCCCACGCCGGCCCCTGGCCCTTAACAAAGCTGGCGGGGGAGCTGGAAAGCCGCGGCTACACCCTGGCTGGGGACGCCGGCGACATCGCCCTCCATGGCCCCATGCCGACGCCTGAGCTTGTCGCAGCCCTACGCCATCGCCGGCAAGAGCTATTGGGACTCTTGGCCAACGCGGGCCCCGGGCTTCACAATGGCTTCGAGCTGCTGGCCTTGCGGCCTGTTGAAGCCTGGCACTTTCCATCGTCACACGAAGGCGCTGGCGATGCCAAAAACGCCACGACGTCGGTGGCCGCCTGCAAGTGCGGCTCCACCGAAACGGTGGAAGTGACACTCGCGCTGGAACCCCACAACGGCCAAAGCAGTCGCATCGACTGCAAGCAATGCGGAAGGTTCATTCGGTTCTGGAGATGGTATGGCCAAGTGCCAACGGGTGCCTACAATGAAGCGGCCCCGTCAACGTCGCGAAACGCGGACGGGGCCTAACCAGTCCCTTTAGTAGGAAAGGAACGGCTGATGGCAAGTGTATTTCAAGAGAAGTCCGGCGGTAAGACACGGTATCGCATTCAGTTCATCGACGCGGAAGGCCGGCGGCGAAAACTCCGTATCGCTGGCGTGAACAAGTGCGACGCCACGGCAATCGCCAAGAAAATCGCGGCTATTGTTTCTTGCCGTATCTCACGGGAACCCCTGCCTCCCTCGCTGGCAGAATGGCTGCGGGAAATCGGCGGCGAGCTGCGGGACAAATTGGTCGCGGTGGGCCTGGCTAGTGCCAAGCCAACGGCCACGCTGGGCGATTCCATTCAAGCCTACATCGGTTCTCGGCAGGACGCGGCAACGTCGACCATCGTTAATCTGAGGCACGCGCAGACTAGGCTCTGTGGCCACTTCGGTAGCGATTGCGACTGGCGAAGCATTAGCGAGGGGGACGCCGACGCCTGGCGGCAGAGCCTCATTAACTCAGGCTTGGCACAGGCGACAGTCTCGAAAATCATGAAACGAGCCAAACAATTCGCGGTCTCTGCGGTTCGTAATGGATACTGTGACAGCAATCCCTTTTCTCACCTGAAAGCCGGACGCGAACACAATCCCGAACGGCAATTCACGGTAACTCGGGACGCCATCGCCCAGGTCCTTGACGCGGCCCCGAACGCAGAATGGCGAGCCATTATCGTGCTCTCGCGATTCGCTGGCTTGCGATGTCCAACGGAAACGTTGGCTCTTCGCTGGGACGATATCGACTGGCATCGCCAGCGGATGCGGGTAACAAGCACGAAAACGAAACGTTACCACAAGGGAAGTCGCACCCTACCATTGTTCCCGGAAGTCGCGTTCGCATTGCGTGAGGCTCAAGAAGCGGCCCCCGACGGTAGCGAATACGTCGTTTCTCGCCATCGAGGAAACGACACGAACTTGCGAACTCAGTTCCAGCGGATATTGCGACGGGCAGGCATCGAGCCCTGGCCCCGGTTGTTCCACAACATGCGGGCCAGTTGCCAAACTGATTTGGCGCAACACTTCCCGGCCCACGTCGTTTGCGAGTGGATAGGCAACACCGAGGCGGTGGCCCGCAAGCACTATTTCGCGGTGACGGAAACGGACTTCACCCGGGCTGTTGCCCCCGAGACTTGGGCAATGCTGGGAGCGGCCCAGGGGGTGGGGCGAGGGGTGGGGCAATCGATAGCGGTAACGGACGGAAACGAAAAGAAAGCGCTACCCCACCCGATGGTGGTTTCATCGGCAAATCATGCGTTTGCCGACATAATGTACAACTGTCAAGCTCCCCCGGTAGGACTCGAACCTACGACTTGGCGGTTAACAGCCGCCCGCTCTACCAGCTGAGCTACAGGGGAATGAGCGCTGGCTCGTCGATCTATTGTACCCAGACGCCGTGACCTGGCGAGGCCCCGCGAGTCGGAGCCCGGCGGCCGCTGCGCCGCGTCACTTGCCGAACGCCGCATGCGCGTCGACGACGCTGTCGTAGATCTTGAAGGTCTCGTCCAGCTTCGTGATCCGGAAGACTTCATAGATCTCGGGTCGAATGCAGGCCAACTTCAGTTTTCCCTGGGCCGCTCGCATGCGATTGTTCAACTTGATCAGCTTTCCCAGTGCCGCACTGGAAAGGAACTCGACCCCCTCAAAATCCAGGATCAGCGACGTGTGATTCTCTTTTTCCACCAGCGACATGAGCTCTTCGCCCATCTTCTGGATCTGGTCGGGGTCGATGATCTTGTTTCCAATGAAACGAACTTGAAAGATTTCGCCGGCCCGCGGCTTGACGCTAATCTGCTGGTAAACGGCCATGGCTGCCCTTTCGCTGCCGGTTCGGTCGACTCGCGGTCCCGATGCTAGGTCCTGCCGCAATCGGCCGGATCCGCAGGGTGTGACCTGCCTGCATCCACCGGGCCAATATCAATCAGCGAGGGGGCACTGTCAAGCATGGACGGGTCGGATCAGCCCCGACGCGTGGTCAACCCATTCAAGACCAGGACCGCGCCGAACGAGATCATCGCCCAGCCCAGCCAGCGAGGGGGCGTCAGACGCTTTTCCATGACCGGACCGGTGTTGAGGAGCATGGAATCAAAGGAGCGCCCCCGATATGCGTAGGGATCGTCCGACGTCAAATAGGAGTCGCTGGAGAGCTTCTGCTGAAGAAAACGACTAGCCTCCTGCGTCAAGACAAAGGTCTCGACCGCACGGAATTGCAAGCCGGCCAAGAGTACGATCAATCCCAGGATCAGATTGCGGGTTCCCATGATGCGACCCCGTACACGGCGACTATCCCGTTACCTTAGGAGGATCTCATCGAGACACGGACCGCGTGGACTTGAGCGGTCTCGAAGAGCGTTCAGGAAATGCGGTTTCTACCGTCTGGCCGGGACCGATTGTGACGGTCATACCACGCGGCGGCGAGCGAACGCCGCGGCGCCCGCGACCATGATCAGAACCGACAAACAACCTGGCTCGGGAACCTGGCTGGTCCCCACACGGAACCACTCGTACTTGAGATGGTTCACTTGCGCGGAATAGTCCCAAGTGAAACCCGCGACCGTTCCCAAGTCGAGCTGTCCTCGCGCGCATCCATTGGGACCGAAGGCCACCCCATTGCCGGTCAGCGAAAGTGACCCCGCCAGCGACGGCAAGGCCCCCGCGCTATGAGAATACGTAACGGGTCCCCCCGTGGTGACCGTCAGGTTCTCCAGCCGGTCGAGGCTCTGCACGTCGACGACGAGTGGCAAGGGGGACGAGAAGGAAAAGGAAAACTGCTGCGCGTTGGCCTTGACCCCGGTCCGGACGTTCAATTGGGCATCCATCGCACTGGCAAAGAACGGGTTGGCGGTGCCGGTCACCGTGACGTCAACTCCCGGAACGATGTTCGTAAACGTCTGGCCGGTCGTGGTGATCACATTGTGGTCCCAACCCGCGAAATCGAGCCACGTCACAGACGCGGGTGCGGAGGTGCTCATTCCGAACAGGACCAAACAGCAGCAAATCGGTACAATGCGTCGGGGGAACATGGCGAACGGCCCTTGAGACAAGTGGATCAGGAACGTCATGGCGGCGAAGCGTACCGCGCTCACCGATATGTTTGACGCTAAGTACAAGTCTGACGACCTGCAAGGATTTACCCATGGCGCAACTGGGGAAATCGAGACACGAGATTCCGGAAACAATGGATGAAGCGGAAGTCGGGACAAGCGGCAGTGGACCAGGCGGCGGTTGCGCCGGTTGTGCGGGGTGTTCGGGTCCAGGGTCGTCCGGCCAGGCGACTTGGTCGGTGGCACGGATCGGGTCCACAAGGGGCGAGCGATGATCACGCGGATCTTAGCGGCCGTAGTGCTGGCCGGTGCCGTCCTGGGGCTCTTGCTCTACAGTCAGCATCGCCCTAGTCCGTACCGCGTCAGCGGCTTCGTGGAGGCGGACGAAATCCGCATTGGTTCGCGAGTCGGCGGTCGTGTGGCGGAAGTCCTATGTGCCGAGGGAGACTCGGTGGCCGAGGGCGCCACGCTGCTGAGGCTGGAAGGTTATGATCTGGACGCACGGGCCGCAGAGGCCGAGGCCAACCTGGCCGCGCGCGAAGCAGAGCTCGCGCAGCTGCGCCACGGAAACCGAACCGAAGAAATTGCCATGGCCCAGGCACGTGCCGATCGCCTGCAGGCCCGGTTGCAACTGTTGATCGACGGACCGCGCGAAGAAGAGATCCTGGCCTCCGAAGCGCGACGCGACCTGGCCGATGCGCAGGTCAAACGGGCCCGCAGCAGCTATGATCGCGTGGCGAAACTCTTCGCTCGTGGCGGTGGAACCGTGACCCAAGAGGAAGTCGACCGGGCCATGGAAGAACTGCAAGTGGCCGAACATTTCCTGCGGGTCCGGGAGCAAGAGCGACAGATCCAGCGAAAAGGATCGAGGGTCGAACAGATCGCGGCGGCGACCGCCGAACTGGAAGAAGCCAAACAGGCCCTCGCCATGGCAAAGGCCGGATACCGCTCGGAAGAGATCCGACGGGCGGAAGCGGCGGTAGCCGCCGCCAAGGCCGCCCAAGCGGCCGTCCAAGCCCAGCAGGACGAACTGCTCATCCGGGCCCCTTGCCACGCCACGGTCGAGGCACTCGACCTGCAGCCAGGGGACCTGGTCACCGCGGGCGCCCCTGTCCTGTCGTTGCTCGATGCCACCAAGTTCTGGGTCCGAGCCTACGTCCCCGAGAACCGACTCGATCTGAAACCTGGCCAGGAAGTGCGAGTGACGATCGACAGCTTCAAGAACGAGGACTTTCACGGAACGGTCACCTTCGTTTCGCGACAAGCCGAATTCACACCGAACAATGTCCAAACGCCCGAAGAGCGGTCCAAACAGGTCTTTCGCATCAAGGTCACTCTGCGACAGGGACTGAAGCAACTGCGCCCCGGAATGGCGGCCGACGTGTGGCTGCCGGACGAAGGCCAGACGCCTGATGAGACCACTCGCGGGGACGTGAAATCGACGTGAATCGGGGGAACCACCACGGAACGGAACTTCGTGCCTTACGCCCCATGCCCCCTGTCATCCAAGTCCGAAGCCTGTCACGGAGTTTCCACAGCCACCTGGCCGTCGATCAGGTTTCATTCGATGTCCAGCGGGGTGAGATCTTCGGGTTGCTGGGACCCAATGGCAGCGGCAAATCAACCATCATCCGCATGCTCTGCGGAGTCCTGGCCCCCACGTCGGGCGACGCCACCGTGCTGGGGTATCACGTGCGAAGTGATCCCGAGGCCATCAAGCGCCGGATCGGGTACATGTCCCAGCGATTCAGCCTGTATAACGATCTTTCCGTGATCGAGAACCTGGCGTTTTACGGGCGGATCTATGGGCTGACTCCGCTCCGATTGCGTGAACGGATGGAAGCCGTCTTGACGACGACTTCGTTTACCCAGCCCCGGGACCAGCTGGCGGGAACCCTGTCGGGAGGCTGGAAACAGCGACTGGCTTTGGCCTGCGCACTCATTCACCAGCCGGAGGTCGTATTCCTCGACGAACCGACGGCGGGAATCGATCCGGTGGCCCGCCGTCAACTCTGGGACCTGCTCTTCGAACTGTCCGCGCAGGGCGTCACACTCTTCGTCACCACGCACTACATGGATGAGGCGGAACGGTGCGGCGCCGTGGGATACCTCTATTTGTCCCAGCTGCTGGTGGTGGGGGCTCCCCATGAATTGAAGCGGCTACCCGAGGTCAACCCGGTCGGAACGAAGCGCTATGAGATTCGGCCGCCAGCACCGACCGAGGCGCTGTCGCGATTGCGTTCGAGCCCCGCCGTTCGGGACGGAACCTTGTTCGGGGAATCGATCCATTTGCTCGTGGACAGTACGACTCCCCTATCCCGTATCCTGCAGGAGACGCGCGTGGACGTGCCGTCGGACGCGGCCCGCGAGATTCCACCATCGCTGGAGGATGTCTTCCTCGCGCTCACGCGGTCGCGGGAAATGCGGTCAGACCCGGCGCCCCTGGCTCAGCCCATACCCGGTCGGATTCCAGGCACCTCGCAGCCCAGCCAGGCCACCAGGCCGCGAGCGGAATTCGGCCTGCCATCAACCGAACTTCACGATGCGGTTCCCCCGTCGTCTCCCCTCGTTCCTCCGCTGGATCGGGAGGAACGCAGGCCGGCCGCCAGGGCCCCGCGCCCCTTGGCCGGCCTGGTTGCCATCCTGACCAAGGAATTCGCCCATTTGCGACGGCAGCCCTCGACGATCTTCTTCCTGCTCGTGGTGCCCGTGATTCAGACGATTATCTTTGGCTTCGCCCTGGATACCCGCGTGGAGTACTTACCGCTGGTCGTCTTCGACCAGGATGGTCGTCGCGCCGCCCGAGAGCTGGTGGAGGCCATGGAGAATACGCGGCAGTTCCGGGTCCGGGAGCGGGTACGCGACCATGAGTCGTTTCGCAGGGCGCTCAATTCCGGCCGAGCACGCGCGGGGGTGCTGATCCCTCCCGACTATTCGGAAAAGTTGCTGCGTCAGGAACAGACCCAGGTACAAGTCCTGATCGACGGCAGCGATGCACAGGTCGCCACGTCGGCGCTGAGCGCTGCCAATTTGCTGGGCCTCAATCTGTCTTTGCAGATCGTACGTCCGCGCGCCGAGGCGACCGGTACGGGGCCGTCGCGAAACTCAGCCGGCGCCGTCGTACTGCCCGTCGAGATTCGGCCCAGGCTTCTCTACAATCCGGAATTGAAGGGCGCCCACTTCTTCGTGCCAGGCCTGGTGGGCATCATCCTGCAGCTCGTGACATTGTTTCTGTCGTCGTTCGCCATCGTACGCGAACGGGAGCTGGGGACGCTGGAACAGCTTTTTGTGACTCCCGTCGGGCGGTGGGGTCTGCTCCTGGGAAAACTCATTCCCTATGCCCTCGTGGGTTTCTTTGAAACGTTGATCGTCTTGACCGTGATGGTGTTCGGATTCGGTGTCCCCATCCAGGGAAACCTCGTCCTGCTCCTGGGACTGGCAACCTTGTTCCTGGTATGCGCCTTGGGTTTGGGACTCCTGGTCTCGACACTCGCCAGGACGCAGGTCGAGGCCATGCAGTTTGCCTTCTTGGTCATGCTGCCTTCCGTACTGCTGTCCGGGTTTGCGTTTCCCCGTTCGGAAATGCCGACCCCGATCTACGAGTTCACGTATCTACTGCCGGCGACCTATTTCATTGAGATTCTAAGGGGTGTGGTCCTGCGGGGCGCGGACCTGTGGGACGTACTGCCGTGGGCATTGGGGCTGGCAGTCTGCTGTGCGGCGATCCTCTGTGCCAGCGTGATGCGATTCCGCAAGCAGATCGCGTGAGCCTCGGCCGATCGAAGGGCGCTGCGATAGCGACCCGCCGTGGCCTCGACGCCGGCGAGCCGGCGCGTGGTCAGGAGAGTCCCACGAGCTGGGTGGCCCTGCGGACACGATCGACGGCCAGGACAAAAGCGGCCACTCGGAGCGGGATCTGGCGCTCGCGGGAAACGTTCCAGACCTCCTCAAAGGCCCGGTTGAGGATCGATTCCAGCTCGACCCGCACCCGGTCCATCTGCCAGGTGTAATGCTGATTGTTCTGCACCCACTCAAAGTAACTGGCCGTGACGCCCCCGGCGTTCACCAGGATGTCGGGCAGGATGGTGACATTCCGCTCTCGTAACACCCGATCGGCTTCGGGCTGGATGGGTCCGTTGGCCGCCTCGATGATCGTTTTCGCGCGGATCGAATCGACGTTACCCTGATGGATCACGCCCCCCAGCGCGGCCGGGATCAAGATCTCCACATCGAGCTGCAAGAGCTGGTCATTGGAGATCTTTTCGCCACCATCGAATCCCGTCAGCAGACCGCCCGCCTTGAGTTGATGGCGGAGCGCGGCGGGGATGTCGATACCCTGTGGGGCATAATAGGCCCCGGTGACGTCGCTGATGGCCACGACGGGGAAGCCGACCTCGAACAGGAACTTGGCTGCATGCGTCCCGACATTGCCAAACCCTTGAATGGCCACGCGGGAATTTGCGGGTTTGAACCCCAGTCGGCCTACCATCTTGTGCGTTAGCGCGCCCACCCCGCGGCCAGTGGCCTCTTCGCGACCCGGCAATCCAAAATGCTCCACGGGCTTGCCCGTCACGACCCCCGGGCTGAACCCGTGGTACTTGCTGTACTGGTTCATGATCCAGGCCATCATTTCGGCCGTGGTGCCGAGGTCGGGTGCCGGGATGTCCTTGCTGGGGCCGATGAAGTCGTGAATCTGATCCACGAAGGCCTTCGTGACCCGGAAGAGCTCTCGGTGGCTGAGGGTTCGCGGGTCCACGGCGATCCCACCCTTGGCACCCCCATAGGGGAGGTTCACGACGGCCGTCTTCCACGTCATCAGCGAGGCCAACGCGCGGACTTCGTCCAGGTCGACCTGCGGGTGATAGCGCAGCCCTCCCTTGAAGGGCCCACGGGAATTGTTGTGCTGCACGCGATAGCCAATCAGCGTGCATAACTCCCCATTGTCCTTCTCCAGGGAGACCCGAACCTGAACCTCTCGATTGGGAGTCAGCAGCAGTTGACGGATCGTGTCGGGAATTTCGAGCTGGTCGGCCGCCTCGTGAAAGAAGAGCTTCGTGGCCTCAAATGCTTGCATGCATCACGCTCCCCGCCACAGACCTTCTGACAATGCACGAATCGGGGCGAAAGGATTCGAACCTTCGACTTCCTGCTCCCAAAGCAGGCGCGCTAGCCAGACTGCGCCACGCCCCGAGGAAACGGACCATGGTAACCTGGGTATCCAGGGCAGACAATGCGGCCCTCCTCGATGCCAAACGCGGCACATACGGAATGAACGGCAGGCGCGTGGCCACTGGCCCTTCCCTTGGTAGCGGAACGGCGCAAGCGGGCCGGTACGCGACTTGGCCAATCTTAGCTTGTTTGGCCATTCGGCCGGACTGGCTATTCGGCCTATCAGCCGATGGGCGCTAGCCCACGGTTTCTTAACAGTTCGAACCGGACGCTAGCGCGTCCCGGCTGATGGGCGTCTTGGCCCATTCCTTCGTCGTATGGCCATTCGACCTATCTGCCGATCGGCGCCCCGGAGAACGGTGAAATGAACACATGTTCAGTATCGAGCTCCCCTAGGTCCGACCCAGCGTACCCTCGGTCAGGATTTGGCGAATGCGTTCGAATTCTTCGTGATCGCGGAACTGGATGACGAGTCGGCCGCGACCTGACCCCGTCGTGCGGATGTCAACCTTCGTCCCGAGGACACGGCGAAGTTCCTGGGCCAATGCCGCATTCTGGCCGTTGTGGCTGCGAGCGCGAGTTCGCTGGGGCTCGGCCTTGGGTTCGAGCCCATCGTCCCGGGCGATCGCGTTCTGGACCAACTGTTCGGTCGCCCGCACGCTCAATTGGTCCTTCAGGATCCGTTGGCAGAATTCGTTCTGTTGGCGAGCGTCCCCCAAGGGGAGCAGAGCGCGGGCGTGCCCGGCGGACAGGGTGCCACTCCGCAGGGCATTCTGGATCTCCTCGGGCAGTTCCAGCAGGCGCATCAGGTTGGCAATGGTCGATCGATCAATCTTGATTCGACGGCCCAGGTCCTCTTGTGTGCAGTGGTGTTCTTTCAGGTATCGCTGGAACGACAGGGCCTTTTCGATCGGGTTGAGGTCCTTTCGCTGCAGGTTCTCGACGATGGCCAGTTCCGCCACGAGCCGGTCATCCGCATCGCGGACCCGTGCGGGGACTTTCTTCCAACCGGCTCGAATCGCTGCCCGCAAACGGCGCTCGCCTGAGATGAGCTGCCATTGGGTCCCGACGCGGCGAACCAGGACCGGCTGCAACATGTCATGTTCGCGGAGGCTCTCGGCCAGCGACGCGATTTCGGCCTCATTGAACTCACGTCTCGGCTGAAAAGGATTCTCCGCAATTTCGTCCACGTGGATGAAGAAATCCGCGGGAGCCGTGTCGATCTGTCCTGGCTCTCCCGCTTGGGCCGGCTCATGCAATCGCAAGGATGCCGACGCATCCGGCAAGTCCCCTTCTGGATCGGACCCCAGCAAGGCAGCCAGCCCTCGCCCCAACCGACGCGGATTTGTCATCTTCCAAGTACCTCCATGCAAAGTTCGATATAGGCTCGGGCGGCGTGCGACCGGTCCTCGAGTCCAGGTACCCCCGGGGACGTCGGCCGCTCCACCTCACGAGGAATCACCGTCTCGAACACCACGTCGCCGAAGAACTCGCGAACGTCCTGCTCCCACCCCGGTGACGATGGGTCGGCGGTATCGTACTGAGTCAACAGGACTCCCGAGAAGGCGAGTTCTTTGCCCGGCGTCTGCCAGATCTGACGGACGCTCTCAATGGTCGGCGGAACCAGATCGAGACACCCCTGTCCGCAGCGGAGCGGCAGCAGCACTTCCGATGCGGCCCACAGTGCCGCTTCCGTGAAACGGACCGCGGCTGCGGGACAGTCGATCACGACAAAATCAAAATGTCCCACTTGTTCCGATAACGCGTTCCCGGCGGCGCGGCGGCGCGGGGAGTCCCATCCATCCACGGCCGCAATCGTGGCCCGATCGAACGACCCCGCCAGCAGGGATAACCCTTCCACTCCGGTCGGCTGGAAGTGGCTGCCGAGCGGCTGGTCGGTGGCCCATGGATGAGGACACTGGACGGAGGCCGCCAGGGCCCGAGCCGCGTCCCCTCGTGGATCCCAATCGACCAGTAGCGTGGACCTGCCCGACCAGGCCATGGCCCGAGCGAGATGCACGGCAGTCGTGGTACGACCTGCCGCCGGTGCATGCGCAGCGATACACACAACCTTTGCCACTTTGATGATCTCAGGCGAGCGATGGGCCAGAACGGCTGCGCGGGATTGTAGCGGGGCGACGCAATCGGCCCCAATGTCAATCAAGCCAGGTCGATCATGGACCCATTCGTTGCGGGTTCCACGTGAAACTCACAAACCTCCCATATTTCCCGTTCCACGTGAAACCGTCCATTTTGACATCCTGCCGAACGAACTTGGCCCGCTGCCATTTCGATCATGCCGAAGGTCCCCTGCGTCATCACCCGGTTTCGCCGGCCTGCCAAGCCCGACACCTGCCGAGATGCATCGAGGCGAATCGACCCCGCAGCCCAAGCGGGTCAGTCGCCGAGCGGGTGAAATACCAGGCCACTGAGGAGCTTGGGATAGAAATAGGTGCTCTTGGCAGGCATCCGCTCACCCCGTTCGCTGATACGGCGGACGTGATCGAGCGTTGCCGGCATGACGAGCGCCGCGAGTGGAAATCGACCACCTGTGCCGGACTGGCCCGTCGCATCCCGTCCCACGATGTCTCCTTGGTCAATGTAGTGCACCACTTCCTCAACGGAATGGACATACATGGGTTTCGGCAAGTCGGTCATCCCCAGCAGTTCTTGCAGCACGAGACGCTGCAGAATGCTCACGCCGAGTCCTCGCCAGACCGGGCTATGATCGGTGGCCAGCCGGTCCATGCGCTCTCGTCCGGCCGAGCGGATGCGTGCGATGGTCCAGCGGGAGTCCGCGTCGGTAAACAGTCCCAGCGTATGCTGCTGGCCCTCCTTTTCGATCTGTTGCCAGAGGGTAGTCGCCAGGTCGGCCCCTTCCCCTGCGACGCGCGTTTCGAAGGAGTCGCCGAGCAGCTCCCGCAGAGATTCGCTGGTCTGAGAGGGCACACCACGAAACAAACGGTGTGTGGGAAGCACGACCATTCCAGGGTCATTCATGCCAACCAGCATCATCAAGACGAAGTTGGATGGATGATCGGGCGGAAGGTCCCCTTTCTGGGCAAGCTGAGCTCGATAGTTCAATGCGGTTTCGTATCGGTGGTGCCCATCGGCGATGAATGTCGGCTGCGGCGCCAGCCATTGGGAAATTCGGCCAATGACCTGGTGATCGGTGATGGTCCAGAGGCGATGGACGACGCCCGAGGGCTCCATCGCCTGGACGGGCGGCATCTCCTGGCTGGCAGCGGACAGGGAGCTCGTCAGCAAATTCTCGGGATCGGGACAGAGACCAAAGACCGGACTGAGGTTGGCCTTACACGCCAAGGTCAATTTCAGGCGATCGGACTTGGCGGCCGCATGCGTTTCTTCGTGCGGATAGATCGTCCCTTGTCCGAATGGCTCCAGCCGAACGCGGCAGAGGAGCCCGCTGCGGGTCAATCTCCGCCCCTCGTGGTGAAAGTCCTGCTGGTAAAAGTAGACGGCCGGCTGGGGGTCTTCACGCAGGATGCCTTCCTGCCTCCACATGCGCAGGAAGCGTGCAGCCCGTTGATAGCGTTCCTCGTCGCCTTCGTCGCCCGGTTCCGATCGATTGAGGATCAGGCGCACCACGTTGGCGGGATGCCGCTGGTAGAGTTCGTCCTGCTGGCACGAGTCGATGACGTCGTAAGGTGGGGCGACCACCTGACTGAGTTCTCCAACATGCCCCAGGTCGTATCGCAGGCCTCGAAAGGGTTGAATCGTCGGCATCGGTAGGTCGCTCCCTGACGGAATCGTATCCCCTGAACGATGGGACGCCGACGATTCATGCCCCGGCGGCGTTATTTGGTTTGGAGACGAGCGCCTGGCCAAGCCGTGATCTTCGAGTCGCGATGGGGTGGCTGATTCTTCGAAGCCCCAGAAGTCTCCCTTGGGGAACCATCTTTGGGGCTTCGAATCTCAGCCCCAGTCACCCTCACCCGAATACTAAGGCTTGTCAGTGCTCTAGTAGCGGTAGTAATCCGGCTTGAACGGGCCCTCTATGGGCACGCCGATGTAGTCGGCCTGGTCCTTGGTGAGCCTGGTCAGCTGGACACCCAATGGATCCAAGTGCAACCTCGCCACTTCCTCGTCCAATTGCTTGGGGAGGACATGAATTCCCACCGAGTACTTGTCCGGTTCGGTCCAGAGCGCAATCTGCGCCATGACCTGATTGGTAAACGAGTTGGACATGACGAATGAGGGATGTCCGGTAGCGCAGCCCAGGTTCACCAGTCGTCCCTGGGCCAGCACGATCACGGAATGACCGTCGGCAAAGGTATAGCGGTCCACGGGACCACCGATATCGAGTTCGGTCTTGATCCGTTCGCTGCGGACATCGGGCTGCTCCTTCAGCCAGGCGATATCGATTTCCAGGTCGAAATGGCCAATGTTGCAGACGATCGCGTCGTTCTTCATCTTTCGCATGTGTTCGCCGCGGATGATGTCGCGGTTGCCCGTGGCGGTGACGAAGATGCGTGCTTCCCGGACGGCCTCTTCCATTGTCGTGACTTCAAACCCCTCCATGGCGGCCTGCAGCGCGTTGATGGGGTCGATCTCCGTGATCAGGACGCGTGCGCCGTACGACCGCATCGATTGCGCACAGCCCTTGCCCACATCACCATAGCCGGCGATCACCACGACCTTGCCCGCCACCATGACGTCGGTGGCCCGCTTAATGCCATCCGCCAGGGACTCGCGGCAGCCATAAAGATTATCGAATTTGCTCTTCGTAACGGAATCGTTGACATTGATCGCCGGCACGCGCAGGGTTCCCTCACGGAGCATTCGCCAGAGCTGTTTGATTCCGGTGGTGGTTTCCTCCGAGATACCACGAACTTCATCCAGCATTTCGGGGAAGCGGCGGTGAACGATCGCCGTCAAGTCACCGCCGTCGTCGAGGATCATGTTGAGCGGTCGCCCGTCGGCAAATACCAGGGTCTGCTCGATGCACCATTCGTATTCCGCCTCGGATTCTCCCTTCCACGCATACACCGGTACGCCGGACTGGGCGATCGCTGCGGCGGCATGGTCCTGCGTGGAGAAGATGTTACAGCTACTCCATTGCACTTCGGCCCCCAGGGCCGTGAGCGTTTCGATGAGAACCGCAGTCTGAACGGTCATGTGGAGACAACCGGCGATCCGCGCTCCAGCCAGAGGTTTGGACTTGGCATATTTCCGGCGGAGCGCCATGAGGCCAGGCATCTCATTCTCGGCCAGCTCGATTTCTTTACGGCCCCAGCCAGCCAGCGAGAGGTCGCGAACTTTGTATTGGGGCTTGGAAGCAGTCTGGGCTTGAGCCACGGTTCAATCCTCAATGGGTTCGATTCAATGGGACGGCAGGCAAACCCATAAAGGTATCACACCAGGGGCGGTTTGCCGACCCTGTGTCGCCAAAATGAGGCCGGTGGCAATGGGGACGCGGACGAAAGCCCCCAACGTCAGT
>WPCK01001516.1_pt1 | contig 23197 bp, 19 predicted proteins | sample 5399851 | NCBI WGS metagenome assembly WPCK01 (sample SAMN12869471, study PRJNA574797) | sludge metagenome | isolation source: wastewater treatment of pH11 | place: China:Beijing | collected 2019-05-20 | reverse complement strand
CACCCTACCCCCGGCCGCCCGACGGCGTCGGCGGCGCCACGCTGACATTTTCCGTCGCGCTCAAATTCACCCGATGACGCCTGCGGGCGGAGTTTTTTGTGCACCGCGGCATCTGGACACTTCCCAGGGCCGGGCCATCCTGCTACCCTGTTTTCAATCGATTTAGTTTTGCAGGCGCCATGAACATCGAAAATACCGCCGCCGCCCTCCGGACGGCCGAGAACGAACGCCCCGTCACCGCCGCCGACATTGTCGCCAAGCTCAAATACGAGGTCGGCAAGGACCCCGGCGTGGCGACCGAACTGGACTGGCTGCACGCGACCATCCTCTCGGTTCGCGACCGCATCATCGATGCCTGGCTCAATTCGACCCACCAGTCGTGGAAATCCGGCGCCAAGCGCGTCTATTACCTCTCGCTCGAATTCCTCATCGGGCGGCTGATGCGCGATGCGATGTCCAATGTCGGCGTTCTCGAAGACGTCAAGGTGGCGCTCGGCGAACTCGGCGTGGACTTCGGCACCATCGCCGCGCTTGAGCCCGACGCCGCGCTCGGCAATGGCGGCCTCGGCCGCCTTGCGGCCTGCTTCATGGAATCGATGGCGACGCTTGGCATCCCCGCGCACGGCTATGGCATCCGCTACGCCAACGGCATGTTCCGCCAGGAAATCGCCGACGGCTGGCAGGCCGAACTGCCGGAGACCTGGCTGATCCACGGCAATCCGTGGGAATTCGAGCGGGCCGAACGCGCCTACGAGATCGGGTTCGGCGGCCATGTCGAATCCGGCGAGGAATGCGAAGGCGAACGGCGCTGCGCCTGGGTCCCCGGCGAGCGGGTGGAGGCCGTCGCCTATGACACGCCGATCGTCGGCTGGCGCGCCGCGCGCGTCAATACGCTGCGCCTGTGGCAGGCGCGCTCGATCGATCCGATCCGGCTGGAGGCGTTCAACGCCGGCGATCATGTCGGCGCCTTGCAGGAAAGCGCGCGCGCCGAGGCGATCTCCCGCGTCCTCTACCCGGCCGATTCCCACATGGCCGGCAAGGAACTGCGCCTGCGCCAGGAATTCTTCTTCTCCTCCGCCTCGCTGCAGGACATTTTGCACCGGCATCGCGAGCATTTCGGTTCGCTCGACAATCTGGCCGACAAGGTCGCCATCCAGCTCAACGACACGCACCCGGCCATCGCCGTCGCCGAATTGATGCGCCTGCTGTTCGACGAGAACGGCTACACCTGGGAACAGGCCTGGGCGACGACGCGCGAGATCTTCGCCTACACCAACCACACGCTCCTGCCCGAGGCGCTGGAGACCTGGCCGGTGCCGCTGATGGAACGCATGCTGCCGCGCCACATGCAGATCATCTACCGCATCAATGCCGGCATCCTGCAGGAAGCGCGCCAGGAGCGCGGCTTGACCGATGATCAGGTGCGCGCCATCTCGCTCATCGACGAGAACGGCGAACGCCGCGTGCGCATGGGCCAGCTCGCCTTTGTCGGCTCGCACTCGGTCAACGGTGTGTCGGCCCTGCACACCGACCTGATGAAGCAGACCGTGTTCCGCGACCTGCACGCCCTTTACCCGGACCGCATCAACAACAAGACCAACGGCATCACGCCGCGCCGCTGGCTGTTCCAGTGCAACACCGGCCTGGTCGACCTGGCGCGAAAGACCATCGGCAACGCGTTCCTCGACGACATCGGGCGGCTCGATGCGCTCGCCGGACACGTCGGCGACACCGCTTTCCTCGACGCGTTCGCCGCCGTCAAGCGCCAGAACAAGGTGCGCCTTTCCAACCGGTTGAAGCAGCAGCTCGGGATCGCGCTCGATCCGGATTCCATGTTCGACATCCAGATAAAGCGCATCCACGAATACAAGCGCCAGCTCCTCAATATCCTCGAAACCATCGGCCTCTACGACCAGATGCGCTCGCATCCGGAAAAGGACTGGACACCGCGGGTGAAAATCTTTGCCGGCAAGGCCGCGCCGAGCTACTGGATGGCGAAGGTCATCATCAAGCTCATCAACGACGTCGCCCGCGTCATCAATGCCGACCCGACGGTCCACGGCCTGCTGAAGGTTGTCTTCGTGCCAAACTACAATGTCTCCGCCGCCGAGGTGATGGTCCCCGCCGCCGACCTGTCGGAGCAGATCTCAACCGCGGGCATGGAAGCATCCGGCACCGGCAACATGAAGTTCGCCCTGAACGGCGCGCTCACCATCGGCACGCTCGACGGCGCCAATGTCGAGATGCGCGAGCATGTCGGCGACGACAACATCTTCATCTTCGGCATGACCACGGAAGAGGTCGAACAGACCCGGCGCAACGGCATGAACCCACGCCAGGCGATCGAAGCTTCGCCCGAACTGCGCCAGGCGCTGGAATCGGTCCGCGGCGGCGTCTTCTCGCGCGGCGACACCAAGCGCTACGCCGATCTCGTGCAGAGCCTCTACGATCACGACTGGTTCATGGTCGCCCGCGATTTCGACGCCTACGCCTCGCGCCAGCGCGACGTCGATGCCGTGTGGCGCGACCGTCGGCGCTGGAACGCGATGTCGGTCCTGAACACGGCGAACATGGGCTATTTCTCGTCAGACCGGGCAATTCGCGAATATGCGCGCGACATTTGGCATGCCGGACCAGAATTTGACGCAAGCTGACGATTGCGTCGGCTACGGCGGCGGCAATAAGCTGCAAATCGGCCCGGCCTGAAGACCGCGCGTCCGGGGAGGACAAATGGCGAAACGCCAAGCCAGTAAGTCTGGCAAAACGGGTATCGCACCGCCGCCGCAAGCGGCGCTGCAGGCCATTGCCGAGGGACGCCACGCCGACCCCTTCTCTGTCCTCGGCGTTTTTCCCGGGCCCGCCGGGCACTTCGCCCGGGCTTATGTCCCGGGTGCCGAGAGCCTTTCGGCATTCACGCTGGCGGGCATCGCGGCCGGCGAACTGACCCGCGTGCATGAGGCCGGCATCTTCGAGGGTCCGGTCACACTCAGTACGCGCCAGCCCCTGCGCTACGAGGCCTCGCGCGGCAGCGACCGCTGGAGCGTCGTCGATCCCTACAGTTTCGGACCGGTGCTCGGGCCGATGGACGACTACTTCATCGCCGAGGGGACGCATCTGCGCCTGTTCGACAAGCTCGGCGCCCATCCGATGCGGCACGAAGGTGCCGATGGCGTCAGCTTTGCGGTCTGGGCGCCGAATGCCCGCCGGGTTTCGGTGGTCGGCGATTTCAATGGCTGGGACGGCCGCCGCCATGTCATGCGCAAGCGCCTCGACATCGGCGTGTGGGAAATCTTCGCGCCGGGCGTCGGACAGGGTGCGACCTACAAGTTCGAGATCATCGGGCCGGACGGCACGCTGCTGCCGCTGAAGGCGGACCCTTTCGCCTTTGCCAGCGAATTGCGCCCCCAGACCGCTTCCGTCGTTGCCGGAAAGCCCGACTTCGCCTGGACCGACAGCCGCTGGATGGCCGAGCGGGCCTCGCGAGACTGGCGGCGAACGCCGATGGCGATCTATGAGGTCCATGCCGGATCCTGGCAGCGCGGCGACGATAACCGCTTCCTCACCTGGGACGAACTCGCCGACCGCCTGATCCCCCACGTCGTCGAGATGGGCTTCACCCATATCGAGTTCCTACCGATCGCCGAGCACCCGTTCGACCCGTCATGGGGCTACCAGACGACCGGGCTCTACGCGCCGACCGCCCGCTTCGGCACGCCCGAAGCCTTTGCCCGCTTCGTCGACCGTGCGCACAATGCCGGTATCGGCATCATCCTCGACTGGGTGCCGGCGCATTTCCCGACCGACGCCCACGGCCTGGCGCGTTTCGACGGCACCGCGCTCTACGAGCATGAGGACCCCCGCCAGGGCTTCCACCCCGACTGGAACACCGCCATCTACAATTTCGGCCGCAAGGAAGTCGCGGCTTTCCTCGTCAACAACGCCCTGTTCTGGGCGGAAAAATACCATATCGACGGCCTGCGCGTGGATGCCGTGGCCTCGATGCTGTACCTCGACTATTCGCGCAAGGAAGGCGAGTGGATTCCCAATGTCCATGGCGGCCGCGAGAACCTTGACGCCATCGCGTTCCTGCAGGCGGCCAACCGCGCCACCTACGCCGCCAATCCCGGCTTCGTCATGATCGCCGAAGAGTCCACCGCGTGGCCCAAGGTCACCCAGCCCGTCCACAACGGCGGGCTCGGCTTCGGCTTCAAGTGGAACATGGGCTTCATGCACGACACGCTCGCCTACATGGCGCGCGATCCCGTGCACCGCAACCACCACCACAACGACCTCACCTTCGGCCTGCTCTACGCGTTCACCGAGAATTTCGTGCTGCCGCTCAGCCACGACGAGGTCGTCCACGGCAAGGGCTCGCTGATCGCCAAGATGTCGGGCGATGACTGGCAGAAATTCGCGACGCTGCGGGCCTATTACGGTTTCATGTGGGGCTATCCGGGCAAGAAGCTGCTGTTCATGGGCCAGGAATTCGCGCAGCGGGCCGAATGGAGCGAGGCGCGCTCGCTCGACTGGCATCTGTGCCAGTATCCGTCCCACCACGGCATGCAGACGCTCGTCGCCGACCTGAACAACGTTTACCGGGGCACTGGCGCCCTGCACGCGCACGACTGCGAGGGCGACGGGTTCGCCTGGGCGGTTGTCGACGATACGCGCAATTCCGTCTTCGCCTTCCTGCGAAAGGCGCCGGGCCAGCCGCCGGTGATCGTCGTCTCCAATTTCACGCCTGTCCCGCGCGAAAACTACCAGATCGCCGTGCCGCGGGCCGGATACTGGGCCGAGCGCCTCAACACCGACGCCACCGTCTACGGCGGCACCGGTATGGGGAATTTCGGGGGCGTTGACGCGCGTCAAGGTGCCGATGGACGGAATTACCTGACATTGAATTTGCCGCCGCTTTCCACGCTCTACCTTCAGGCGGATGGAAGCGGCACAGAGGGAGGTTGATCATGTTGTCGAAACGCATCCAGCCCCTCGCCCGTGATGCCATGGCCTATGTCCTCGCGGGCGGCCGCGGCAGCCGGTTGATGGAACTGACCGACACGCGCGCCAAGCCCGCCGTCTATTTCGGCGGCAAGAGCCGGATCATCGATTTCGCGCTCTCCAACGCGCTCAATTCAGGCATTCGCCGCATGGGGGTCGCGACCCAGTACAAGGCGCATTCGCTGATCCGCCACCTGCAGCGGGGCTGGAACTTCCTGCGCCCCGAACGTAACGAGAGTTTCGATATCCTGCCGGCCAGCCAGCGCGTTTCGGAAACGCAATGGTATCTCGGTACCGCCGATGCCGTGTTCCAGAACACCGACATCATCCTCTCCTACGATCCGAAATTCCTCGTCATCCTCGCCGGCGACCACATCTACAAGATGGACTACGAATTGATGCTGCAACAGCACGTCGATTCCGGCGCCGACGTGACCATCGGCTGCCTCGAGGTTCCGCGCGCCGAGGCGTCGGGCTTCGGCGTCATGCATGTCGACGACAAGGACCAGATCATCGCCTTCGTCGAAAAGCCGAAGGACCCGCCGGCCATGCCCGACAAGCCGGACATGTCGCTGGCCTCGATGGGCATCTACGTCTTCGAGACGCGCTATTTACTCGACCTGCTGCGCGCCGACGCCGACGATCCGAATTCAGAGCACGATTTCGGCAAGGACATCATTCCGGCCATCGTCAAGAACGGCAAGGCGTGCGCCCACCGCTTCACCAAGTCCTGCGTGCGCTCCAGCCAGGAAAACGAAGCCTATTGGCGCGACGTGGGAACGGTCGATGCCTATTGGGAAGCCAATATCGACCTGACCGACGTGGTTCCCGAACTCGATCTCTATGACAAGGACTGGCCGATCTGGACCTATGCCGAGATCAAGCCGCCGGCAAAATTCGTCCACGACGAGGATGGCCGGCGCGGCATGGCGATCTCCTCGCTGGTCTCTGGCGACTGCATCATCTCCGGCGGATCGCTGCGCCGCTCGCTGATCTTCACCGGTGTGCGGGTCAATTCCTTCTCCAGCCTCAACGAAGCGGTCGTGCTGCCCGAATGCGTCATCGGACGCGGCGCGCACCTGTCGAAGGTGGTGCTCGATCGCGGCGTGATCATTCCCGAAGGCCTCGTTGTCGGCGAAGACCCGGTCCTCGACGCCAAGCGCTTCCGCCGCACCGATCGCGGCGTTTGCCTGATCACCCAGCCGATGATCGACGCGCTCGGGACCTGACACGGTGCAGGTCCTCTCCGTTGCTTCGGAAATCTATCCGCTGGTGAAGACCGGCGGCTTGGCGGACGTCGTCGGCGCCCTGCCCGCGGCGCTCGCCGCCAAGGATGTTGCGACGCGCACGATCATTCCGGGATACCGGGCCGTCCTGGCGCAGCTGAAGAAACCGCAGACCGTCCACGCCTGGAAAAGCCTATTCGGGGGCGAGGCCAGGCTGCTCGCCGCCAAGGTCGCGGGTCTCGACCTGCTGGTGCTCGACGCGCGCCACCTCTTTGACCGGCCCGGCACCCCCTATCTCGACGAAATGGGCCATGACTTTCCCGACAACTGGCGGCGTTTCGCCGCCCTGTCGCGGGCAGCCGCCGATATCGCGGGCGGCGCGATTGCCGGATATGCGCCCGACATCGTCCACGTCCATGACTGGCAGGCGGCGCTGACACTGGCCTATATGCGCTATGACGGTCTGAGCGTTCCCGGCGTCATCACCATCCACAATCTCGCCTTCCAGGGCCAGTTCGGTTCGGACATCTTCCCGATGCTCGGCCTGCCGCCGCAAGCCGCAGGCATCGACGGGGTCGAATATTACGGCGGCGTCGGCTTTCTGAAGGCCGGCATGACGGCGGCATCCGCCATCACCACCGTATCGCCGACCTACGCGCAGGAGATCCGCACGCCGACTTTCGGCATGGGGCTCGAGGGCCTCGTCAACGGCCGCGTCGACGTGTTGCACGGCATCGTCAACGGCGTCGATACCGAACATTGGAACCCGGCCGCCGACGAGCATCTCGCCGCAAGCTTCACGGCGGCGACGCTTGCCCGCCGCGAGAAGAACCGCGCCGCGCTCGAAGAACGTTTCGGCCTGTCGCCCGACGGGCTGCTGGTCGCCGTGATCTCGCGCCTCACCTGGCAGAAGGGCATGGACGTGCTCGCCGGCGCGCTCGACGCGCTGGTCGGACGTGGCGTGCGCTTCTGCGTGCTCGGTTCCGGTGAGGCGATGATCGAGAGCGCCTTCCTCGCCGCCGCTGGCCGCCACCCGGGGCGCATCGGTGTCGCCACCGGCTACAACGAACCGCTTTCGCATCTCATGCAGGGCGGCGCCGACGCGATCATCATTCCCTCGCGCTTCGAGCCCTGCGGCCTCACCCAGCTCTACGGGCTGCGGTATGGATGCGTGCCGATCGTCACCCGTACCGGCGGCTTGGCTGACACCATCATCGACGCCAATGACGCGGCGGTCGCCGCCGGGGTCGCCACCGGCATCCAGTTTTCGCCGCTCGCCCACGACACGTTGATCGACGCCGTCGCCCGCGCGCAAGCCCTTTTCCGGGAACCGCGCGAATGGGCACGCCTGCAGAAGCAGGGCATGAAGTCGGACGTCTCCTGGGACCGCAGCGCCGCGCAGTACCGCGCCCTCTACGATCATCTCCTTGCAGGACACCCGCGATGATCCGCACCGTTCCGACCAAACCCTATGTGGACCAGAAGCCCGGAACCTCGGGACTGCGCAAGAAGGTCCCGCATTTCCGCCAGCCCAACTATGTCGAGAATTTCGTTCAGTCGATCTTCGATTCGCTGGAGGGTTTCGCCGGCAAGACGCTGGTGGTCGGCGGCGACGGCCGCTTCTTCAATGCCGAGGTCGTGCAGACCGTCATCCGCATGGCCGCCGCCAACGGTTTCGGGCGCGTGCTCGTGGGGCGGGGCGGACTGCTGTCCACGCCCGCCGCGTCGCACCTGATCCGCAGGAACGGCGCCTTCGGCGGCATCATCCTCTCCGCCTCGCACAATCCCGGCGGGCCGACCGAGGATTTCGGCATCAAGTATAATATCTCCAACGGCGGGCCGGCACCGGAAAAACATACCGAGGCCTTTTTTACCCGCTCGAAGGCGATCGACCAGTACCGCACCGTCGACACCCCCGATGTCGACCTTGGAACGCTCGGCACTGTCTCCGTCGCCGGCATGGCCGTCGAGATCGTCGACCCGGTCGCCGACTATGCCGCGCTGATGGAAACGCTGTTCGATTTCGCCGCCATCCGCGCCCTGTTTGCGTCCGGCTTCACCATGCGCTTCGACGCCATGCACGCGGTGACCGGCCCCTATGCCGAGGACATCCTCGAGCGCCGGCTTGGCGCCGCGCCGGGGACGGTCGTCAACAAGGTGCCGCTGCCCGATTTCGGCGGCCACCACCCGGACCCGAACCTTGTGCACGCGCGCGAGCTCTACGACCTGATGATGGGGCCTGACGCACCGGATTTCGGCGCCGCCTCCGACGGCGACGGCGACCGCAACCTCGTCATCGGCCGCGGCCAGTTCGTCACGCCGTCGGATTCGCTCGCCATCCTCGCCGCCAACGCCCGCCTGGCGCCCGGCTACAGGAAAGGCCTGAAGGGCATCGCCCGCTCCATGCCGACGAGCGCGGCCGCCGACCATGTCGCTGCGAAACTCGGCATCGGCATTTACGAGACGCCGACCGGCTGGAAGTTCTTCGGCAACCTGCTCGACGCCGGCCTCGCCACCATCTGCGGCGAGGAAAGTGCCGGCTCCGGTTCAGACCATGTGCGCGAGAAGGATGGTCTGTGGGCCGTGCTGCTCTGGCTCAACATCCTCGCCGCGCGCCGCGAAAGCGTGAAGGCCATCGTCACCGGTCACTGGGCCGAGTTCGGCCGCAACTACTATTCGCGCCACGACTACGAGGGTATCGACACCACGATTGCCAACGCGCTGATGGACGAGCTGCGCGACTCGCTGCCGGCCCTTCCGGGCGCCCACATGAACGACCTGCTGGTCGCCCGCTGCGATGATTTCGCCTACACCGACCCGGTCGACGGCTCGGTGTCGCGCAACCAGGGCGTCCGGGTCATCTTCGCGGGCGGTTCGCGTGTCGTCTTCCGTCTTTCCGGAACCGGGACGGAAGGGGCGACGCTGCGCGTCTACATCGAGCTCTACGAACCAGACCCGAAGAAGCACGATCAGGACACGCAGCAGGCGCTACGCGAACTGATCGCCGCCGCCGACATGATCGCCGGCATCTCGACGCGCACCGGCCGCTCCGGTCCCGACGTCATCACCTGATGCCGCGCACGGGACCACTCGGCGCGAGGCCGGTGGACGGCGGTGTCGAGTTCCGCGTCCGCGCGCCCGCCGCAGACCGCCTCGACCTCTGCCTGTTCGACGGCGATCGCGAACGCCGGTTGAAGATGCGCCGCGACGGTGCGCAATGGTCCCTCACCATCGCAGGCATCGGCGAAGGCGCGTGCTACGGTTTCCGCGCCGACGGTCCGTGGAACCCGCGCCAGGGCCTGAAATTCGATCCGCAGAAACTGCTCGTCGATCCGGCCGCCACACGCCTCGACCGGGCGTTCGCCTGGCACCCGGACCTGGCCGCGCCGCGTAGCCATGCGCCGGATACCGCACCGCTCGTACCGAAGGCGGTCACCTCGTTTCTGCCCGCACTCGCGGAGCCAGCCCCCGCGATCCCGGTGGCCGGCAAGCTGATCTACGAGATCAATGTCCGCGCGTTCACGATGCGCCATCCGGACATTCCCGAACACGAGTGCGGTACGCTGAAAGCGGTCGCCCATCCGGCGATCGTGGCGCATTTGAAGAAACTCGGTGTCGGCGCGGTCGAACTGATGCCGGTCGCCGCCTGGATCGACGAACGCCATCTGCCTCCTTTAGGCCTGGAAAACGCCTGGGGCTACAATCCGGTGGTCTTCAATGCGCTCGACCCGCGCCTGGCGCCGGGCGGGATGGCCGATCTCCGCCATGTCACCGACGTGTTGCACGCCAACGGCATCGGCGTGCTTCTCGACGTGGTCTACAACCACACGGGCGAAAGCGACGACGCCGGCCCGACCCTGTCGCTGCGTGGGCTCGGCGAAGCGGACTGGTACCGCCGCGACGAGCACGGGCTGATCAACGACACCGGCTGCGGCAACGCGCTCGCCCTCGACCGCCCGCATGTCGTCGCCCTTGTCCTCGATTCGCTTCGCCACTTCGTCGCGACCGCCGGCGTGGACGGCTTCCGCTTCGATCTCGCGGTCACTTTGGGCCGGACCGAACGCGGCTTCACCCCGCACGCGCCGCTGTTCGAGGCCATCCGCCGCGATCCCCTACTCGCCGACCGCATCCTGATTGCCGAACCCTGGGACATCGGACCCGGCGGCTATCATCTCGGCGCGTTTCCCGGCGATTTCCTCGAATGGAACGACCGGTTCCGCGACGATGTTCGACGGTTCTGGCGCGGCGATAACGGCGCGCTCGGCGACCTCGCCACCCGGCTAGCCGGTTCCTCCGACGTCTTTCGCCACGGCGGCGCCCGCGTCACCCGCTCGGTCAACTTCGCCGCCGCCCATGACGGCTTTACGGTCGCCGACATCGTCTCCTACCGCCAGCGCCACAACGAAGCGAACGGCGAGGACAATCGCGACGGTCACGGCGAAAACCATTCCTGGAACAACGGCGTCGAGGGACCGACCGACGATCCGGCGATCAACGCCGCGCGTGCCCGCGATATCCGCGCCCTTCTGGCGACCGCCTTCGCGTCGCGCGGGACCGTCATGCTCACCGCCGGCGACGAATTCGGCCGCTCGCAGCGCGGCAACAACAACGCCTATGCCCAGGCCAATGACATGACCTGGCTCGACTGGGACGGGCGCGACCGGGCGCTGGAGGATTTCGTGGCGGCGCTCTCGGCCTTCCGCGCCGCGCACCCTGCCCTGTCATCGGCCGCGTTCCTGGAGGGAACCGGGGAACCGGCGCCCGACGTGCTATGGTTCAACCGATCCGGCCAGCCGATGGGAGAGGAGGATTGGGCCGAGCACGCCGCAGCCTTCCTCGGCGCGGCCCTCGCGGACGGAGACGATCGCGTAGCCGTTGTCTTCAATCGCCGCCACGAAAAGCTGGACTTCGTGCTTCCGCCGCCACGGCTGCGCCGGCGATGGGTTCCGGCACTCGGTGCCGGCGAAATGCCGGGCATCGAAGGTCGAGCTGTCGTGTTTTTTGTCGAGGCGGCCGGCTGAAGTCAGTCGCTCGCACAGCCGGCGCAGATGCCGCGCAATTCGATCGCGGTCTTCTTCAGCGCGAAATGCGCGGAACGGGCGAGCCTTGCGATTTCATCGGCGAGGGCATCGTCGGAAAGCTCCTCCACCCCTCCGCAGCGCTCGCAGATGGCAAAGGCGATGCGTTCGTGGGACGCGCATTCGGGATGGCGGCACGCGACGAAGGCATTGAGGCTTTCGAGCCGATGCACCACGCCGGCGGCGACGAGCTTGTCGAGCGCGCGGTAGACCTGCAGCGGCGCGCGAAAGCCGTCCTCGCGCAGGCGGTCGAGGATGGCATAGGCCGACAGCGGACTGCCGGCCGCGCTGAGCACGCCGTGCACCAGCGTCTGGTTTCGCGTCATGCCCTCATGCCCGTGGTCGCCCATGATCACGCTCCTCCAGTGTGCCGCATTCCGCCACGCACGCCCGGCACCAGGCTCAGGATGAACAGGCCGAGGGCCGCGACAACGATGCTCGGTCCCGCCGGCGTGTCGAATTGCAGCGAGCCGAACAGGCCCGCAACCGCCGCCGCCGCGCCGATCAGCGCGGCAAGAACCGCCATCTGCTCGGGGCCGCCGGCCAGACGGCGCGCCGCCGCGGCCGGTACGATCAACATGGCGGTGATCAGCAGCACCCCGACGATTTTCATCGCCAGCGCGATCACCGTCGCCATCAGCGCGATGTAGATGAGGTCGGCGCGATCCGGCGCGGCTCCTTCCGCTTCCGCCAGTTCTCGGCTGACGGTGGCGGCAAACAGCGGCCGCCAGACGTACGCCAGCACCGCCAGAACGAGCGCCCCGCCGATCCAGATCGCCAAGACTTCGCCGGACGAAACGGCGAGGATGTCGCCGAACAGGTAGCTCGTCAGATCGACACGCACCCAGGTCAGGAACCCGAGCGCGACCAGGCCGAGCGCCAGCGCCGAATGCGCCAGCAGCCCGAGCAGCGAATCCGCCGAAAGAGTCGCCCGGCGCTGCAGGGCCACGAGCAGCAACGCCACAAGGATCGAGACGGCAAACACCGCGAGCGTGACGTTGACGTCGAACAGCAGCGCCACGGCGACGCCGAGCAGCGCCGAGTGCGACAGCGTATCGCCGAAATAGGCCATGCGCCGCCACACGACAAAACAGCCGAGCGGCCCGGCGACCAGCGCGGCACCGACCCCGGCGAGCAGCGCACGCACGAAGAAATCGTCAAGCATCGCGATCCTCCCGATGTACGTGCACATGCGGATGGGCGTGTTCATTCGCCTCGTGATGATGGCCGTCATCGGGAGTGCAGTGGTCGGTGACCGTGCCGTCGGCATGGCGCACGCGCCCATCGGCCAGATGGGTGTGATCGTGGTGGTGACGGTAAAGCGCCAACGACGCCGCCGCGCGCTCGCCGAACAGGCTGCGGTATTCCGCGCTGCCGGCGACCATGTGCGGCGTGCCTTCGCAGCACACATGGCCGTTGAGGCAGATCACCCGATCGGTCGCGGCCATGACGACATGCAGGTCGTGCGAGATCAGCAACACGCCGCAACCGAGCCGGTCGCGCGCCGCGCCGATCAGGTCGTAGAGGGCGACCTCGCCGGAAAAGTCGACGCCCTGCACCGGTTCGTCGAGGACAAGGATATCCGGCTTGCGGGCGATGGCGCGCGCCAGCAGCACGCGCTGGAACTCCCCGCCCGACAAGGTTCGAGCTTCGGCTTTTGCGAGGTGCGCGACGCCCGTTTCGGCCAGTGCCGATTGAAGCGATGCCTTCGCGACCGGCGACGTCAGCCGCATGAACCGCTCGACCGTCAGCGGCAGCGTCCAGTCGATCGCGACCTTCTGCGGCACATAGCCGACCTTCAGCCCTGCCCTGCGTTTCGCCGTCCCCTCATCCGGCTTGATCGTGCCGAGCGCCAGCTTCGCCGTCGTCGACTTGCCGGAACCGTTCGGGCCGATCAGCGTGACGATCTCGCCCGGCCTCACCGCGAGGCTGATGCCGCGCACCAGCCAGCGCCCGGCGCGAAAAACGCCGGCATCGGTCAATTGAACGAGGGGGTCGGTCATGGCGTCCATTGGCACCTGCGCCGCTTCTTGCACCTCTCATTGCATATGTTATATCGTAACACAAATGCGTAACGGTATAACATCACGGATTGATCATGTCCCCTCGCCTGTTCCTCGCTGCAGCGCTGCTTGTTGCGCCCGCGCTCGCCCACGCCGAAATCCGCGTCGTCGCCTCCTTCGCGCCCGTCCATTCGCTTGTCGCGGGGGTCATGGACGGAGTCGGCGAACCGATCCTCATCGTTCCCGGCGGAGCCTCACCGCATGATTATGCGCTGAAGCCGTCGCAAGCGGCCGAGCTGGAGAAGGCGACGATGGTTTTCCGGATCGGCCACGAGCTGGAAGCGTTCATGGACCGTCCGCTTGAAACGCTTGCCCAAAAGGCGCGCGTCGTCGACCTCATCGATGCGGACGGCGTCAAAACGCTTGCTCCCCGTGAAGGCGGGACCTTCGAGACCCATGCCGATGAGGCGGATCACGACGACGGCCACGACGAGGTCGATCCCCATGTCTGGCTGGACCCGCAAAACGCCAAGGCGATGATCGAGGCCATCGAGCGCGCGCTCGGCGAAGCCGATGCGTCCAATGCCGAACGATACACAACGAACGCGCGCGTCATGATCGACCGCCTCGATGCACTGCAGGCGGACCTGTCAGCCCGCCTCGCACCCGTCAAGGACCGCCCCTTCGTGGTCTTCCACGACGCCTACCATTATTTCGAGAACCGGTTCGGCCTTCACGCGGCCGGCGCGATCACCGTGAACCCCGAACAGGCGCCAGGCGCGGCGCGCGTCGCCGAAATCCGCGCCAAGGTCGCCGAACTCGGCGCGGTCTGCGTCTTTTCCGAACCGCAATTCGAGCCGAAGCTCGTTTCGGTCATCGTCGAGGGGACCGGCGCGAAGACCGGCACGCTCGATCCCGAAGGCGGCGGAACGCTGGTGCCGGGCCCAAATCTCTATTTCGCGCTTCTGGACAACATGGCGGCATCCCTGACGGGCTGCCTCGCCAACCCCTGACAGTCAGCGGCCGAAACGCTCGTCGAAGGCGTAGCCGGTGGCGCGCACGGTGCGGATCGGATCGATTTCCTTGCTCCGCGTCAGCGCTTTGCGCAGCCGTCCGACATGCACATCGACCGTGCGTTCGTCGACATAGGCGTCGCGGCCCCAGACCGTATCGAGCAGTTGCGCACGGGTATAGACCCGGCCCGGATTACCCATCAGCTGGTCGAGCAGCCGGAACTCCGTCGGCGAGAGGTGGATGTCGCGCTGGCCGCGGCGGACTCGCCGTGTCCGGCGGTCGAGCGAAAGATCTCCGGCTTCGAGCTGGTCGGCGACGGCCATCGGATTGGCGCGCCGGAGCAGGGATTTCACCCGCGCCAGCAATTCCGGCATCGAGAACGGCTTGACCATATAGTCGTCGGCGCCGGTAGCCAGCCCGCGCACGCGTTCGGCCTCTTCGCTGCGCGCCGTCAGCATGACGATCGGGATGTCGCGCGTTTCGGGTTTCGCACGCAGCAGCCGGCAGACCTCGATCCCGGAGACGCCCGGCAGCATCCAGTCGAGCAGGATGAGGTCGGGCCTCTCCTCGCCGATCATGAAAAACGCGTCTTCGCCGCGCGCGCACGTCCTGACCCGGTAGCCCTCGGCCTCGAGATTGTAGCGCAGCAGGACCTGGATCGGCTCCTCGTCCTCGACGACAAGAATTGAGGCGGCCATCGATTACTCGTCCGCTGCCGTCATCATCGCGGTGACATCCTTTTTCGGCCGGCCTTCGGTGATGGTACGCCCGTGGACAAGGTAGTGGATGTTTTCCGCGATATTGGTCGTATGGTCGCCGATCCGCTCAAGGTTTTTCGCCCCGAACAGCAGGTGCGTACACAGCGAGATGTTGCGCGGATCTTCCATCATGTAGGTCAGTAGCTCGCGGAAGATCGAATTGTAGAGCGCGTCGAGATCCTCATCGGAACGCCACACCTCCATCGCCTTGTCGGCGCTATGGTGGCCATAGGCGTCGAGCACGTTCTTCAGCTGGGCCTGCGCCAGGCCGCCCATGCGCTTGAGCCCGGACGCCAGCCGGCGCGGCAGCGGCTCCAGCACTGCGTGGGTGCGCTTGGCGGTGTTCTTGGCAAGGTCGCCGATGCGCTCGACGTCCGAGGCGATGCGGATCGCCACCATGATCTCGCGCAGGTCCTGGGCCATTGGCTGGCGCTTGGCGATGGTCAGGATCGCCTTTTCCTCGATCTCGCGCTCGTAGGCATCGATGCGATCGTCGCCGCGGATCACCTGGTCGGCGAGCGCCTGGTCGCGCTTGGAAAGCGCCGCGATGGCGTTGGCAAGTTGCTCCTCGGCAAGTCCGCCCATTTCGGCGAGCAGCGTCCGCAACGTACCGATATCCCGGTCAAAGGCCTTCACGGTATGGTCAGTCATAGCGTTCTCCACGTTTCCTAGCCGAAGCGACCGGTGATGTAATCCTGAGTCCGCTTGTCGGTCGGCGTCGTGAACATGACGCCCGTGTCGCCGACTTCGACCAGATTACCGAGATGGAACATAGCCGTACGCTGCGAGACACGCGCGGCCTGCTGCATCGAATGGGTGACGATGACGATGGTGAAGTTTTCGCGCAACTCGTCAATCAGTTCCTCGACCTTGGCCGTGGCGATCGGATCGAGCGCCGAACAGGGCTCGTCCATCAGGATCACTTCCGGATCGACAGCGACCGCGCGGGCGATGCACAGGCGCTGCTGCTGGCCGCCCGAAAGCCCGGTTCCCGGATGCTGCAGCCGGTCCTTCACTTCTTCCCACAGGCCTGCCCGCTTCAGGCTCTTCTCGACGATTCCGTCCGCGTCGGCCTTCGAGTGGATGACGCCGTGGATGCGCGGCCCGTAGGCGACGTTTTCGTAGATCGATTTCGGGAACGGATTGGGCTTCTGGAAAACCATGCCGACGCGGGCGCGCAACTGCACGACATCGAGCGCGGGATCGTAGATGTCCTGACCGTCGATTTCGATTTTTCCGGTGACGCGGCACGAGGGAATCGTATCGTTCATGCGATTGATCGAGCGCAGGAACGTCGTCTTGCCGCAGCCCGACGGGCCGATGAAGGCGGTCACCGCCTTTTCCGGAATGTCGATCGACAGGTCCTTGATTGCGTGCTTCTCGCCGTAATGGACGTCGACGCCGCGCGCGACGATCTTCGGCCTGGCCCCGTTGACTTTGTTCATGATCGTGCCTCCCGCCACCTACCAGCGGCGTTCGAAATGTTTGCGGAGATAGATGGCGAGCCCGTTGAGGACGAACAGGACAACCATCAGAAGAATGATGGCCGCCGCCGTTTTTGCCTGGAAACCGATTTCGGGCAGGTCGGACCACAGGAAGACCTGCACCGGCAGCAAGGTCGCCGCACCGGTGAAGCCCTTCGGGATGTCGACGATGAAGGCGACCATTCCGATCATCAGCAGCGGGGCCGTCTCGCCAAAGGCGCGCGCGACCGCGAGGATGGTGCCGGTCAGGATGCCCGGTACGGCGAGCGGCAGCACATGGTGGAACACGCCCTGTTGATGCGACGCGCCGACGCCGAGCGCGGCCTCGAGGATCGAAGGCGGCACCGAACGCAGCGCCGCGCGCGTGGCGATGATGATGGTCGGCAGCACGAGCAGCGCCAGAACCAGCCCGCCGACCAGCGGGGCCGAGCGCGGCATGCCGAAAAAGCCGAGGAACATGGCGAGACCGAGCAGGCCGAAGATGATCGACGGTACGGCGGCGAGATTGTTGATGTTGACCTCGATGAGGTCGGTGAAGCGGCTCTTCGGCGCAAACTCCTCCAGGTACAGCGCCGCCGCTATGCCGATCGGCAAGCTGATGGCGAGCGTGACCAGGATCGTCAGCAGCGATCCCGTCAGCGCGCCGCGAATGCCGGCGAGTTCGGGTTCGCGCGAGTCGCTGGCGGTAAGGAACCTGAGCGCGATCTGGCGCTTGACGAGGCCGTGTTCGTTCAACGCCTCCAGCACAAGCGCTTGCCTGTCGCTGATGCGGCGGTCGGCCTCCACCTTGGAATAAACGATCGTGCGCCATTTGCCGGCTTCGACAAGGCCGACCGTCGCAGGCGGCAGGATGGTTTCGGTCGTCAAGACGCCATTAGCCGCGCCGGTGACGCGCAGCGCGCCGTCGTTGACCTGCACGAGCGTGCCGGTCGGCAGGTCGGCCCCGGCGAGAGTGAAGCCATCGCCCGCCGCCGCAACGGTCAGCGCCTTGTCGCCGACGGCGCGGGCGATATCGGTCTGGATGCCCTTGAAGTAGAGGTCGGCGTCATCGGAAAGCAGGAAGTCCCAATTGTGTTTCTTGCCGATCATCGACGGGTCGGAGACCACGGCGGCACGCAGATCGTCGCCGGCGCCGGACGAAAGGGCCGAAAGGAGCGCCTTGCGATCGGCGCGCCCGGCAAGGTTGGGGAACGCCGCTTTCAACGCATCCTTGGCGAGACCGGTATAGTCTCCGGCGGCCGGGTTGGCGGCGTCGAATTTGTCGGCCGACAGTTCGACAGGGAGTTCTACCAGATGTTCGCTGAGCGCAGGCAAGGCCTTGACGACGATGTCGATCACGAGGAAGGCGAGAAACAGCGCCGTCAGCGCCAGGGCGCCAAGCCCGTAAGCCCGGAAGCGGCGTTCGGCGCGGTACCGCCGGGCCACCAGATCGTCGTTGCGCACCGCTCCCGCCTTCGCTTCAGTCATGGCAAGCTCAGTCATATTGCTCACGGTATTTCTGCACGACGCGTAGTGCGACGTAGTTGAGAAGAAGGGTGACAGCGAACAGCACCAGGCCGAGCGCGAAGGCCGATAGCGTCTTGGCGGAATCGAACTCCTGGTCGCCGACCAGCAGGGTGGCGATCTGCACGGTGACGGTGGTGACCGCTTCGAGCGGATTGAGGGTCAGATTGGCGGCGAGCCCGGCCGCCATGACCACGATCATGGTTTCGCCGATGGCCCGCGAAAAGGCGAGGATGAAGGCCGACACCACGCCCGGCAGGGCGGCCGGCAGCACGACCTTCTTGATTGTCTCCGATTGCGTCGCGCCCAGCGCGTAGGAGCCGTCGCGCAGCGACTGCGGCACGGCGTTGATGACGTCGTCGGAAAGGGAGGAGATGAGCGGGACGATCATCATGCCCATCACCAGGCCGGCGGCCAGCGCCGACTCCGACGCGACCGACAGGCCGACCGCCTCGCCCCAGCCGCGGATGAACGGCGCAACCGTAAGCGCCGCGAAGAAACCGAGCACGACCGTCGGCACCCCGGCGAGCAGTTCGAGGATCGGTTTGGCCCAGTTGCGCACCGTCGTGCTGGCGTATTCGGCCATGTAGATGGCGGCGAACAGGCCGATCGGACCGGCGACGGCGATGGCGATCAGCGTGATCAGCAACGTGCCGGTGAGCAGGGGAATGAAACCGAAGGACGGCGGGCTCGCCGTCGGCGACCATTGCAGGCCGAACAGGAAGGAGAACGGCGAGACCTCGGAGAAGAAGCGGATGGCTTCGAACAGCACCGACATCACGATGCCGATCGTCGTGAGAATGGCGATGGCCGAACTGACAAGGAGGAAGCCGAGAACGATCTTCTCGACCATGTTGCGCGCGCGGAAACCGGGCGCGATGCGGGTATAGGCCCAGGCCGCGCCGGCAAGCCCGGCGATCAGTCCCGCCATGTTGGCGTAGGGCAGCCTGGCAAGTGCGCCAGCTGAAAAAATCAGCGCGGCCGGCAGCAAGGCTGCCAGCGCCGTCCATGCGCCGTGATAGGCGGGCAGGGAGTGGACCGGGCCGGCCGCTGTCAACGAAAAGGCCCGGCTTCGCCCGGCGACATAAGCCGCAACGAAAAGAATGGCCAGGCCGGCGATAAACAACAGCATGTCTTGACCCTGGAAAACGGACGCGCAGCCGAAACGGCGCGAAGACGGCGGAGCGGCGAACGCCGTTCCGCCGTCGGCGGGTATGTTACTTCAGCTCATCGAGCTTCAGCGGGACCTGATTGGCGACGTTGTCCTTGCTGACCTTCAGCTGGTCGGCCGGAAGCGTCACCAAGCCCTTGTCGGCCAGGTAGCCGTCTTCGCCGAGCGCGCCGTCGGAGACATACTCGGCCATGAACTCGGCCATGCCGGGGATCGTGCCGATGTGGGCCTTCTTGGCGTAGATGAACAGCGGACGGGAGACCTTGTACGTGCCGCCGGAGATCGACTCGTAGGTCGGAACCGCCCCGTCGACTTCCGCGCCCTTGATCGTGGCCGCGTTCTGCTCGAGGAAGGAATAACCGAAGATGCCGAAGGCGTCCTTGTTGGCCTGCAGCTTCTGGACGATCAGATTGTCGTTTTCGCCGGCCTCGATATAGGCGCCGTCTTCGCGCATCGACTTCCAGACCTTTTCGAAGGCCTTGGCGTCGGCTTCCTTGAGCGCCTTCAGCGCCTCGACGCCTTCGGCGCCCTTTTCCATGACCAGTTCATGAAAGGAGTCGCGCGTGCCGGAGGTCGGCGGCGGGCCGAGAACCTCGATCTTGACCGCCGGCAGCGCCGCGTCGATCTCGTTCCACATCTTGTAGGGGTTGGCGACGAGCTTGCCGTCGGCGCCCGGGATTTCCTTGGCGAGAGCCATGAAAATCTGGGTCTTGGTCAGCTTGACGTCGCCGGCTTCCTTGGATTGGGCAAACGCGATGCCGTCGAAGCCGACCTTGATCTCGATGATGTCGGTGACGCCGTTCTTCACGCAGGCTTCGGCTTCGCTCTTCTTCATGCGGCGCGAGGCGTTGGTGAAATCGGGATGCTCCTCGCCGACGCCGGCGCAGAAGAGCTTCATGCCGCCGCCCGTTCCGGTCGATTCGACGACCGGGGTCTTGCCGGAAGCCTTGCCGAAAGCCTCGGCGACCGCGGTGGTGAAGGGATAAACCGTCGACGAGCCGACGATGCGGATTTCCTCGCGGCCGGCGAGAGCGGGGGTCGCCATCAGCGCGATCGCGGCGACGGAAAAAAGGAACCGTTTCATGTCAAAGACTCCATTGGCAGGGGACGCCGGATTCCTAGGGGGCCACCCTGACAGTCTAGTGACGGTTCCAATACGGTATTATGACAGCTGGTATTCTTTGATTTCAGCTAGTTAGAAGAAAGCGGGATAAAAATGGAGAATCGGCTTCCCTTTCCGGGCTCCGATTCGATCGTCAACCGGCCGCGATGACGGTTGACGATATGCTTGGCAATCGCGAGGCCCAGGCCGGTGCCGCCGCGCATGCGGCTGTCCTGCACGCTGACCCGATAGAACCGCTCGGTCAGGCGCGGAACGTGGCGCGGCGCAATGCCCGGCCCGTGGTCGGCGACCGTGACTTTCGCCATGCCGTTGACGACCGTTCCGTTTACCTCGACCACCTTGCCATCGGCGGCATATTTGATCGCGTTTTCCACCAGATTGGTCACAACCTGCGACAATTGACCGAAATCGCCGGTCACCGTCAGCGTCGGCGGCACCGAAACGCGAACTTCGCAATCGGCCTGCCGCGCGGTCTCGGCCAGCAGCTCGGCCGACTGGCGTACGACCAGGGCAAGATCCGCCGTCTCGCTCGGCGGCACGTGCTCGCTGATCTCGATGCGCGACAGCGACAGCAGGTCGTCGATCAGCCGCGCCATGCGGTCGGCCTGCGCTTTCATCAGATCAAGAAAACGGTCTCGCGCCGCCGCGTCGTTGCGCGCCGCGCCGCCGAGTGTCTCGATGAACCCGGTGAGCGCGGCCAGCGGCGTCCTCAACTCATGGCTGGCATTGGCGACGAAATCGGCGCGCATGCGCTCGATCTGTTCCTCGCGCGTGAGGTCGCGCATGACGAGGAGCGTCGCGCGCTCGCCGCCTTCGATCGTCCCCATCGGCGAAACATGAATGTCGATGGTGCGCTCGACGGGCGCGCGCAGGATCTGCTGCGCCCGCGACGCTTTCGACAACCGGACCGCGTCGTTGATCGCCTGAAGGACGCCCGGTGCCCGGATCGTAGCGGTCAGATGCCTTCCCACGGCAGCGTCCCCCACGATCGAGCGGGCGAGCTCGTTCATCGCGACGATGAAGCCGTTCTCGTCAGTGGCGATGGCGGCGTCCGGCAGGGCGGACAGCACAAGTTCCATCTGGGTCAGCGTGAAGGGGGTATCGGTCGCCCGCGCCATGACATCCACGCCCGCATCTGCAAACCGCGGTTTGCATCGAAATGGTGGGCCCGGAGGGACTCGAACCCCCAACCAAGCGGTTATGAGCCGCCGGCTCTAACCATTGAGCTACAGGCCCGCTGCCGCTGCGTGTAATTGCCTTTCGTGCTGTCCGCAAGCCGCATCGCCCAACCGCCGACACAATCGCCGATAGGGATGACGGTCAGTAACCTTTCGGAGACCGCCATGAAAAAGAGCCTCGCAGCCCTCGCCCTTGCCGCCGCCTTCCTGCCCGCCGTCGCGCATGCCGAGGACCGTCCGCCGATTCCCCGCATCATCGTCGCCGGCGAAGGCGAGGCGGCCGTCGCGCCCGACATGGCGGTGCTTTCGCTTTCCGTCCTTCGCCAGGCGGAAACGGCGCGCGCCGCGCTCGACGCCAACACCGCCGCCATGACCGAGGTCATCGCCGCCCTCAAGGCGGACGGCATCGAGCCGCGCGATCTGCAGACCTCCGGCTTCTCGATCAACCCGCGCTGGTTCTATCCGCCCGCCGGCAACGACGGCTCGGTGACCGAACAACCGCGCATTGTCGGCTACGACGTGACCAACACGCTGACGGTTCGCGTCCGCGATCTCGCCCTTCTCGGCGCCGTCATCGACAAGTCGGTATCGCTCGGAGTCAACCAGGGCGGACAGATCAGCTTCGTCAACGACAATCCCGATGCCGTGATCTCGACGGCGCGGGAAAAGGCCGTCGCCGACGCCCTGGCGCGCGCCAAGACGTTGGCGAAAGCGGCCGGCGTCGAGGTCGGGCCGATCATGGAGATTTCCGAGCAGAACATGGCGCCGCGCCCGCTTCCGATCCTGGAGGCCAAGATCGCGGACGCCGCTCCGGTGCCGATCGAGGCCGGCCAGAACGCCTATCGCGTCACTGTCAATGTGACCTTCGAAATCAGGCAGTAATGCTGCGAAAAAACGTGGAAAGCCCCCGCCTGGAGGGGAAGGCGGGGGCTTTCGCATTATGCCGGGGCGAGAGGGGCGAGCGCGCGTCCGGCAATCGGGAAATCAGTAGTCGATCACCGGGCAGCCCGGAGCGCGCGAGAAGACGATCTCGTACCACTGGCCGTGCTTCTTTCCCTCGACACCGATCACATGCTTGTTGGCGTATTCGACATGCACGCGGCGGAGATTGAAGACGTTCGAGGCCTTCCACATGGCCTGGTCAGGCGAGCAGCGCGGCGCCTTGCGAACGACGAAATGCTTGTCGAAGGGATCATGCCGGTCATGGCGCCGCATGTGGCCGTGGTTGAACGGATCGATGACGACGCCGATTTCGGGGCCGTGCTTCTTGCCGAACTCGATCACGATGCCGGCTTCGGCATTCGGCTTGTGGCGGCGGTGCATGTCTTCGGCATTCGCGGCGGAGGGAATCGCAGCAAGGGCGACAAGGCCGGCGAGCGCCGAAAGGGTGAGGGTTTTGAAGGTCTTGGTCATGGCGGTCTCCATTGGGCTGGTCTCGGTTGATCCGATCGCGTCCCTTGCGATGATCGCCTTATGAAGCATGTTGCCTGAACGAAGCAGGAAACCGCCGTTCATTCTCCGTTCATTGAAACGCCGGGCTTACGGCTCGCCGTCGAGCACATGGGCGAAGTAGTCCTCGTCCTCGACCATGTCCTCTTCGCTCGCCGTGACCCGGCCGCGAACCGAAATCCCGGCGCGGTGCACCGATCGCGGATCGCCGC
>WPCK01078330.1_pt1 | contig 23233 bp, 13 predicted proteins | sample 5399851 | NCBI WGS metagenome assembly WPCK01 (sample SAMN12869471, study PRJNA574797) | sludge metagenome | isolation source: wastewater treatment of pH11 | place: China:Beijing | collected 2019-05-20 | reverse complement strand
CTGCATTGTTTTCGTTCTGGGTTATCTGGCGATCGCGCTGGAACACAAGATCCATATCAACAAGGCTGCTCCGGCAGTGTTTGCCGGCGTGGTCTGCTGGACACTCTATGTCGTCAACAGCAACCAGTTTCCCAACAGCCCTGAATCGCTTGAATGGTTCGCGTCCAATCCAGCCAATGCAGGTGAAGCCGCTCACGCCGACTTGAACTCGTCGTACATACTTGAACACTTGTTGGCGCACAACGTTTTCGAGATCGCCAGCATCCTGTTCTTTCTCCTTGGCGCGATGACGATTGTCGAGATCCTCGATGCCTTTGGTGCCTTTTCCGTGCTGACGGACCGAATTACGGCAAAGAGCAAGGTCAAGCTACTCTGGCTGGTCAGTTTTGCGACGTTCTTCCTGTCATCGGTGCTGGACAACCTGACCACAACGATTGTCATGATCTCACTGGTCAGGAAACTTGTCGGCGATCACAAAACCCGGCTTTTCTTTGCCGGAATGATTGTCTGTGCGGCGAATGCCGGTGGTGCATGGACAGTGATTGGAGACGTCACGACCACCATGTTGTGGATCAAGAACAAGATCTCGGTGTTTCCGGTCATGAAGGGACTGATTTTGCCAAGCCTTGCTTGCATGGTAATTCCATTGAGCCTCGTTTCATTTCGCTTGAAGGGAAACATTGAAGCGCCGGATGATACCGCTGGCGTTCATGGGAAGAGCGTGCCCAAAATCTGGAAATATGTGCTCCTGATATTGGGCATGGGCGGACTGATGTCTGTCCCGATCTTCAAGATGGTCACGCATCTGCCTCCATTTATGGGCATTATCCTGGCCATGAGCATCGTATGGATTGTCGCCGAACTCATTCGCAAAGATCTCGAGGACGAGTTCGCCAAAACATCGACTCATATCTCGGAAATTCTCAAACGGGTCGATTCAAGTACAATCCTCTTTTTCCTTGGAATTCTGCTTGCCGTGGGTTCGTTGTCTCAGGCCGGAATTCTCGGAAACATGGCCACATGGCTCGACAAGACAGTCGGAAACAGGGACGTCATAGCAATCCTGATCGGATTACTCTCGGCTGTCGTCGACAACGTGCCGCTGGTCGCGGCCGGCATTGAAATGTATGACTTGCCGATGGATGACCCGTTCTGGATGTTTCTGGCCTATACGGCCGGAACCGGAGGCAGCTGCCTGATCATCGGATCCGCAGCCGGTGTCGCTGCTATGGGTCTTGAGCGCATCAATTTTGTCTGGTACGCGATCTATATCACGCCGCTGGCCCTGTTGGGCTATTTCTCGGGCTGTGGCATCTATTACATGCTGGAACACTGGCTTCAGGTGATCTGACGCGGCAGAGAATTATCTGCGGCAACGGTAGACAAAGGCCGGCGGTACGTTGCGCCAGACTGTCGGACTGATCTTGACTTCCGAGAAGTAGTTTCGCAATCGTTTCTTGAACTGCTGCGCTGCCGGCAACAGCATCCCGTTCCAGTAGGCGAAAGTTGCGAATTGTCCGCCGGGAGGCAGGACTTGCATCATGGCGTCGAGGCACGACTCCTGCAGCTTGTTGCTGAATGTTGCCCACGGGAGACCGCTGACGACTGCGTCGACATGTGGAAAACTTCGTTGACGGCAAAGCTCGACTACGTTTTCAACCGAATCTTCGGCCAGGTCCAGCCAGGGAAATTTGGTTCGCAACAAGCTACAGAATTCGGGATTGCGCTCGATTGCAAAAAACTTTCCCTCCGGATGCAGCACTTCGCGGATAAAGGGCGTAACCACTCCGGTACCGGGTCCATATTCGATGGCGAAGCGGATTTTTTCCCAATCAAATCCGTCGACGATCATCTTTGAAAGTTGGCGCGAACTGGGCCAAACAGCGCCGACTTGCGTTGGACGGCTCAGGTAGTTACGCAAGAACATTCTCGACATGAAAGCTCCAAAGGAAGAAGCTTGAGGAAAACAGGAACCCGGATATTGTTACCTGCCGCCAAATTTCGTCAAAAGGGGGTAATATCCCGTTCCGGTTCAAACTTTCTTTTTCGTGACAAAGGCCCAGAATTTCAGCCAGCCGACCCGGAATGGAGCCGCAAAGGCAAAATAGCAAAACAGGACCGGCAAGGCCATTTCCCGGATTACAAAAACAAGGAATACGCCCAATAAAAGCTTGAGCAACCGCGTGCGACTTCTTTTCCCCCTCAGGAATTGATTAGAAAAATGGGGGTAGCGGATCCGCGATACCATGAGCAGCGCAACCAGAACCGTAATCACCGGAAGCAAAATCGTTAACGGCGACAGGAAGTTGTCCGGGATGTTCTGGGCCATCCCGATGCTTCTTTCCGAAACCTCCGGGGTCTCCCCGGCTACGTCTTTCAGGCCTTGCAAGCCGATGGGAAAAGAGGCGATCACGCCGGCTGCGGCAGGAGAGGGGAGTCCCTTGAACCAGGCATGCGGTTCCTTTTCCCCCGTTTCCACATTGAATCGCGCCAGCCGCAAAATGGCGCATACCATGAACATGACGGCAATCGCCCACAACAGCCGCGGCGGATATTCGAACGGCGTCCTGGCGATGGTGTCCATCAATTTGTGGTCGGGATGCATCAATTTGAGCATCAGAAAGGCCGGTGCAACTCCGAAACTGATCACATCGCACAGGCTGTCAAGCTGGGCGCCGAAGTCGCTCGTCTGCCGAGTCATTCGCGCGACGCTTCCGTCCAGCGAATCAAAAACCATTGCCAGAAAGATCAATCCTGCCGAGGTAAACAATAACTCCCCGGCAGTCCGCACGGGAGAAGCTCCGGCAGTCGCCAGTTCCGGCCCGACCATCGCCGCGAAGGTGATCGCACCGAACCCGCAAACGGCATTTCCCAGCGTCAGCAGGGTTGGTATGACCGCAAACATGGCCTGCCGCGATCGGACGGGTCGTTCAGGATCAAATCGGAAATCGGTCATCGTCACCCTGTCTTTGGCAGATAGCGGGCGCTACCTTGCTGAAGCCGCAGTTTACCGGAAACGGATCATAATGGTGGAACCTGCGCTGACCTTGTCGCCGATCGACACGCAAAGCTGCACATTTTGCTCGTGCGGAACGACCAGTTCTGTCCGCGAGCCCAGCTTGATCATGCCAAACTGTTCTCCCATGGCCAATTCGTCGTCAGGCTTGACCCAACAAACGATCCGCCGGGCGACCGCGCCGGTAATCTGCCGTACGATCATTGGCCGACCCGTTGCCAACTCCTCCAGCATAACCGAAACCTGTTCGTTTTCCCGCGCCGATTCCGGACGCATCGCATTCAGGTACTTGCCGGGTCGATATTTCAACCCGACGACTCGCGCTGCGACAGGCGACCGGTTAATATGGACATTGAAAAGGGACAGAAAAATGCCGATCTTGATCGCCGGTCCCCCGATATAGTCGTCGTGTGCCAGCTCTTCAATTTCGACGACCTTGCCGTCTGCCGGCGAAATCACCACATGGCGATCGTTGGGGGGAACCCGCTTAGGATTCCGGAAAAACCAGACGACTATTCCGCAGATAGCAGTCGCTGCCACAAATACAGCCCAGGGAATCACGGCCAGGAGTCCCGACTGGTTCAATCCCCAGACAAGACACAAGACGGCAATCAACGCCAAACCGCCCCCCATGACCAGAAGTTCGGCCAGGCCTGCACGGGCGAAAGGAAGTTCGTCGCGCCATTTGAATGGGTCGTCCTGCGGCAGCCAGTAATACCCACCCTGGTTCCGGTAAAACTTGAGGTCTCGCGGATCGAGGACCGGGTGGGGACACGGATTGAAATCCCCTTTTCGCAGTCCTGCCATTTTCTCAACATAGCTGCGGCGAAACGTCGAGAGATACCAGCGGCGGATTTTCCCCCACCCCTTTTCCAGATGAATAATCACACCGCCGCCGGGCTGAATCGTGGTCAAATGGGGATCCATTGCCCACGGTTTTCGTTTGGTAAAAGTACCCGGAGCTTCGGAAGGTCCGGTGGAACTGGTTGGCATTTTTTTTAACGCGCGAACGAAAATTGGCGGCGTATATTCAGGCAAGTCCCGGGAAATGAAAACGCTTCTTCGTCATTCCTTGCCTGTACAAGGCCGGCATTTTCGCCTTTTGCGGCTGACGCGGCAATGCCGGGGAATTATCGGGGGACCGGTTTTTCAACTCGCGGATGCGATCTCAGGAGCAAGAACACGCCGACCACGACCAGAGCTGCCGCGCCGGCGAGGATCTTCGCAGGAACTCCCGATTGATCCGTCGCCAGCCATCCGCTGCTTTCCAGTTCCCGCTGGAAATACGCCAGGGTCAACGAAAGCGAATTGTGCAGGAAGTGCAGGACCATCCCGGGAATAACACTTCCGGAACGGAGGCAAACCCATCCGAGAGCCAGCCCCATCAGGGTCGTGGGGAGCAAACGACTCAGTCCCAGTCCGCTCGAAGTGATCAGGTGGAATGCGCCAAACAAGACGCCGGTCAGCACAACCGTTGCTGCAGGAGACATCGCGCCTCGGAACGAGCGAAACAGCAGTCCGCGAAAAAAAAGCTCTTCGCAAACTGCCGGGGCCAGGGCTAGTGACAGGATCAAAAGAGGAAACGGAACCGTCTGAAACCTCGCAACCTGATCCTTTGCCTGTTCGAGCAAGTCGGAGTCCTGATTGCTCATGCTGACCAGTTGAAGCATGAGCGGAGCGAGTCCGAATCCCAGAAACACCGCCGCAAACAGGGAGACCGGAGTCGGCCAGAAACAATTGAATCCGCAGACTGGACGAACCTTGTGAAACAGGGCTATCGAAAGGGGTACCAGGACAAATACAACGAGCAGGCCGGCTGCCGCCATCAGGACAATGCCGTTTGTCGACCAGTTCTCCAGTCGTCCCAGCAGTCCCTGCCAGAGAAAACTTGCCGGAAACAACAAGGCCAGACACAGGAGTGCCAGTGAGGGAGTTCCCACATCCGTCCATTGCCTTGGCCGACGAAACAATGTTCCGATTCCACCTTCATCCGAATAGAGGACCTTGGCCGTACCGAAAAAACGGCTGGCGATGCTGATGGCCAGTGCGGAATAGAAAACGGTCGTGAGTATCGCCACGATAGCGGGCGCTGGCATGGCCTTGCCGGCCAGAATATCGCGGGAGAGCAAGACAATATTGACGAGGGGGATGGCAGCCCAGACACCTTCGAGCTGCATTTGCGGGCGCAGGCTGATCATCGCCGGGACAAGCGACAGCATCATCAACGGGATCAGGTACGCCTGGCCTTCCTTGAAACTCCGTGCGAAGCTGGAAATAACCAGCAGCAGCGAAGAAAAAAAGATCGCAAACAGTACGAGCAGGGCAAATATCCGCGTGATGGGTTGAATGCCGATTCCCTGCGGTCCAAAGAGTGCAGTATCGAGCTTGAAAACCCAGAGCGTAATCATCATCCCGATCAAATTGACCACGGCCGTCAGGACCGCCACCGTGACGATGGCTACCAGTTTTCCGACAAGGATGCGGGTTCTCGGTACAGGCGCGGCAATCAGGCTTTCCAGTGTCCCGCGCTCCCGTTCCCCGGCGGTCAGATCGATGGCCGGGTAAACAGCGCCTGTAATTGTCATCAATGTCAGCACCAGCGGGATCAATGCCGCGAATGAAATTCCGGCAGCCTTTTTTCCTGCGGCTGTCGTCGGGGTGGATTCATAGCGAAGAGCGATGGGCAGCGCGAGATTTCTGTTCCGGCCAATTTCCTGCATCGTGCCAAGATTGACGGCATCGAAAAGGCTTTCCGCCAGCCGCAATGCCATGAGACTGACAATGTCATCCTCGCGATAGACAAGCTGAAAAACCGGGGAGCCGGGCCTTGCGCCGCTTTCCGGCTGCGGGTTCACCAGAATGGCGACGTCAGCATCGCCGCGGGCTACGTGGTCCTCCAGAGTCAAGTTGCTTTCCGGAAGCCGCGTAACGAATTGATGGATATCGGTGAGCATTTGCCCTTCTGAAGGGGAAGCAGCCTCTTGTGGCCCACTTCCCATTCCTGGCATGTACACGTTTCGCAATCGATAACCTCGTTCAAGCGCCGATATCACAGGCCTCGACAGCTCCGAATCTTCGAGCAAATAGACAAACCGTGGCTGTTCGTTGCGCGTTGACGTCTCTGCCGGATGAGATTCCGATTCCTCGTTCGACGGTTCCGTTTCGGAATCCCGATCGCGCTCTGTTGTTGTCAGGTCGCCCTGACCTTGCGGCGATCCAGGCAATCGCCCGCCCCGCATTCCGGAAGCGAGAAAGCCCTGAAAGAACAGACTGAGGATCGGATAGACCAGCAGCGGCATCAGCAACAGCGTGATCATCGTCCTGCGATCGCGCAGGGTTTCTTTCAACTCTTTCGCCGCAAGTCGCGAGATTGTGATCGGTTGCCAGACGTCCCTGGCAGCGGTTTCCGGATTACGGGATCCGCCCGTCGATTGACCGGAAGGGTTCATGGAGATGCCGCCTGTTGATTGATGGTTGCCAAAAACATGTCAACGAGCGACTTTTGTCCGGTTTGCTCTCGAAGTTCCTGCAGGGTCCCTTCCCGCGACAGCACTCCCCGGTGCAACAAGCCAAATCGAGTGCATACACGCTCAGCCTGTTCGAGGCTGTGGGTACACAAAATGATCGACTTGCCTTGCCGCCGAACACGGTCCATGTAGTCAAAAACGACCTGACAGCCGACGACATCCAGACCAAGAGTCGGTTCGTCCAGCAACATGACGGGCGGGTCGTGGACAATTGCCCGGGCAAGGTTCACTCGCTGGCGCTGCCCGGTGCTGAGGGTAGAACATCGCTGGTCAAGGAAACTGCGGCAATCAAGCATGTCCGCGGCCGATTCCACCTGCCGGGTCGCTTCTGACCCCTGAATCCCGTAAACATCGCAAAAGAAAAGCAACATTTCGCGAGCGGATAGCGATTGATAAATGCCGGCCGTTGCCGAAACGAAACCGATTCGCCGTTTGACTTCGTCCGGCGATTCAGAGCTGCGAAAACCACCGACCTCGGCAAATCCTCCATCGGGGGGGAGCAAGCCGAGAATCATCCGCATGGTCGTCGACTTCCCGGCCCCGTTGGGGCCCAACAAGCCGTAAACCTCGCCGGGTTCGACGGTGAACGAGACTCTATCGACCGCCCGAAAGGGAATTTCGTCGCGGTAGTAGATTTTCGTCAGCTCTTCGACCCGTATCACCTGTTCCCCCCGGAATTGCCAAAGTCGTGCACGCCCGTTCGATCGACGATTTGTCGGAATTCATGTTGTAGCCACCGCTTCTGGCCTGGAACAGCCCCGCCCTGGCATCGATTTTCCTGACTTTTCTCCCGATATCGGGGGACCATATTCGAACAGTTCGTATCCGTGTTCACGCCGGATTCAATGTCCGGAGGCAATCCAGAGGCGAAAGTCTCGGGACAGATTGCCAGGAACGCCGAACAGTCCGCGAAAAAACTTAGGGAAGCTGATTGCAATGAACGCTGCCTGGTCGACGATACCGCCCCAGAAAACCACTCAATACGTCAAATACGTGCCGGTTGGCTACTCGGATACTCATTCGTTGACCGTCGGGTACCTGTTCTGGCTGGTCGGTTTTTCCGGGGCTCACAGGTTTTATTACGGAAAACCCCTGACCGGCGTTCTCTGGTTTTTCACGTTCGGGTTGTTGGGCATCGGCTGGCTTGTCGATCTTTTTCTGATTCCGTCGATGGACCGGCAGTCCGACCGCCGGTTCCAGGCGGGTGCGATCGACTACAACCTGGCGTGGCTGCTGCTTGTTTTCTTTGGACTGTTTGGAGTCCATCGATTTTATCAAGGCAGGTGGGTGACCGGACTCATTTACCTGGCAACGTTCGGTCTTTTCGGAATCGGCTACGTCTACGATGTGCTGACGTTGAACACGCAGATCGACGAGCGCCACCGATTGTCAATTCGCCCAGGAACGTATCATTCCTCTGAATTTGGCTTTGCCTGACACGTTGGTCCGTTGATAACGGGAAGACGAGCTCCAGGCAACAGCGAGTCAGTAGCGACCTGCGGCAATTCAAGGCACTTAATCAGAATTCCATGGCGTCTTCGGCGACGGTCGAGGATTTCGAATGGTCATAGAAGTTCCGGCCAATGGATTCGACAAGCATGCTGAGATAGGCCGCTTCGAATTGCTGGGGATTTGTCGAAATCGCTGGCCGGCCGTGGGAGCGAGGGAATTGATACTCGGCGGGGCCCTGTGAAAAAACCACCCGCCCTTCTGCTTTCAGGTCATAGACGTTGGTTGTTACCAGAGCCCGCCCCTTGTACAGGGTCGAGCCTTCCTTGATGGAGTAGGAACCGATTTCTACCGACACAACCTTGTCGGCCCCGACTCCTTCACCCAATTTGATAAAGTCCTTTTCGTTCCAGCCGTTTTTGTCGATCCAGTCCTCGATCTCTCTCTGGTCGATGACAGTCACTTCCTTGACATTCGCGGACAACCGGTTGCCGATGGCCCGGGCAACCACCCGGGAAAGGGAATCAGGGCCATAGGAAGCTGCATCGGAGACCACAACGACTGCAACTTTCGATTCCTCGAGACCGGGATAAGCGGCTTTGATGTCATTGCCGTAAATGGCGTTCAACAGGTTTGCGGGAACGCTGCATCCCGGTGATGCGAGTGCGATGATCGCAATGGCAACGAGCCCGATAACAGGAAAGAGCTTCATGAGTCGATGTGCTGACATGCGTTTAACTGTTGAAATCCGGTTCGTGATACCATCCATCCCGCGCAATACCTGGCCTGGTTTCCATGAGTATTGCGGTCAAACCACAAAACCCTGGCGAAACAGCCACTGAATCATGGCCGTTCCAAATATCATTGCCGAAACCACGATCACCATGGGCAACCCCGGCCGAATCCACATCCAGCGTCCGGCTATTCCCGATGTCAGGAACCAGACGCACGACGGGACACATACCAGTGCCAGGGTAAATCCTCCGGCGTTCGCTTCGACAGACGACAGCCACTCTCCGCGGACAAAATGAGCCCACGATGTCGTCATCCCGCAGGATGGACAGGGAACTCCAGTCATCAAAAGGAAACCACACGGTGGCAATCCGGGAATCTGGACATGGGTTCCCGTCCCGGTTGCCGATGGCTTCAACTGGCTGGCAATCCCGAACAAGGCAGCCAATGCCATCCCGGCCATGAGAACCAGGAATCGAAGCCAGACCGGCATACCAACCGGTTCTGGCAATTGCTGAATCGGCGGGACACGGTGTTCGTCCATCGAATTGGCCGGGCTAATTACCGGTCGGGATCGCTTTTCGCAAGTGCATTTTTTTCAATCGATCGGTCAGCGCTCATCGTCCTGCAGCGCATCCACATGTCGTTCATCGATCCGGAATCGCCGAATCGAGCGGGCTCGACCGGTGCGTTGATCGATATCCAGCAAAACGCCGTTCAACCGGTTATCCTTGCTAGCGACATGAAAAGTCCTTGGCCGGAAGGTGTAGGTCATCTCCATGACGGCTTCCCGGTCCCGGCCGAGAATGCTGTCATGGGGGCCGGTCATCCCGACGTCGCAGATAAACGCTGTGCCGCCGGGAAGGACTGTCTCGTCGGCCGTGGGGACATGGGTATGGGTACCGATTACCGCCGACACGCGTCCGTCGACATGTTGGCCCATCAATTGCTTGTCGCTTGTCGCTTCCGCATGGAAGTCGATCACCCGGACGAGCACATCCGGGGGGACTTCGCCCAGAATCCGGTCGATGGCGTGAAAGGGACAATCCGCCGGGTTCATGAAAACGCGACCTATGATGTTGATGACGGCGATCCGGCCCGTCTTTTGATCGCCGACCAGCGTCCATCCCTTTCCTGGCGCTTCGGGGGGAAAGTTTGCCGGGCGAATGATGTCGGTCCGGCTTTCGAGGGTTTCAATGATTTCCTTTTTGCGGTAGGCGTGGTCTCCCAGCGTCACACAGTCAACGCCTGCCGATTTGAGTTGCCGATAAATGGCGGCCGTTATCCCGGACCCTGCATCGGCGTTTTCACCGTTGGCGATCACAAAGTCCAGCGATTCGTCCCGTCGCAAAACGGGAACGGAGCGAACGACCATTTCGATGCCCGGCTTGCCGACGATATCGCCGATAAAAAGAATTCGCATGATGTCGGTGACAATCCTTCAATTCGCGATTTGCAACAACTGACTATCGTGCGATTTCCATGAAGCGGGCTTCGCGAATCACGGTCACGCGAATCTCGCCGGGGTATTGCAACCGTTGCTCGCATTCCTGGGCGATATCGCGACAGATCTTGGCCGCAGTTGCGTCATCGGCCTCTTCAGCCCCTACCAGCACGCGCAATTCGCGACCTGCCTGAACGGCAAACGCCTGCTTGACCCCCTTGAACTCCCTGGCGAGCGATTCCAGCTCTTCCATTCGCTTCACATAGCGGTCGAGGGATTCGCGGCGGGCGCCGGGTCGCGAGGCGCTGCAGGCATCGGCCGTTGCAACAATCACCGTGTAGGGGTGTTCAATTACAATGTCATCGTGATGGCCCTGGGCGGCGTGGACGACATCCCGCGATTCGTTGAATTGCTTCAACAAGTCAGCTCCGATTTGCGGGTGGCCGCCTTCCCGGTCATGGTCGGCTGCCTTGCCAATATCGTGCAACAGACCGCAGCGTTTGGCGATCTGCGGATCGAGACCGATCATTTCGGCGATCATTCCGGAAAGGATAGCCACTTCCTTGCTGTGCGCGAGAACGTTCTGGCTGTAACTCGTCCGGAAATGAAGCCTTCCCAGGTAGTTGATAATTCGCTCATGAACGTTGTGAACACCAACTTCCTGGCAGGCCTCCCGGCCCTTTTTTACAATCAGTGAATCGACTTCCCGCGTCGTTTCGGCGACGATTTCCTCGATTCGCGAGGGATGAATCCGGCCATCGGCAATCAGCTTGTCCAGCGAAAGTCGGGCCACCTCGCGTCGCACCGGGTCAAAGCCTGTGATGATCACGACTCCTGGCGTATCGTCGATGATGACATCCACCCCGGTTTCCTTTTCGAATGCCCGGATATTGCGCCCTTCGCGGCCGATAATTCTACCCTTCATTTCGTCGCTGGGAATATCGACCGTGCTGGTCGTCGATTCCGAGGTTACCGGGGAGGCGTAGCGCTGCATTGCCATGATCAGGACTTCGCGCGAGCGGGCTTCCAGCTTCTCCGCCAGTTCCTTCTCATGTTTCAGGATTCTGGTTCCGATTTCCCTGGTCAGGTTGTCTTCGGTGACCTTGAGCAATCGTTTTTCAGCTTCTTCCTTGCTCCATCCGGTGATCTTGAGCAACTGCTGCCGCTGCCGTTCGACGATTTCGTGAAGTTCTTTCTCGCGGTCGGTCGCCAGTTCCAGCTTGGCCGCCAGCCGGTTTTGGGTCAATTCAACGATCCCTTCCTGTTTTTTCAGGTCTTGCCGTCCTTGTTCGAGCTGCGTTGTCTGCTTGTCGAGCGACCGCTCCTGCTTTCGCAAGTCCTCGCGGATTCGGTTAAACTCCTTTTCCGCGTTGGCGGAAGCGGCCAGCTGATGTTCCTTGGCGGTCAGTTCGGCTTCGCGAATCCGGGCTTCGGCGTCCCGCTCGGCGTCCTTGAGAATCGCCGCCGCGCGGTTTTTGGCATTGTTGGCTGCAAAAACCTGATAGAGAACCGCCGCCAGAATCGCCGGGACGGCGCCAAGCAGCACACCAATCAGCAATGAAGTAGTATCCATCTAGAAAAGTTCCCGATATTGCGCGGCAATCGAAGGCTTCGCGCACACCTGGTCAGGAGCGCCAGGAAACAGTTCAGGAACCCGCTTCCGGAAACTGACGGAGTTCCCGGTTATTCAATGGTACTGTGCATCAGCAGCAGACGAAGTCCGAGCCCGTCAAAGACGGGGGATTCGACTGGCGAATTGCTTTCTCCGTGGTTCGAAAACCGGACACCAGTCACCCCACAAAATCCGAAGAGGGCCGGGCCGGATCAGATCAACTCTCGAATACGCAAATCGAACCGGCAATGACTGCCTGAAGTGGCAGCACGTCGCCGGTTCCTGCAGGCGAACGACACGGGCCCATGGCGATTTCGCCCGGGCAAGGGAATATCGTCTCGCGGTCATGCGAATAAGGCAGACGATGATCGTTATGATTGACTGCATGACCTGTTGGCGAATCAAATGTTTGTGTGTTCGCTTGAATGCAAAGACCAGGGCAAGGATTCCTGTCTGTCCCCCGCAGCCAAATCTCGCCACTGGGTAACGGCACGGATGCCGATCGACAGTCTTCACAAAAAACATGCAGGTACGAGTCCTGACTCGATACCGACACCGCCTTAATCTAACATAGTCACGTCCCTCGTGCCACCAACCGGCCAAAAAAAGAAAAATTCCCGCCGAGCCCGAAAACATCACACATGCACAGGCCTGACTTGCAACGCGAAGGCGAAATCCTGGATCGGGCATCGCAAAAAGGTCCGCTTGCGAAACTCGGCGCCTGGATTCGCCTTTCCGGTCCCGGTTGGCTGCAAAGCGCAATCACGCTCGGTGGCGGCTCCCTCGTGGGTGCACTTTATCTGGGAGCGCTCAGCGGCTATTCGCTGCTCTGGTTGCAGATCGTCGCGATTGCACTCGGCATCGTGATGCTGGGAACAATCAGCTATGTCACCTTGTCGACGGGCGTCAGGCCGTTTCAGGCAATCACCCAATATGTCAATCCAGTCCTCGGCATCAGCTGGGTCATTGCGACGATCCTTGCCAACATGATTTTTATTTTGCCCCAGTTTTCACTCTGTTTCGATACGTTTGACAACAACCTGTTTCCTTCACTCGTCGATGGCGACATCGGCTGGCACAAGGCGCTGGTATCAGGACTCCTTGCGATCGCGGCTTTCCTGGCGGTGCTCATGGCGATTCGCGGCGGGCGGTCGGCGAAGCTGTTTGACCTGGGACTCAAGTTGATCGTGGCAATGATCGTTTTTTGTTTCGCAGGAGTTGTCATCTGGCTGATCATCGACGGCAAGCTGCAGTGGGCGACAATTCTTCGTGGCCTGATTCCCGACTTCTCATACTGGAATAACCCGGCGCCAGCCCTCGCGGAATCGCTTTCAAAACTCCCTGAACAACTTCGTGAATTCTGGAGCGAGCGCATTATCGGATCGCAGCGCTCGGTGATGATCAGTACAACGGCGACAGCCGTAGGCATCAACATGACGTTTTTGCTTCCCTGTTCACTGCTTTCCCGCGGCTGGGATCGCCGTTTCCGCGGGCTGGCGATCTTCGACCTCGTGACCGCTCTGGCCGTCCCGTTTGTCATTGTGACCAGTTGCATCGTGATTTCGTCGGGATTTGCCTTTCACGGACGCGTCGATGAACAATTCCTCTCCAACGATCCGGCGACAATCGCCGGCAGCCGCGTTTTCCGTGGCGCTATGGACGGGCTGGAGGCGAGGTTTCGCCACACGGATTCCGCCGCGTTTGCCGGTCTCGAACAGTTGCCGGTTGATCAGCCCGAAGAACAACGAAAATTTCAGGATGCCCGCAGGGAACTGTTGGCCCAACTGGCCGTCAACCTGTCCGCCGACGAAAAGAAAGTTGCTGCGGCATTCTCCAGACCGGATTCCCGGCAATTGGCCGAAGCGCTGGGTCCCATCTTTCGCAATCCCGATACGGCCAGCCGCATATTCGGCCTCGGCGCCTTTGGGATGGGTTTTTCCACGATCATCATTCTGATGCTGATCAACGGCTATGCCATCGGCGAAATCCTTGGCGATTCCGGAAATCAGCGGATGCGCATCGTCGGAGCCCTGTTGGCGGGCGGGATGGGGTTGTCGTGGATCTGGCTGTGGTCGACGGGTTCAAAAACCTGGCTGGTGATGGTCGCATCGGCTTTTGCGGGAATCTTGTTGCCCATCGCCTACTTCTCGTTTTTCCTGTTGGCCAATAACCGCCGGCTGCTGGGAAAGGACATGCCCCGCGGCGGCACAAGGATCATCTGGAACATCCTGATGCTTCTCGCAGTGGCCGGTGCGGTCGCCCAGTCGGTCATGGCCATCTCCGGCCACGCAAGTTCACCGATGATCTACTATTTCATTCTGGGCGGAGTCTCTGTGTTTCTTTTGCTGGTTCTGTTCGGTTTCGCGGTGCCACGAATGATGACCGCGCGTGGAGAACAAGACCCGTAATGCAGGCGCCAGCCTTGCCATTGCCGCTTGTCAACGTGTTTGGCGTCGTCTCAGGCGAACTTTGCCTTTCCCGGGGACGGCCTCGCCAATAATCCAGTTCGGATAGCCGTTTTCCTGCAAGAGTTCGCAGATACGCGGCGCGTTTTTCTGGCCCACAACCCAAACCATTCCCAAACCCATATTGAATACCCGATACATTTCGCCGGCATCGACATTCCCCTTGTCCATCAGCCACGGAAAGACCGCCGGTATCGGCCAGCTCTTGCCATCGAGAACCAGGTCGACATTGGCGGGCATGATCCTCTCAATGTTTTCCTGTATTCCTCCTCCGGTGATGTGGGCGACTCCCTTGATCGATTTCCGCAAGCTGGCGGATTCCTGAACCGCCCGCAAGGCCTTGACGTAGATGCGGGTGGGAGTCAGGAGTACTTCTCCAACCTTGCCTCCCAACGAGTTGTCGCGGCTGTCCAGATCGATCCGCGCAATATCGAGAACAATTTTGCGAACCAGGCTGAATCCGTTGGAGTGAACTCCCGAAGAAGCCATTCCAATAACAACATCGCCGGCAGTGATTGACTTTCCGCTGATGATCCGGTCACGCTCGACAACTCCCACCTGAAAGCCGGCAAGATCGTAATCGCCATGTTGATAGGTTCCGGGCATGATCGCCGTCTCTCCGCCGAGCAAGGCGCTTCCTGACTGGCGGCAACCCTCGCTGACACCGGCAACGATTTTTTCCAGCAAGTCCGGGTCGTCGTGCGACATGGCGACATAGTCCAGGAAGAACAATGGCTCGGCGCCGCTGCAAATCACGTCATTGACGCACATCGCCACCAGATCAATCCCGACGGTTTCATGCCGGTTCAGAATCCGCGCAAGGTGCAATTTGGTGCCGACCCCGTCGGTTCCGGAAACGAGTACCGGGTCGCGGTAGTTTCGGGGTGTCCAGCCCTTGCCGCGGTCGAGACTGAAAAAGCCGGCAAATCCTCCTTCATTGGGGATAACGCGCGGCGTGAATGTGCTGCGCATGAGGGCCGGCAGCCGTTTCATCGATTCCGCGTAGATGTCGAGGTTGACTCCGGCGTCGCGGTAGGAGGCGGTCGGCGCCGACCGGTTTGCCACATTTTTTCTGGAGCCTTTTCCGGAACTCGTTCCTGACATAATCGATAAAGCCGCTGACGGTTGTGGACTTGCCGGGGAAGGATCGACGGATCAGAACCGGCGCGGGAATTTCCGTGACTCTACTCGCAAGTCTTTGCGCTGAACAGCGGCCCGGACGCCGTCGAATCCGTCAAGGTCTTCCAAACTCGCAAACTGGCAGGCACCGGCCTTTTTTACCGCGCGGGATGAACCGTCACTCCAATCAGGACCGGCCCGGCCATGGCGGGTGTCGCGGCATTTTCGGCGAAATTCCCGGGACGCCAGACGGACCGGAGGGTACTCTTGCACGCGGTCCGGCTCGCCGGCCTCTACTCGTTTCAGGAAGTGCGATCTATGCTGAAGATCATGCAGCATACACATCCCGATCTCCAGTTCATGCATATGCTGCCGTATGGCGCTGTGCTTCATGACCATGGAGTCCAGTTCGTCATCTTCAGCCGCAGCGCCACTGAAATGCGGCTCCTTCTCTACGACGAGGTTGACGACCGGGAGCCTGTCGAGATCATCTCATTCGATCGCCATACCGATCGCTGGGGGGACATCTGGAGCATTTTTATCCCGGGTTTGAGGGCAGGCCAGCTATACCATTTTCAGGCGACCGGCCCGTTTGATCCCGCGCGGGGGATGCGATTTCAGCCCGAGGCGCGTCTGATCGACCCGTATGCCCGCGCACTTGCCGGCAATTTTCAGCCGGCGCCCGACGGGATCATTCGACCTCCGAAGTGCGTCGTCGTCGACGAGTACTTCGACTGGCAGGGAGACCGCCATTTGAACCGCGAGATCTCCGAATCGATTATTTATGAAATGCATGTCGCAGGATTCACAAAACACCCCTCCAGCGGCGTGGAGTTTCCGGGAACCTATCGCGGGGTGATCGAGAAGATCCCCTACCTGCAATCGCTGGGCGTCACTGCAGTGGAACTGATGCCGGTTGCCGAATTCCCGATTCTCGATATTCACGGCAATCCTGAAAAGCGCCCCAATTACTGGGGTTACGATCCACTGGCTTTTTTCTCACCCCATCGGGGCTATGCCGCCGACACGACACCCGGCGGGCAGGTCGGCGAATTCAAGGAAATGGTCAAACACCTTCACCAGGCGGGAATCGAGGTGATTCTCGACGTCGTGTTCAATCACACCTGTGAAGGAAATCATCTTGGACCGGTGCTCAGCATGAAAGGTCTGGAAAACCCGGTCTATTACATGCTCGAGAACGACGCCCGGTACTATCGAAACTACTCGGGATGCGGCAATACGATCAATGGAAATCATCCGATTGTCCGCGAAATGATATTCCATTGTCTGAGACACTGGGTTCACAATTATCACGTGGACGGATTCCGCTTTGACCTCGCTTCCATTCTCAGCAGGGACCGTTCCGGCAACCTGGTCGCCAATCCCCCGCTGATCGAAGCGATCGCCGAAGATCCGTTGCTGGCCCATACGAAAATCATTGCCGAGGCGTGGGATGCGGCCGGCGCCTATCAGGTAGGTACTTTCGGCGATGGCCGGTGGGGCGAATGGAATGGCCGCTTCCGCGATGATGTCCGGCGCTATTGGCGAGGAGACCCCGACATGCGGGGCGCCTTTGCCACCCGCATTTCCGGATCGGCAGATCTTTATCAGAAATCCGGGCGCCCTCCGCATTGCAGCATCAACTTTGTGACTTCCCACGACGGATTCACGCTCAATGATCTCGTCTCCTGGCAGGACAAACAAAATCTTGCCAATGACGAAGAGAACCGCGATGGCGAAAATTGCAACTACAGCATGAATCTTGGCGTCGAGGGTCCGACTGCCGATCCGGCCGTTGAACGAATGCGGGTCCGCCTGATTCGCAATCATCTGACGACATTGTTTGTCAGCCAGGGTGTGCCGATGCTGCTGTTCGGGGATGAGTGTCGGCGGACCCAGGGGGGCAACAACAATGCCTGGTGTCAGGACAATGAGACCTCCTGGTTCGATTGGGGACTGGTTGAACGGAATGTCGACCTGTTGCGGTTTGCCCGGGGACTGATCCGTTTCCGGCGGCAAAATCCGGCAGTCCGGCGTCGCTGGTTTCTCACCGGGCAGAAAATAGAAGACAGGATGTTTCCCGATGTCGCCTGGTACGAGACCGACGGGCGTCCTGCCAATTGGTCTGGAGATACATCGCCGCTTGCTTGCCTGCTGGGCGCGACCGCTGATTCCACGCAGGACCTTTTCATGCTTTTTAATCCCGCGGTGGAGAACCATCGGTTTCAGTTGCCTACGGCGATGTTCCGCAAGTCGTGGAATCTGTTTGTCGATACGTCGGCCGATTCTCCCAACGAGATATTTCCCGACGGCAACGGGCCAATGCTTCAGGGCCAGTCTCTTCTCCGCCCCCCGCGCTCGATCGCGATCTACCTTTCGGCCGCGGCCAGGTGATCAAGGGGGAACCACGAATCCGACGAATCGAACGAATCGAACACAGATACTTGCCTGTCCTTTTCGGATTTCCCAGGGGGACCTGAAGGCAGAACCTGGAGGCAACTTGCCCGTCGCCCGACTCATCCTCTCGGGCTGCATTCAGGCAGGCCCGGAGGGCCGATACAACTTCTGCCGGCGGCGCGAGCCGTCGGTATCGGTCACAAACAGCCCGCCAAGGCCCGAAGGGTCGGCACAATTCAACAATCACCCTACTGCTTCGGCTTGTGCCGGCCCTTCGGGCCTTAAATCAAATTAAATCCGGTACCGAGGCCTGGCGGCCTCGGCAGTAGTTGTGCCGGCCCTGCGGGCCTTGATATGCGTGGCTGAACTCGCCAACTCGCCAGAGTTCAGATCCTTTCCCCACTACCACCGACGCGAGCCAGATAATCGTTGTGCCGGCGGCGCGCCTGCGGCGGCCCCTAAATCGACCAGGGGCGCGCATCGGGGTAATATACCTGCCTGTCCTTTGCTGCTGTCTTTTCCAATCCCTGCCGCTTTTGTACGAGTGATGCAGCCGGAGAGGTGCCACGAATCCGGCAATTTGAGATGATTCCGGCTAAAAGTCTGGAGCATGATGATTTCAAATGGCGCTTTGGGGTTTAAGGTGCATAGGGACCGCACGCCAGGACCCACTGGACCGGTACAGGCTTGTTTTCGGGGAATCTGATGGACGCCGAACAAATATTCCTTGCCGCAATCGAGCTGGGCGACCCGGAATCGAGGCATGAATTTCTGGAAAGAGAGTTTCTCAACCACCCGTTTTTGAGGGAGGAGGTCGAATCGTTGATCCAGTCGCATGAAGCGGCAGGGACATTTCTTTCGCAGCCGGCATCGGGAGTCCAGCAAGGGCAACCCGTGTCCCTGGCAGGTGCGTTGCCGGCACCCGGGGACCAAATTGGGCCCTGGCGGATCGAGCGACCTCTTGGCGAGGGGGGCATGGGTGTTGTCTATGCCGCCAGTCAGGAAAAGCCCGTGCGTCGCCGGGTCGCGCTCAAGATCATCAAACCGGGGCTGACCGACCAGAGGGTCCTCGATCGCTTCGCAGCTGAACGCGAGGCTTTGGCGATGATGGACCATCCCAACATCGCCCGGATTTTCGATGCCGGCGTGCACGAGCCGCATTCGCCAGGGGATGTTGCCGAATCCGCGGAATTCCCGTTTGCCCGAAAAGCGGCACAACCGTGGTTTGTGATGGAATTGATCAACGGCATTCCCATCACCCGCTACGCCGATCAGCATCGACTGACACCGCGGCAACGACTTGAACTGTTGCTCCCTGTTTGCCAGGCGGTTCAACACGCCCATCAAAGAGGGATCATTCACCGCGACCTGAAGCCCTCAAATATTCTGGTCGCGGAAATTGATGGTCGGCCGGTTCCCAAGGTCATCGACTTCGGCGTCGCCAAGGCAATCGGCAATCGATTGTCGGAACACTCGATTCACACCGGAATCGGTCAGGTCGTGGGCACACTGGAGTACATGAGCCCCGAACAGGCAGCGCTCAATCTCGAGGACATCGACACCAGGATAGATATCTATGCCCTGGGAGTGGTCCTGTATGAATTGCTGACGGGTACGCCGCCGATCAGCAGAAAAGTCCTGGGAGATGTGGCATTTGCCGAATTAATACGGGTTATTCGCGAAGTCGATCCACAGAAGCCGAGCACGCGAATCAGTGCGCTTGATGAGGCCCCGTCAGTCGCGGCAAGCAGGAGCCTGGAGCCGGCGAAGTTAACCAGTTTTATTCGCGGAGATCTTGACTGGATCGCCATGAAGGCGCTCGACAAGGACCGTTCGCATCGCTATCAGTCGGCCCATGAGCTGGCGGACGACCTTCAGCGATTCCTGAACAACGAACCGGTGATGGCCGGGCCCCCTTCCACAGTTTATCGGCTGAAAAAGTTTATTCGTCGAAACCGGATTCCCGTTGCGCTGGCCGGGCTGGCGATTTTGGCACTGGTCGGCGGAACCATCGGTACTACCGTCGGTATGTTGCGCGCCCGCGATGAAAGCAACAAGAAAACTGTGGCCCTGGAGCAGGTGAAAAAGGAAAACGAAGAAAAAACACGGGCGCTCGCCGCGGAACAAAAGGCCCGCGCGGAAGCGGACGACGCCATGGATCGCGCCGTCACCGCGCTCCAGACACTGACGGATGAAGCCATTAACAGGCTGATGACGGCCGAACCGGATTTGTCCGCCGACAATCGCACTTTTCTCAACCAGATTATCGGCCAGCTCGAAGAATTCACGGTGGCCATGGACAACAGCGACAGGGCGCGCGTCGTCCAGGCCGATGGACTTAACCGGATTGGTATCCTTAAAGGCCATCTTGGCGATCGCGCCGGAGCCATTGAGTCATTCAGAAAGTCGATTTCCGTATGGGAACCCCTGTGTGCCGAGCGCAAGGACAAGCCGGAATACCGGCGTGGAATGGGTGACGCATGGAGCAACCTCGGGATTCATCTTGCAAACGACAGTAACTTTGAGGAATCGGAAAAGGCCCACCGGAAAGCCATTGAAACCCATGATGCCCTTGCCGCCGAGTTTCCTGACAACCCGGATTATCTCTGCAACGCAGCCAATGTGCGGAACAGCTTTGGTGTCATGCTCAAGGACGTCGGGCGCAACACTGAAACTGTTGAGCAATACAAACAGGCAATCGATATCTATCAGCGGGTACTGGAAAAGGCTCCCGATGACCCGAATGCGGCCGTTTCCCTGACCAATGTGCAAAACAATCTCGGCCTGGAGCTTTTCCTCGCGGGCAAGACCGAGGAGGGCATCGCAGCCATTCGCGAGGTCATCGAAATTCGAAAACAGATCGCATCACGGCGCGAAGCCGATGCCGACCAGCGGTACACCTATCCGATGTCAATGGTCAATTTGGCGTTGATGGTGCTCAGGGTCGGCAAATCGGACGAGGCAATCGATTTGCTTCTGCAAGCTGACCCGTTGACCGCGCAGGTGGTCGCCGATTTTCCGGCTGTCCCCGAATACCGCGACGGATACGCTAATCTGCTCAACATGCTGGCGACACTTTACTCGTCGCAAAAGAGAAGTGTCGAAGCGGCAGAGGTTAGCCAGCGGTGCCTGCAGTTGCTTGATCAGCTCACCCGCGAATTCCCGGACCGCGCCAGTTATTTTGCACGGCAGGGTCAAGTCTTCAGTGTTCTCGCGGCGGCACAACACCGCAGCGACGACAGTTCGGGCTGCCGTGCATCCATCGCTGCGGGCCTGGTTTCAGCAAAAGAGGCGGTGGATCTGGATCCAGACAACGCCGACTACCAGTTTCAAGTTGCAAACCTGCATGTCTTTGCCGCGAGCACGTTGACGAATCCGGAAGGGGCGGATGCAGCCGCCGAACACCGGGAATCCGCACGAGCAATTCTCGAATCGCTCCTCGTCCGCAATCCCGGCGACCCGCGGATTCAGAAACTGCTCAATACGATTGCTCCGGCCGTCAAACATTGACGGGTTTCTGCCGTATTGCCAGCTGGCCACAGTGCCGAAAAGGTGCTCGCGAAGGTGTTCTGGGTGTTCTGACTGCCGGCACCGGCATTCAATTCTGCACAAGTTCAGATTGTCGATGGAGCGCGCGTTGCTGTTCTGACGCGTATCAAGGGGACGGCGGTGCTTTCGCGCTGCCATGAAATTCAGTCCTTTCGAAAACGCCGATCGTGGATCGGGGAGTAAACCAATGAAACTTTTGTGGACAAGAACGGTTCCGGCGATCGCCATTTGTGCCGGCATGTTGATTCTTTGTAGCCGGCCGGTGCACGGGCAATCGGTCCGGGCCGATTTCAACGGAGACGGCCGGGATGACCTTGCAATCGGCGTCCCCAATGAAGCCATCGGAAATCAGGCGGGGGCGGGTGCGGTACATATACTCTATGGATCCAGCACGACGGTGACGGCAACCGGCAGCCAGTTGTGGAGCCAGGACGGGGCAGCCGTCAAGGAAATTCCCGACACGAACGATCACTTCGGCTCTGCACTCGCGGCCGGCGATTTTAACGGCGACGGGTTTTTTGATCTGGCGATTGGAGTGCCTGGAGAAGATGTGGGCCTCGACACCGATTGCGGCGGCGTCAATGTGCTGTACGGCGATTCGGGCGGATTGAAAGGCTTCAACGATCAGTTCTGGGATCAGGGGACGCTGGGGTTGAAAGGTTTCAAGCAGGATTTTGATGCCTTTGGATCGGCTCTGGCATCGGGAGACTTCAATGGCGACGGGTTCGATGACCTTGCCGTCGGCGTTCCCCTGGAGGATTCATTCGTTTACGACATCAGTCCCAACACCGATTTCGTCAACGGAGGTTGCGTGAACATCATTTATGGCAGCGCCCGGGGTCTGGATGTGGTTGCCATTGCCGGGGACGAACTGAATGATCAGGTCCTGCAGAACAACCTTGCCTTCCTGTCGCCCAACGAGAATTTTGGAGCAAGTCTGGCGGCTGGCGACTTCAATCACGATGGACGCGATGACCTGGCGGTCGGCATTCCCGGAGACATCGTGGTGTCGGGAGTTTCCAACACCGGTTCGGTAAATATTTATATGGGAACGGAGGATGGATTCCTTCCGGTCAGTTTGCCTCTCCCGTCCCAAAGACTCAATGGCCCAGGCATCAACAATATCCGTTTTGGAACTGCCCTGGCCGCGGGTGATTTTAATGGCGACTTGTTTATCGATCTGGCGATCGGTTCGCCATTCGAAACTGCGGGCGGCGTTGCGCAGGCCGGTTTGATCAAGGTGTTCCGCGGCAGCCTGAGTTTGGCCCAGCCTCTCGTCTCGCCAGTCACCATCAGTCAGCAAACAGCCTCGGTACCCAACGTTTCCCAGACCGGAGACGAATTCGGTGCGGCCCTTGCCTCCGGCGATTTCAACGGCGATGGCTTTGTCGATCTTGCCGTGGGAGTTCCCGGTGAAAACGTGGCGAGTCTAAACAACTGCGGCTCAGTCAATGTGCTCTATGGAAAAGCAACCGGACTGGATGGGGTTGGCAGCGCGGAATTCCATCAAGATACGACAGCAACGGTTGGTGTGACAACATTCAGTGTCGCCGATGTTTCCGAAGCGAATGACCAGTTTGGAAGAAATGTCTCGGCAGGCGATTTTGACGGAAATGGTACCGCCGATCTCGTGGTCAGCGTGCCCCTTGAAAATTCAGGTCGCGGTGCCGTCCACGTCATGGAAGGGAGCACCAGTCTCGGCATCTCGGTGTTGACCACGGCGACGTTCTGGACACAGGATTCTGCCGGGATTGCCGGAGGAAGTGAAAACGGCGACAACTTTGGAAATGGCCTTCTTCTCAGTCCGCGGCTGGGCCCTGGCGGACCCGGATTTTCCGGACTGTGGGAATCCATCGCCATGGATGTTAGACGCGCGGGCCACCGGTATGATTCCCGGGTCATCGGATCGTTGATTGTTTTCAA
>WPCK01256475.1_pt1 | contig 23309 bp, 19 predicted proteins | sample 5399851 | NCBI WGS metagenome assembly WPCK01 (sample SAMN12869471, study PRJNA574797) | sludge metagenome | isolation source: wastewater treatment of pH11 | place: China:Beijing | collected 2019-05-20 | reverse complement strand
TGCTGTGTCCCCTCGGCGTTCAAGCAAAAAAAAAGAGAGAGGTCGTCGTTCCTCGCGCGCTTACGTGGCTTTGCACGGAAGACGCCTTTCTGGTTCCCTCTCCCCCGTGGCTTTGCACGGGGGAGAGGGTTAGGGTGAGGGGGAATTCTGCCTGGGCGCTTTGGCAGGGAGTGCTGCCAAGATGCTGTGTCCCCTCGGCTTTTCACGCACTCTGAATGATCAATATACTGACCCCGACCGCCCAACCGGTTGCCGATACCATATGCGGGATATGCCTGCGATGAACGCAGGACAATCGTCATTAGACGCGTGCTTTGAGGCGATGCGTGGCAATCCAACAGTGACGGAGGCCGTGTCGGTTAAGTTTGTTTTCAAATTTAATTTCGAAGTTATGATCATTGACATGTGTACCGAGAAGCCAGGCGAACGAATTTGGAGTGCTTCTGTGACTGACGAATGCAGCCAAGAAATCGAAGTGAAAAAACGTCGATGAATAGGCTAATTCTACGAAGAGTTTTGTTTGAATTCGTGATCGCACTTGCAACATTTGATTCGTTCAGGGAAAGCGTTTCTTTCGGTCAAAGTGACTCTTTGGAGTATGCCCCGCCAAATACGTTCATTGCGGCTTCGATTGACGTTGGTCGTATTCGTGAGTCCATGAAGTTGTTGCCAAAGACCACAAGGGACGTGATAATGGAGCACTCCGCACGCCATGGCGGCTTTGGACCAATCGCCGTCCGAGCGTGGCTTTTGTCTTGTCTTGGTTTGAATTGCGAAGACGACATTCAAAGCGACGAGTACGCTCAACTGTTCAGGGAGAGCTACTCTTGTGACCGCGTAGACTTGGACCAAGTGAGCAGGGCGACTGTTTTCGTGGCTCTCCCCAAACACGACAAATTGGCTTTTTTTGGCACTACAGAGGAGGTCACGACCCTATTGCAGTTCACCCGACCAATGGATTCGGCACTCTTCGTCGAAACAAATTCTGTCGGATTTGAATGTAGTCCTGTTGACTCCAAAGACCAACTTTTTGTAGGTGCGTGGCGAAATTTTGGCATCGACGTTTCGCCCCCAAGCTTTTTCTTCTCCGAGGCTAAGTCATCAGTTGCAATTTCCTCTAAGGCAACTTTGGAATCGTGGAGGACAGCTGGAGCAAAGGTGGAATCGCGCTTTTTTGTCCCTCCAATGGCGTTTGAGGACCAGTACCAGGTTTTTTGCAAGTTCGACTTTCATCAGTTTTCGGAATCCGATAAAAGACGTGCGTGGAGTCGTATTCTGACGAAACGTATCTTGGAGGAAAGCGAGTTTGGTCAATTGGTTGTTGGCGTTGAGTCCTGCTGGATTTGTATTAACTTAGCGGCTGACAGATCCCTTTCATGCGAGATTGAATGGGTTGGCGATGTAGAAGCACGACGGTTCAAGGCGTGGCTGGAAGACCAGATACAGCGAGTTTCAAATAGTCTTGTGCCGAAAATGCCCGACTCGAATTCGGCGATGCCGCAATCAGTTCGAGATGAGCTAGCAGCTATCCTTGGAGATATTTCGATTGTACAACATGGACCGATTGTTGAAGTTAATATAACGCGAAGCGGAGGGATTCCTGTACTCGTTCATTTGATTGGCGACGAGTTCGCTGAGTCATTTCAGATTTTGAATCGTGTGCGGCGAATGCGATGAGACCTTGAAGTTCTAAGAATGCTTCCCTACACGATTGACGAGCTGTGGGCGCGCGGAGTGCTGCCAAGATGCTGTGTCCCCCTCGGCTTTTCGGCGCCCCCGTGGCTTTGCGCGGAAGTCTCCTTTCCGGTTCCCTCTCCCCCGTGGCTTTGCACGGGGGAGAGGGTTAGGGTGAGGGGGAATTCTGCCGGATGTAATCTGGTTTGGAGGAGCATCGTCAAATGTCCTTGAAACAAAATGCCCGTGATTTACGCTCCCGCCAGACTGCCGCCGAATCCCTGCTTTGGGGAGTGCTTCGCAATCGCAAATTGTGCAACCAGAAATTTCGGCGCCAGCATCCGATTGGACCCTGGATCGTGGATTTCGCGTGCGTCGAACACAAGCTGGCCATTGAACTGGATGGCGGATACCATGACTTGGTGGGGGAAGCCGACTTGGCGAGACAGTCCGCTCTTGAGTCTTTCGGCTGGACTGTATTACGATTTGAGAACCACGAAGTGCTTGCTGACGTCAATTCGGTCGCGATTGGGATTGCCCGAACGCTGGGGTTGGAGGCCACAGTGCGAGGTGAGAGTCTTGTGAAGGACAGAGCGCCTTGAAGAGCCGTGGTAAAAAAATTGAACACCATCAACTTGCATAAACCCGCGAGCTTCGGCCCCCTCACCCTGACCCTCTCCCCCAACGAAGCGTTGAAGGAGAGGGAACCGGAAAGAACCGGACCATGACGTACACCTGGAACGCCAACAGCAACAAGCTCTCGGAGGCAACAACGGGGGGACACAGCATTTCGTAACACCAAGGCAGTCCTCGTGTCGAATAGCAGTGGCTGTGTCCCGGGGCATTCCGTATCATAGTGCGTCCTATAATCCCCGAGGCAAGCTGCACGTTGTTTTGAAAGTGCAAGAAAAAAGCGATTGTCAGTGTCTCGCGAGAAAAGTCCTATGGAACGCAAATCTATTGTTCGACATACAAGAGACAACCGCTTTCTTCTGGCCGTTGTGGTCGCGGTTCATGTGTTTTTCGAAGGCGGGACAAATGCTCAGGATCAATCGGACCCTTTTCGGAAGGAGATGTCGGTCAAGCTCTCAAGAGTTACGGAAGGCATGACATCTTCGGAGGTGCTGGCAATAATGGGCAAGCCGACTCTGCAATGGAGTGCTGAAAAGGATGAGCCGTCATCCTTTGGTGGCGATTTCTACTGGTTCTATGGTTCGGATGAAAGGCCAACAATTCCTACATTAGGGTCCGTCGAGTTTACGTCGCGGGGTACAGTTAGAGAGGTATTTGGTGACGATGGCGTTGTTATTGAGGCAGGGTTGTTCACTGAATCGGAGTTCGCTGAATTCGTCGATGCTTTTTTCTTTTCATATCAGCGCGATGTCGGGCCCTACGAGATAATAGAATTGGCAAACTCACTTCAGGCGCTCGGCAGAGAACGAGCGTTTGCTCTCTACCGGGAATGGTGCCGCGTCGTGGAGTCCGAGACTTTTGGTATTGTTCCCTACATGCTCCTGCTTTGTCTGCATGAGCCCGTCAAGCTTGAAGATGGTTCGTTGAAGCGATTACCTGAACCTCCGCTTGGTGAATATATTCCAAGGCTTAAACGCGATCCGCCGCCAGAACTTTTGCCACGGTACCCAATTCATCTCTTGGATGGCATTCCCATCAAATTGTTTACACTCACGCAGTTTTCTGGTTCCACAGTTGGATTAATGGACCAGTTTCTCGATGCCCTTGAAAAGGAGAACTGCTGGAAGTCAACTCCACTGAGCTTTAGTAACAAATCTCGCGAAGAGCTTAAAGTTGAGTTGAAAGACTATTTTGCAAAGTACGCTGAATGCATAGAGGGTTCTCAATCGTTAAAGGATACTCTTCAGGAGTACGTTGAAGCACAAATTGACAGCTTTGTTTTGTCACGTGAACGCAATGGGGCAAAGTAAAAGAAGAGTATCCGTTCAAAGAAGAGTATCCGTTCCGCGAACCTTTCAATTACCCACAAGTCGTTTGTTGAACGCTCAAACGGGGACAAGTCCTAAGAAGAATGATTCCCTCCACAAATGACGAGCAGTGATCGCGCGGAGAGGCTGGGTCGGGTATGCGAATTGAATGGAGTTCTTGCCGCTCAGAGGGTTGAGCGCCGCGGTGCTGATGGAGCGCGGAGGCGGGATTTGTTCGTCAGCCGATGAGTCGAGGCGCGTGATTTGATGTCGGAAGCAGGGTTTGAGAGCGGAACGAGCCGAATATTGAGTTGAGGAAGCACGGTTTTCTTCGAAGAAGCGCAGCAGCGGACGACCGGCATCAGGATTTTTTTCAGCTTGGCGAATTTGATGCGCATCGTCACGTGTACCAGTCGGGTCGGTGTTTACCGGACATTGTCTCTCGCCAGCTGGGTCGTTGGCTGGACTCAATGCACTCCATCGGCCGCCCGCAGCGCGGACAGGGATGGGTCTTCTTTGTAGCGGGTGCTTCAGCTCCCGCATCCATCCTGCGCGTTTCGATCAGCGTCTCGTTGTCACAAGGGAACTCAACTTCGATCAAGTTGTTCCCTACCTCCTGAAACGCGTCCCTTTCGACCTCCCATTTCACTGGCAGACGCCGTATAATAGGCGTTAGCAACACGAAATCCTCAAGTCGGATCCTCGCGCGGGAATGCGAAGGCACTAACTTGGTCGCCCTGTTGATAACCCGTCCTCCATGCCAAGCGCCCGCTTCCATCGCGCGATTGGCTCGCAAATCCCCGGCTCCCGCGCACCCTCTTGCCGTCAACTCATCACAGCCGTTGCAACGCGCCAGATACTACGACCCCACATCCGGCGAATTCCTCTCCCGCGACCCGCTGGAATATGTGGATGGGATGAGTGTGTACCGCGGGTATTTCGTTCTTTCTGAAACGGACGCGATCGGATTCTTAACGATGACAATACGAGAGGCCAAAAAAGGTAATTGCGGCGGATTTATTCATGAGATTAACTGGAAGACGGGAAGGGACGAACTCAAAGGCTTCATTATTCAAAAAGTGTGTTTCACAAATAACAAGAAGTTGTGCCCTGGAGCTGACGCAGAGGACTGCAAGCCAATGGACGATTTGCCTCCACCAATAAATGAAAAATTGTGTATTGACATTTGTTATCTTGAAATGTGGACAGTGGACGGAACGTACATTGGTAATGGTCCAAAGGACGATCAAGATCGAATTGTTGAAGACGTGCTAAACGGCGGGCGAAACAACAAGGACACGTTTTCTTTAGACGATTGCGACAAGACCTTCGGTGACTACACTATGGAAGGTCAGGCGATCTTCTTGCCAATGGATTGGATTCTTGCGAATCCCGGTTTCAATCCCAAAGATCTTCTCACCCAGGGAGGTGAAGGTGTCATACACGCGCATTCACTATTCAGCAGATGTTGGACTGACCCTGGTGTTTCTGACTTCTGGGCGAGGGTCATTGTCGACAATCCGGTTCAAACCACGCTCAAGAGTTTGGTGAAATGGGATTGCTGTGTCGATAAGTCCTCCGTGTACGATTCCGAATTCGTCGGAGAAACACCAAAGCCAGACAAGAAAACTGACGGCAAATGAAAGAAGGCCAAACAAACTGACACCGAAATTCCAATGCCGTGTTGAAAAAAGGAAAAGGATCGGGGTATGTCGAAAAGTACTTTCCTCGTGACAATTGTTCTCATATTTTCACTCCTTTGTTTCGCGCGGATCGAATACTGTCTGATTCCGGCTCGTGAGCGACCCATTCAAATTACGAATGCCGCAGAACGCATGTGGCTCGACAAGAACTGCCTGGACTATTGGATCGACGGGCGTGACGCGTTGCCCGGAGACCTCGGGACTCTTACCGTCGGGCCCAAGGTGCTCCGCGTGCGCGGAAGGCCTGCTTTCATTTGGCAAATAGAGTCTGCTCGTGCTTGGGGCTTTAGGGCCAGTCCCGCCTATGTAATTGTTGTCGATGGCGTAGATTCCATGGATTTATTGACTCGTTTCAGTACCGGGTCGACTGGATGGGAACCACGGATCATCACGACGGGCGCTTTACAAGGAGACGATGCAGGTAGTACTCCCTTTTTTTTGACCTACAACTACGAAATAGTTCTCAACGACCAGGATGTGCTTTCCAGTGGCGTGAATGAGCGGCTGATTGTCCAAGGAGCCAGCGAAGAGCGTTTGTTCGACCTTTCCGAGGGACGAGTGTTTTTGGTTAGAAGGCAATGGAACGAAGAGTTCGTTTTTGAGCAGTCGAGTTTCGATGTCCCCGGATCTGATGTCATTGATGCTCCCGGCAAGTCAGGTCTCGACCGGCATCGATTGTTGGAGGACTGGTATTTGAAAGCGTCTCAAGGGAATTAGGACAGCCGGTGCAAGCCGATCGGTGTTCAATAGTGTTCCAACTTGTTCCAACTTGTTCCAACTTTAAATTCTGGCACTGACGGACGGTAGCCTCGTGACCGTGAACAATATGAACATGTATACCTCATCGGTTCAGAAATTCTTGTGTTCACGAGAAAACAGGCGGTATCTGCGTCCTCTGGTCATGGCCGGGTTCTGCGGCCTGCTTCTGGTGATTTTGTTTCGCCCATTGGTCACAAACAAGGCTGGAGGTCAGGTTCTTCATGAGCCGAAATCCCAAGAAAACATCCCTTTGAGGCTGGACTCAAATCGCCGTGATCTCTGGTTTGACAGTTGTCGATTCGAGTATATGGGCGGGTCCGTGTCCTTTCGGGGGCCTGCAATCTTGAGAGCGCGTGAAAAGCCCGTATTTGTTTGGCACCTTCAGCGCATCGAGCATTGGGGGCTCGAACTTTCTTGCCCCTATCTAATTGTTATAAGGGATGTTGACGGAATGAACGTTCTTGCCAGCCTTGGTGTTGGGTCAGCAGGTCGAGATCCACCGTTTATTGCACGAGGAGGGTTTCAAGGAGAGGGGGAGAGCGGCCCATTCAGGATGTATTTTCGTTACGAAGTGGAGTTACTCGACACAGAAATTGGCGATGGTCGTGTTCAGGAGAATATTTATTTTACGGGCGAAGGAGCTGTCGAGAAGAGCTTTGACCTGTCGAACGGGCGAGTGTTTATTGTTGACAAGAGGGAAGGAGACGAGTTCAGTCTTTATCAGGCTGATTTTGTTTTGCCTGACCTTCGAGTGCTCAGGGAAGCGTTCTTGCCCGTTGCTGACAGGGGAGAACTATACCGTCGCCTTGAGACGTGGCTAGACGACGGGTTGAAAGAAAAATGATTAACAGTTGGATTCCAATACGCGCGGTGGGACTCCCTGCCTGCACCTTTTGTCCTAAGATTGCTCTCCTCGTAAGATTGCTCTCCTCGGTGATTGATGGTCTGCAGGCGCGCGGAGGGGCCGGGGGCGTATACGTGATGAATGGGGATTTCGCCGCTCAGAGGAATGAGCGCGGCGGTGCTGAAGCGGGGCGATGGCGGGATTTTTGTGTCAGCCGGTGAGTCTCGGCGCGTGATTTGATGTCGGAAGCAGGGGTTTGAGGGCGGAACGAGCCGAATATTGAGTTGAAGAAGCACGCTTTTTCTCGAAGGAGCGCAGCAGCGATCGGGCGCGGGTTTAGAGTTCTTTTTTTCTTTTTCCTGAGTGGAGCCGCGCGAGCGAGACACGTTCAGGTTGTCGAATGAGTTGAGCATCGTCACGTGTACCAGTCGGGTCGATGTTCGCCGGACATGGTCGCCCGCCAACTGGGTCGTTGGCTGGACTCAATGCACTTCATCGGCCGCCCGCAGCGCGGACAGGGATGGGTCTTCTTCGTAGCGGGTGCTTTAGCTCCCGCATCCATCCTGCCCGTTTCGGTCCGAGTCTCGTAGTCAGTCGGCAAGCAAGGTTGCTCGCCCCACTTCCGCTCACCGCCGGGTTCATTCCGGCGGGAACATGATTGGCGGCTACATTCGGTCGTTGCGGCCTCGGCAATCCACCATGTAAATGTGAGCCTTCCTCCTCGGCCGCGGGAAGAGTCTTGTTGCCTTGTTTGTAGCTGTCAATCATCGCCCCATCGGGATGAACCCGATGGTGGCGGCGTGAACACCGTGGCAACACTGCGCCCAGACCCGATAACCGTGTGGCGCGTGGAGTTTCTGGGCCATGCCCGCCTGAATACCGCGCAGATCTCCACCCACGTCAGCATCAAGCGATTGCAGGAAGTCCACCGCCGCACGCACCCCGCCAAACCGAATTTTGAACAACCGAATTGACGGCCCCTCAGTTGTGCGCAGCTCGTTTACCGTTCTAGTGGTTCCCTCTCCACCGCGCTTCGTAGGGGAGAGGGTCAGGGTGAGGGGGCCGATGTCCGCATGGGCAACAACCGGGGGACACAGCATTTCGTGACACCAAGGCAGTCCTCGTGTCGAATAGCAGTGGCTGTGTCCCGAGGCTTTGTCCCGGGCTTTGTCGGAGATCGCCGGGTACTGGGGTACGTGGGCTAAAGCCCTCGCTACGGGTGAGCCAGCCAATGCTGTGTCCCCGGGCTTTCCTTCTCCATTTGAAGTCATAAACTGGGGAACCTGTCACCTGCAGTGGATAGAAGACTATTTAAAACCTGGAGATCAGAAAACACGTGAAAAGCTCGTTGTTCTGTATTCTGGTTTTTATCACTGAATTGTCGTTTGTCGCCCTGACTGGGTGCGCTCAAGAAAAACCCTACCACCGGATTCAAACGTCTCGAATTACCGATGCAAAAAATGCAATGGGCGGGGGTGGGATAGTTGGGATACTTGTCGAAACGGAGCACGGCTTGCGCATTGAAGCAGAACTATCATTTCAAAATAGAGTCGTTACCGACGAAAAGCTGGAGCACCTTCGAGGTGTCGACGGAATTATTGGCATTGATCTTAGCGGAACCAAAGTAACGGATAGTGGCCTCGCAGTACTCGCCACATTACCTGACCTTAGGTACCTAAAGCTTGCTGACACGCATGTCACGTCAGAGGGCCTGAAAGCTATTGCTACGGTTAGAGGCCTAAGGCGGCTTGACTTGAGACGGACCAACATTGATGCAAGCGCCAGCAACATTCTTGCGACATTTCCAGCACTGAAAGTTGTTTATGCTAAAGGGACAGGCCTAAAGAGTATTGAAGGCGTTCGCGTTAACAATCAGGATGAACTGGACGGCAGTGGCGGTAATTATTGGGACGAAGGGGCGGGCGAACTGGACAAGTGAGGTGCCAGCAGTAGACGGGTTCAAGATCGGAAATGGGATGAGTGACGGTTCGGGGCGCGATTGAGCCGGGGTTTGTTTTGTGGCATATGGGGAATCAATGCGGGTTTCGGCGTTGCGATTCGGCGATCAGTGATGCCGCTTCGCAAGGCAACAACCGGGGGACGCAGCATTTCGTGACACCAAGGGAGTCCTCGTGTCGAATAGCAGTGGCTGTGTCCACGGGCTTTGTCCCGGGGTTTGTCGGAGATCGCCGGATACTGGCGTACGTGGGCTAAAGCCCACGCTACGGGTGAGCCAGCCAATGCTGTGTCCCAGGGCTTTCCTTCGGGGGACGTGGGCTAAAGCCCCCGCTACGGGAGTGGGCTGAAGCCCACGATACGGGAGGCAACCAAAACACAGAAACACCCGGTCACTTGCGCTTCATGGTTGCCAGGGTCACTCGACCGGCACCAGTTTTAGCGCCTTCAGGTCGAACAGGGCCCGTTGCGTCATCGGGGGCCGCGCGCGGACGACGATTGACGTTTTGCCGGCCTCCAGTGCCGCGGTCCCCAGCGGAAGTCTTTCAAACGTTTGCCACGAACCCGTGGACGGTACCTTGCCGGCGAGTTCAAGGGTCCCGACTTCCAGCACGACAGTGTTTCCGGCGCAGTCATCAGCGCACGAGTACTCAAGAAACAACTCATACGATCCAGCCTCCGCGAAATCGACTGTCCATTCGCAATGGTCATTGATGCCATGCCAGTAGCCGATGGCATCGGGGCCGGCTTCATAGGCAATGTCGCCGCCATAAATTGAGGCCTGGCGGGCAGGGATGGTGGTTCCGTCCGATCCGGCAATCGCAATCACGACAGGATCGTTCCCTTCAAACGATTTCCTCGGCGCACGCGTTTGCACAAGGTAGGCCAGCAGGTCGGCCATTGCCTGTTGCGACAATTCCTGTTCCATCCCTTCCGGCATCAGCGACTTGTTTGTTGAGCGAAGCTCTTCGATCCGGTCGCGCCGGATTTCGTAGCGGGCGTTATCGCGGCCTGCGAGCCAGAATCCGTTCGACGTTTCATCAACAAGCATTCCCGTAAACATGCGGCCATCGTCCAGCAGGGTTACATACTGCTGATAACGCGCATCCAGATTGCGGGCCGGGTCGAGAATCGAGTCCAGCAATGCCCGTGGCGATCGATGGGCCAGCATGGCGAGATCGGGACCGACAGCGCAACCGTGGCTTTCCAGCGCGTGGCAGCCGGCACACGACTTCCGGAATACCTCACGTCCCCGATCCGGGTCGCCATCCAGCAACAGTGACGATTCGTAAGCGGCGACGACTTGCTCGCGACCGGAGTGGCGGGTCGCGTCCAGCAATTTCGCCGCCCGGGACCGAACGTCCGGATCGGGATGCTCGAGCATTTGCCAACGACGGGTTGAGTCGAGTTCGTGTACCGGAAACTGTCCGTTTTCCATGCTGCCGAGCAACGCCTGCGCACTTTCTTTTTGCGACAGCAGCATGTCAAAGAAGACCGTTCGTTCTTTCGGCGCAAGTCCCGGCCAATACTGCATTGCCCGCTCGACGAGATCGGGCGACGCCCGTCCGGCGACAAGCTCGATGGCCGCGCGTTGCAATTCTCCCCCAGCCTTCGGCTCAAGACATTCAAGCAGCCAGTCAAATTGCAGCTCGCCCTGTTCACTGCCCAAACCGCATAATTTGAGTGCGCTGATCCGCTTGTCGGCGGCCAGAGAATCATCCCGGGCGACGGACTCCGCCCGTTGCAACAGGCTGCCGGCGGCTTTGCCGGTCAGCAAACCGCGAATCCGCTCATCGCTGCAACCATGGCTCCTCATCCGGTCGACGAGAAACGAAAGGGAGGCCAGCGGGTCAATCGATTCATGACTGGCGACCATGGCAAGAAACCCTTCAAGAGAATTTCCGGCATCATCCGGAGCCAGCGCGCAGGCAATTGCCATCACCTCCGCGACGTTGTTTGTCATTTGTTCGATCTTGTTTGCCGGAACCAGACTGTCTCCATCGTTCAATATCTGATTCCATTCAGTCAACAGGCGCGCGGAAACGGAGTTCACGGTTTCCCTGCTCAATGAACTGCAGGCTGCAGCAAACACGTATGGCTCGTCGCCATGGTGGCAAATGAACATGGCAAGTCCATCGACACGTCGCTCCGCCTGTGATCCCAGCGACCAGGCCAGTTGCTGCAAGACGGAAACGTCTTGCTCCTTCTCCAATTCCGCAATAATTCCGGTCCACAAGCCGGAGAACTTCTCTGCCTCGGCGATCCGAAGGGCGTTTTTTCGGACGCCCGGTTCGACGTCCTGCAGGCACAACTGCAAGTCTTCGGCGGTCAGTTGACCGATCCTGTCGAGCGCGCAAAGCGATTGCAATCGAATGGTCGCTGAAGGACGATCGCGAACCCCTTGCCGCAAGACAGTCGTGGCTGCTTCAGGGTTCTCGCTCCAGAGAATCATTTGCATCGCCAGGTCGCGCAGGGTGCCGTTCGAGTTGTTCAGGCACCCGGCCAGCGCCTCGGCAGGCAATTGGCTCAAATCGGGGAAAGGCGCCGGAGCGGCATCGCGGGGCAAGAGGCGAAAAATACGCCCATGCTCAGAGCCGGCGCGGATGTCGAGCGTTTCCAGCACTTCGGGAGGTATCCACTGCGGATGTTCAATGACCCAGCGACACATGTCGACCACCCACAACCCGCCATCGGGTCCGGTGATGGCTTCGACAGGCCGAAACCACGGACTGCGCGATGAGAGAAACTCTTTTTGCCGCTCTTCCGGCCGGCGGGATCCGGTCCAGGTGACTCCGTTCGGAGCAAGCTGGATGTGGTGCACGAGATTCCCCACCGATTCGCAAACGAACAAATCGTTGTGGAAGTTGTTTCCCAGTTTCACATCCCTGTAAACGGTCAGGCCGCATGCGGCAGTCACCCGGTTCTTCGGGCCGGATAAGGGCAACAGCGTCGGATCGCTTGCACAAAAGACTTCGCCAGGGTCGGCAGATGCCGAAATCTGGACGGAACCGGACGGGGGAAGGACCGCCCGGTTTCGCGCCAGGTAGTGCTCTGCAAGCGGATAGTGACGGGCCAACATGCTGTTGTCGCAGCCGAACCAGTCGCCCCAGTCGTTTCGCGACCGTCCTTGCTGTGTCTGTCCAATCACCGGTTCAATCAAGCCACGATCCGGATCGATGCGGAAATCGCGGCCTTGCACGTCGACAGGGTCCGCATTCCCGGGAGTTGTAATCAAACCGCCGAACAATCCGCCGGAGCCATAGACCCAGCCGTCGAGGCCATACCGAAGGCTGTTCACCCGCGCGTGGTAATTGTGCGTGGCAAATCCGGAATAGAGCTTTTGGACATCGTCCGCAACTCCATCGTCGTTGTTGTCGACGGCGAACAAGATGTCCGGTGCGGCGCAAACCAGAATTCCTTCGCGCCAGGGTAACACACCCGTCGGGAAGGGTATGCCTTCAAGAAAAACCGATCCCTGGTCGAACTTGCCATCGCGATCGGTATCCGTCAATCGCCGGATCTCGCCGCCGGCAGAGTATTGGCCATCGATTCCCGTTGGATAATCTCCCATCTGGCAAACCCACAACTCTCCCTTCGTACCGAAGTGGATGGCTACGGGATCGCGGATCAGTGGTTCCGCAGCAACCAGGTCGACCACGAATCCTTCGGCGACCTGAAGCGACTGAAGGACCTGTTCCGGGGAAGGCACTTTGTCCGGGTTTGTCCACGCCGGGTCGGAATCGGGCCCGACAGGTGTTGGCAAGAATTCCGGTGCCAGTTGTTTGTAAACCGTGGCGATGATCTGTTCTTCGAGGCCCGGCGCGAGAGCCTGGGGAAGATCGTAATAGACCATCGCCCCTTCGCCTTCATAACCTCCTTCATTCAATACGCGCTCGGAGGGGATGTAGCAGGGCGAGTCGTTGGCATAGGCCATGACGATGAGGTTTGTCTCTGGAAATTCCCGTTTCAAGCGCAGCGCATAATCCACGACCACTTCACCGGGGAGGAAAACGATGGCTAATTCATCCCCCAGCTTCCAGGTCGTCACCGGATAGGAGATTTTCTCGGGCAATGACTGGCCGCTCTTGATCCGCTCAAGCTGGACCCGGGCATGGAAGCCGACAGCGCCTCCCTGGGCGACGCGATCCTGCCATTCAACCTCGGTTCGGGCCGGGGCCAGTTTCAGGTCGATAATCGACTGCTGTTGCGCCCATGCGATCGCATTCAGCGGCTTCGTCCGAGTGGCCATTCCGGCAACGACCGCGGCCAGATCCGCACCTTGCTGTTGCGCTGCAGCAATCTTGTCGCCGGTCACGCCCGAATCGGGATTCTGGTCGGCCCCGCAGCCAATCGAGACGAGTCCCACGCAACCGGGAAACTCTCTTTCAAGGAATTCAGCGGCATAGCCCGCCCAGTCGCCGCCGATCAGGTTGTGTGAAAGAGTAACGCAATGGCATGCATAGGTTGCCGATACGGCGATGATCCGGTCGTTTTCATCGCAAACAAGGATCACGGGCAATTCGTGATCGACGGGGCCGCCGGCGGTGCGACGATTTCTTGCAAATCCCAGCGTGCCGCGGCCGAATTTCAGTTTCGCCGGCCGCATCGCCCCAATGGCTTCGCGGGCGACCTGCTCCAGCTTGTCGACAAGTTCCCGGGTATAGGAGGCGATTCGCTCCTGATGTTCCACAGGAATCGGCTCCCCGAAAAGCGTGGCCAGCACTCCCTCGAGCATGGGAGCGGTATGGGTATGCGTCGCTGCGATGCAAAGTTGTTCCCGCTTGACATTCAAATCGCCGAGCCGCCGCGCCACTTCCTCCGTGATCGACCAGGGAATTCCGCAATTGTCGACGACGATCAGGACCAGTGGCGGGCCTCCCTCTCCGGAAAAGGCAAGGGCTCGCGCGTGAATCGGGTGATTGATGCCTTCGGATTCGGCACGCCGAGACCCGAAGCCCGACAGACGAACCGGTCCCGATGGTGTGATATCGATCTTTGCCGCGCCGGCGACCAGTCCGGACCTCGCTTCTTCCTGCCCGAGCACCGATGGCGCGAGGCCATCGAGGCTGGACAGCCATAACAAGGCGGCGATGCAGAATGGCGGCCGGAACAGGGTGGTGAAAATCGACGATGGCCTCATGTTTCGCGTTCTCTCAGGCATCCAAGAACATATTCGAGTTGTTCAGGCACGAGTTTCTCCAGCGACTCGATTTCAATTAATGTCGTTGGGTCGATGCGTGCTCCGTTTTCCATAACCCTGTCCGGCAGTTTTACATCGCCGAACGAGGCGCCGAACAGCGAACTGCCTCGCAAGTCGGCGTTTTCCAGGTCCGCAGCGGCAAAGTCAGCCCCCTCCAGATCCGCGTTGCACAAATGGGCTCCAGCGAGCTTCGCAAAACGGAAACTTGCATTGGACAGGTTAGCGCCGCTGAAGTTTGCTCCCGACAAGTCGGCACCCTGGAAACTCGCGTTGCGCAACTTTGCGTCACCGGCGGAAAGTTCCCTTAGATCGCGATGGCTTGCATCGAGGCCTTGCAGGTCAAGTCCTGAAAAATTGCGCGAGGCAATAAGTCTGGCCGCTTCGCGCCGGTCGATGCGGCTGGCGATGTAACGTTGTTCCAGCCATGGATCGGCACCGTTGTGATACCCGGCCTCGGCTTCCCAGTACCCGGGTCGATCGGCGGCAAGAAGTTCGATTCGCTCGACCCATTTGACGCTTTTATAGAAATACTTGCCGGGAACGATACAACGAAGCGGTCCGCCATGCTCATCGGCAAGGTGTTTGTCGTCGAAGGAAGTTGCGAGCAGGGCACCCAACGACAAGGCGGCTGGCAGGGGGAGCGATGAGCTGTGCCGGCGTTCGGTACGAGCTACAAATGAGACATAACTAGCGTCGGGCTTCACTCCGGCCCGCTCCAGCAATTCGGCCAGCAACACGCCGCCGAACACGGCATCGAACTTGCTCCAGCGAGTTACGCAATGGATGTCCGTAACAATCCGTGTTTGCGGAAACTCGCGCAGTTGATTGAGGTCAATCCGATACGGAGAGTTGACTTGCCCGCAGATTTCCAGCGTCCACGGCCCCTGGGCAGGGAGACAAACTCGCTCGCCGACAAAAGGCCACTTGTCGCGGGCGACCAGTTGTTGGCCTGGCGGCAAACGGGGGCGGGAGTCGGAGGGGCGGTCCCCGTGCGGGTCGGTCATTGGATTGTTTATCAAAGGTGCCGGTAATCGGGTCCACACCAGGCCGGCCGGCGGGCCCTTTTTTCGGCGCCAGACGATTGTAATACAAATAACGGCGAGAACGGGAGCACGGGTCGAGGCTCGCGTATTGTCTTTTCACTGGCTGCACAATGAACCGGTCGTCGTTGTCGGACCGTCTGAATCATGCAGGGTGCCGCGACAGATTTTTCATCGCCAGCCCGGTCGATATTTTCCAATGCGCTGCAGAGCGCGCGTCAATTCCCACTCACAGGTTACGGGAGCCAAAAAGTATGTATCGAATTCTGACAATCATGATTGCCGCAGTTGCCATGGTTGCGTTGAGTGCCGGAGATTCCTGGGCTCAGCACTGTCATCACCATCATCACGGAGGAGGAGGCTGGTACGGAGGAGGCGGCTATTACGGAGGAGGCGTTTCTGTCGGGTACAGCAGCGGATACCGGCCGTATTATGGCCACTATGCACCGTATCCCGTTTATCGGGCTCCGGTAGTCTATCCGGCCTATCCCGTGTATCCGGCCTACCCGGCTTACGGGGGCGGATTCGGGTATGTCGGGAAGGGATGGGGAATCGGAATCAACTTCTAGCGGAATCACATTCTGCAAAACAGGCTCCCGCAGGGAAAACACCCAAAAGCCGCTTGTCCCGATCGATGGACAGGCGGCTTTTTGATTTTCTTTATGGAATGCACTGAACGGAACACGCCGGGTTCGGGAATCGCCCGGGAATCGCGCTGAAGGCCACCACGTTGTCCGGTGATTCGATGGGTGGCACCATTTGGGGGTGATTCGATGGGTGGCACCATTTGGGGATTTGGGAGTTGCCTCCGTTGTTCCGCCAAAAACGATGGGTGGCGGCGCCCACAATCTCCGGCGTTGTGGTAAATTTCTGTTTGCCCGCCTTGGCAATCAAAACCAAAACACATTGTGGCCAGCCGGCGAGACGGGCCGAAACCGGTTGGCAAAGCCGGACAGGGACAGCCAAAACCAGATCGGTTGTGTCCATGACCCTGCAAACCAATCCGCAACTTGAACTCGCCTTTGAATACGTCCGCAATACAAACAAGCACCTTTTCCTGACCGGCAAGGCGGGCAGTGGCAAGACCACATTCCTGCACCGGCTCCGGAACGAGCAAGTCAAACGCATGGCGGTTGTTGCTCCCACGGGCGTGGCTGCCATCAATGCCGGCGGCATGACCATCCACTCGCTGTTCCAGATTCCCATCGGTTTGCATCTGCCAGGAGTCGAACGCAGGGATGCCGGTCATCGCCCCAAAATGCGGGCGGAGAAAATCCGCCTGATCCGCAGTCTGGACCTGCTGGTGATCGATGAGATCAGCATGGTCCGCGCCGATTTGCTGGACGCCGTTGATGAAGTCCTGCGACAGGTTCGCAGTTCCCCGGAGCCGTTCGGCGGAGTGCAGTTGCTGATGATCGGCGACCTGCATCAATTGCCCCCTGTCGTCAGGAACGAAGACCGGGACCTGTTAGGGAAGTATTACGACACTCCCTATTTCTTTGGCAGCCATGCTCTCCGGAAGACGGATTACATTTCCATCGAATTGAGACATATTTTCCGGCAATCGGATGCGGAGTTCATCGGGCTGCTCAATGCAGTCCGGGACAACCGGCTGGATGAGTCGTCTTTGCGGAAACTCAACAGCCGGTTCGCGCCGGATTTTCATCCCCCGGCAAACGAGTCGTACATCACACTGACGGCGACCAATGCGGCGGCCAACGCGATCAACCAGCAAAACCTCCATCGGCTGGAGGGGAAGCTGCACTCTTTCCAGGCGCGCGTCGTCGGCGAGTTTCCGCCCGCGAGTTTTCCAACGGAGGCGTTGCTTGAATTCAGGGTGGGAGCGCAAGTGATGTTCATCCGGAACGACACCTCGTCGGCAAAGAGCTACTTCAATGGCAAACTGGGGCGCATCGCGTCGATCGAAGAGGATCTCATCCTTGTGCAGTGCGATGATTCGCAATTGATCGCCGTTGCCACTTCCGAGTGGCAAAATATCCGGTATACGCTGAATGAAGAAACCAGGCAGATTCAGGAAGAAATACTCGGCAGCTTCTTCCAATACCCGCTGCGGCTGGCCTGGGCGATCACGATCCACAAAAGCCAGGGCCTTACGTTCGAACGTTGCATCGTCGACGCCCAGGCTGCGTTTGCCACCGGTCAGGTCTACGTCGCGCTGAGCCGCTGCAAGAGCCTTGAAGGGATCGTGCTCCGTTCGCGAATTCAGTCAGCCAGCGTCAAGACGGATCCAGTCGTTCAAAGATTCAGCGAGGATGCAGAGAAGAACTTGCCCACGGAATCGCAATTGTTTCGGGCCAAGCATGAATTTCAATCGGCGATTGCCAGAGAGCTGTTTCAGTTTGGACCGGTGGCAGACACTTTGGCGAAATTGCTGAACCTGTGTGATGAGCATGCTGCTTCCCTGTTGCCGGAAACACGCGTGCAATTTCAGACGCTGCAGGCGCGGGCCCATGAAGATCTGGTCAGTGTTGCCGAGCGGTTTGCTCCACAACTGGAGCAGTATCTTGCGAACGATTGTCTGCCCGAGTCAAACGCCGGACTGCAAGCTCGTGTACAAAAGGCCGCGCTGTATTTTCAGGAAAAGCTGGCTGCCCTGATTCAGGAAACCGGCCCACTTGCAGCGGTGGCGGACAATCAGGCCGTGTCCGCACGGATGGCCGGTTTGCTGGGCTCCTTGATGAGAAGCCTGGCCGTCAAGCAGGCCTGTTTTGCCGCCTGTCAAAGCGGGTTTTCGACAGATCAGGTTTGTCGTGCCCAGGTCAATGCTCAACTCGACTTCGACAAGAAAGCCCTTCCGGACAAAACGGGGGCGTACAAAATCCCCAAAGGCATTCCCAACTCCGAACTTTACCGTGAACTTCTCCATTGGCGGGAAGAGATTGCAGCCGGCCAGGGCAGGGCAGGCTACGAAATCATCCCCAATGCGACGCTCAGGGAAATGGTTGTCAGTTTGCCAATCCGTCTGGAGTCGTTTGGCAGGCTACCGGGGATTGGCAAAGCGCGATTGCGCAAATTCGGAAATACACTTGTCGAAAAGATCCGGAAATACTGTGAGGATCACAAAATAGAGTCTCCGTCCGAACAGGATTCCGGTTCAACCCGTTCATCCGGGAAAGAAAAAACCGCCACGGGTGCGACGTCCACCCGACAGATCAGTTTTGACCTGTTTCGTTCGGGCAAGAGTGTCGGCGAAATTGCCGCGGAGAGGAAGTTGACGATCGGCACGATCATCGGACACCTGGTCCACTTTGTGGGCACCGGAGAACTGGAAGTCTTCCAGTTGCTGGAACCGCAAAAGGTCGAGGAGATCGAATCGTATTTTCTCGCGCATCCGGAATCGAAGCTGGCTGAGGCCAAAACGCACTTTGGGGACAAGTACGAGTACAGCGAATTGAAAATGGTGACGGAACACCTGCGTTTCCGGCAAGCCAGCCAGGCTCTTTGATTCCTTTTGCGAATCAGGCCTTGCTCGTGCAGCCGACAGGAACGCAACGGGTGCTTTTGACGCCAATCCGGGCTATAATGTCAGCGGATTTTTCGCGGACGAGCGCACATCCTTTACGCGACAATCGGGTGGTTGAAATGGCCGGTGCCCCGAATCCTGAATTTGTTTCTGTCGATGAGTATCTTTCCGCCGAAGAGCGGGCGTTGACAAGGAACGAGTACATAGACGGCTGGGTGCGGGCGATGGCAGATGCAAGCATTCGCCATAACCTGATCAAGATAAACGCGCTGGTTCATTTAGCCCAACTGCTCAAGGGGCAGCGCTGTCAACCATACGACTCGGACACGAAACTGCGAATACGCCGGGATGGCGGGACCCGGTTTTACTATCCGGATCTTCAGGTTGTCTGTGATTCCAATCCGCAGACGTCCGTTTTTCAGGATTCGCCCGTGATGGTGGTCGAAGTCCTTTCGCCATCGACTCGCCATTGTGATCTTGACGAAAAAATGCAGGCCTACCTGCAGATTCCCACACTGGCGTGTTATCTCGTCCTTGAACAGCATCAACCCGTGGCGATTGTCCTGCGCCGAACGGCAGGCGGGTTTCTGCGAGAATGTGTCGACGGCATTCAGGCGAGGATTGAGTTGCCGTTCCTGGGATGTACCTTGTCGATGTCCGAACTCTATGAAGGCATTGAATTCACGCCGACCTGCGTGCAGGAGCCCGAAGTCGAGTATGAAACCAACGCCTGAAGCGAAAAGCCCGGGGCGGATTCCCGGATTCAGCTATTCAGGCATGACGGCCGTTCCACCAATGTTTTTTCAAAGGTTGCGAAATTCTGTCGTTGGCGCGGCCGCCGTTCCGGCCGCATACGATATGCTGAAAAGCGGCCGGGTGCGGCGTTGCCTGGCCAATGCCGAAAGAGCATGAACGCCATTCGAGGTTTACAGGCAAGCGAACCGGCCCGGGTAACAGGGCAAAAGGAAAACACAAAATGAAAACAACTCAAGCCGATGTAAAGAAAATCTATTCAGCGCTTTTGGGTATTGCAGCGGCCTCCGCGTGCGGCTCATCGATGGTCGTCGGCCAGGAGACTCCCAAGGTCTCCGTGACAGGCATTTCGATCAACCGCAGCATTCCGGGCATGGAGGAAGAATTGCCGATGGGCAAGTCAACAGGCGTGGAAGTGACCGTCGGTATCCAGTCAGACGGACAACGCATCGTCGCGGTGGCTGACGAACAGAAGAAGCTTCCTGCCATCACTGCCGACGGCGGAAAAAAACTCGAGGCGGAGGAACATTGGTCAACCTTCGGAACCGAGATCAGCGACGACGGGAAAGTCGTATGGATTCCGGTCAAGTCTTCGGAACTTCCACCGTCGGGCACGACATCGCTCAAGATAGCCGGAGAGATTACTCTGATCGTGGGGAGTGAGCCTGCGGAAAGCGATCATGAATTCGCTTTGGCCCAGGGGACAAAAGGAAAGCTGGGAAAGGCCGAAGTGGAAATCGAAGACGTCTCGAAGAATGAATTCGGCGACGGGGAAACCATAGTTTCCTTCGCCAGCAAAAGCAAGGATTTCTCGCTGATCCAGGAGATCAAATTTCTCGACGCCAACGGCAACGAGATCGAAAGTTCCTCAATGGGAACAAGCAGTTACGGATTTGGCGACGACATGAATTATTCAAGGAGTTTTTCCCTCGCCGGCGATCCGAAACAGGTCAAGGTACACGTTTCGTATTTCGGCAAAACCCTTGAACTCAAGGTTCCGATCGACGCAGAAGTCACGCTCGGACTGGGCGACTGAAAGGAATCCGCAGCGGGTACGTTTTCAGCTGTTTTGTTTCAGGAGCTCGAAGTCGCGTTTTACCAGACTCTTGTCAAGTCGATGGATGCATGCGGCGGGATTGCCATTTTGATCTGGTCGGAGGCCGTGCTTTCCTGATAAGCCCTGTTGAAAAGCACTAGTTGAATGACCCGGTGCTCATCCGGTGACACGATCCAATATTCAGGGACGCCGGTCCGCTCGTAAACGCGTCGTTTGGTATCCAGGTCGTGTTCCGGATTGGATGGCGACAGGATCTCAACAAGCAGATCGGGAATCCCTTTGACCTTGACAGGGGTCATGATGTGCCGCCGCTGTCGCGTGATAACGACCAAATCGGGTTGGACGATGTCGTTGTCCGTGAGTTGCACGTCGACTGGAGCATTGATAACCACACCCAGCTCCGGTATCTCGATCTGTTGGTACAGTTGAAACTGGATTCGCCGCGAAATCTCCTGGTGGTACAAATTGGGAGCCGGGTTCGCAAAATGATCCCCTTCGAGAATTTCGTGGCGCCGTCCATCACAAGGAATGGCGGCGTAGGCTTTGTAGTCCCAGGGAGAAGGCCGGGCCATTTTTTCAGGAGTCATGGCAATGCACCTCCCGCCATTGGACCGATGGTACCGTGGACCCATGTTTCCAGGTCCAGACCATTCATTATATCTCGTGACCCGGCGATCGTCTGCGCTTGAGCAAGGGCAATCCGGCAATGAGGGCAAACATCAGGGCTGTTCCTGGTTCCAGAATCGCTGAGTTGAGGTTCACCACCCAGGCTCGCTGCAGACCGTTGTAAAATCCGGTTCCGGTGACGATTGATCCGTCGTAGGAAAATCCTGTGATCGAGTTGAGCGTCCAGCCTGACACGTCCGTACCTTGCAGCGTGAGCCAGGACTTGAAGTCGACAGGCCCCAGGTCTTCCCGCCAAAGGAGTGCCAGATTTCCTCCAAAATAATCTCCACCGATCGTTGAACCATCGCCGCTGACAGCGCGGGCCACACTCGTTGGAAATGTGCCGGAACCAGCACCGCCCAGATCAACCATCCCGCCGATTTCGGTCCAGCGAAAAGCGCGGTCGCCGTTATTGGTAGCGGTTACGCCCACGACAACCGATCCGTCATGGCTGATGGAGTAGGCGCTGGCGCTTCCGACGATCGAACCCAGGTCTTCAATCCCGCCTGGTGTCCAGCGGACGGCATGGGTGCCCGATCCGCTACCCAGGTAGTTCGTGTACCCGGCCATGAACTGTCCGTTGCCACTGATCGAGGTACTGACCCCGGCATTGCCTCCGGGCAACACCCCGATGTCTTGCATGCCGCCAGAGTTGGTCCAGAGAAAAGGACGTTGTCCGGGCTGTCCGCTTGCCTGGCTCCAGCCGGTCACGGTGTTTCCGTCGGCGCTGATCCCCAGGGCATTCGAGTTGGTCCCCCCCGTGAGGGTTCCGATATCCTGCATCCCGCCGCCGCTGGTCCAGCGCCAGGCGTGCAGAAAACCGCTCCCGCCGCCGACAATCACCGAGCCATCCGCGTTGACCGCGTTGCCAATACTGCTGGAATAGGAAGGCAAAGTTCCCAGGTCCTGCATCCCGCCAGCGATTGTCCAGCGAAAGGCGCGGGGACTGGTGAACTGGCCGAAATTGGAATATCCGGTGATCGTCGATCCATCGGCGCTAATCCCGTTGGCGACCGAAAGTGAACCGTTCGACAACACGCCGAGATTGGTGATGGCCGGTTGCGCCATCAATGTAGCGCCGGGAAACGCCAGCATCGCCGCCAATGCGGCAATCGCGCAGCAGATTCGACTGACGGTTACCGAAATCGGGAACTTGCCGCGCACCGTGAATGCGTTGATTCTGCGACTGGTGAACATGATTCATTTGCTCTCATGGAAAGAGTGAAAAACCGTAATTTGAAATCGTTCCAATGTCCTTCGTAGTGCTTCGTGCCTTCGGAGTTCATCGCTGCATGCGACAACACCTGCTCAATCCGCCAGATACACTCTCCCACCAGACTTTTCCAAAAAATCCGGACTTTTTTGCTAGGGACCGTTGGTGTGTTACGCGAGCGGTTTTGTGATTGGGCCGGATTGGGTTGAAACATCAATCGGCCGGTTTTGAGATTGCCCGATCGTTGACCCGCTCGCTCCACCCACCCTACGCCACTGCAAGACATGCGGCGGTTCGCAAACAACTTGATTTGTTTGAGCTCGTTTCATGGTCGATTGTCATTTGCAAAAACTCCTGCGAGTTGGCAATATCAATGATTGGGCTGGCTGGCAGACACTCACTCGCTTGCGATTCGAGCTGGTAATTTTCAACCGCCACTTGCCCAAGGCCCGGGATTCAAGACCTTCCGGCCACTCACCAAACCGACAGATACAACGCTCCGACAGATTTTTCCCAAAATCCGGAAAAGTTTGTTCATAACCGGGAAACAGGCGATTTCCGGCGGCCGGCTCTCAAGTGGCCGATGCTGAACGATAGCGCATCGACAGCAGAAGTAGGGTGTGTGGAGGGGGCGGGGGTTGCGATTCCAATGCGGCCCACCGGTCACTCAACGTCCCATTCCAAAAAATATCGAACCCGATAACCGCCCGCGCAACACACCATGCCGGGCTAGTCCCAATCAAAATCCTTGATGTGAATGGGACATTGGCGGCCCCAGTCGGGGGAATAATGACCGCTGCTTACATAACGGTGAAATGTGGAATGAGGCCAATCCAGCGGACGGTTGACGTATCCGTGTTTCACCGGATTGAAATGGATGTAATTAAAGTGGTTCTCAAAGTCGTCTTCGTCCCGAATCGTGTGCTCCCAAAACCTCCGCTGCCATATGCCTCGATGTCCTCGCCGCTTTTGCGATGGCGTGACCGGCTCTTCATGCCCGCCCCGGGCCAGCCATTTGCC